>Ga0255170_1000032_pt1:0-7500 | contig 96661 bp, 102 predicted proteins | sample Atl_Yuk_RepA_8d_FD_186015 | JGI IMG/M metagenome (GOLD analysis project Ga0255170, IMG submission 186015) | Freshwater microbial communities from Altamaha River, Georgia, United States - Atl_Yuk_RepA_8d | ecosystem: Environmental > Aquatic > Freshwater > River | place: USA: Georgia...
GGAGGGGTTGACTTTTGCTTGGGCGCGTGAAACAATAAGTTACTTTCCGAAGCCAAAGATGGGTTTGGAAAGGGATTTGAAGGAGTAGGCATGAACAAAGGCATCGTAAAGTGGTTCAACGCGGAAAAAGGCTACGGTTTCATCCAGCAGGAGGAAGGTCCCGACGTGTTCGTACACTTCTCGGCCATTGAGGCCGATGGCTTCCGCACCCTGAGCGAAGGGGAGCGCGTGGAGTTTGAGGTGGAGCCGGGCCGCAACGGCAAGGGCCCCCAGGCCAGGCGGGTCCGGCGCCTCTAACAAGAGGGCTGCCCCTAAAGCCCCCCTGGTGGGGGGCTTTTTCTATCATGGAGGGGCCATGCGCATCCTGGTCTCCAACGACGACGGCATCTTCTCCCCGGGCATCAAGGCCCTGGGCCTCGCCATGCGGGCGCTGGGGGAGGTGTTCGTGGTGGCCCCGGACATGGAGCAGTCGGCCGTGGGCCACGGGATCACCGTCCGCCGCCCCTTGCGTTTCAAGCACACCCAAAGCGCCGGCTTCGGGGAGATCCCCGCCTACCGGGTGGACGGGACGCCCGCCGACTGCGTGGTCCTGGGCGTCCACCTTCTGGGCCGGCCAGACCTGGTGGTCTCGGGGATCAACCTGGGGGTGAACCTGGGCCTGGACCTCACCCACTCGGGGACGGTGGCCGCGGCCCTCGAGGGGGCCTCCTTGGGGATCCCCTCCATCGCCTTCAGCCTGGACACCTCAGGGGAGGTCCTGGACTTCCAGGAGGCCGCCCGCTGGGCCCTCGCCATCGCCCGGGCCGTGGGGGAACGGGGACTGCCCCCGGGGGTGCTCCTCAACGTGAACTTCCCCGCCTCGAGGCCCAAAGGCCTCCTGGTCACCCGCCTTTCCACCCACCGCTTTGAGGACCAGGTGGTGGAGCGGCTGGACCCGGAGGGCAAGCCCTACTACTGGATCGCCGGCACCCCAGCCGGGGAGGAGGAGGAGGGGACGGACCTCTGGGCGGTGCGGCGGGGGTACGTCTCCGTGACCCCGGTGAGCCTGGACCTCACCGCCCACGGCTTCCTCGAGGCGCTTTCAGGCCTTCTGGAGGGGGTGGCCCCGTGACCCTCCTGCGCACCCCCCTCCCGGTGCCCCACGGCTTCACCACCCGGGAAGGCGGGGTCTCCGAGGGACCCTTCCGCAGCCTCAACCTCTCCGCCGCCACCGGGGACGACCCCGAGAGGGTGGCCGAGAACCAGCGCCGGGTGCTCGCGGCCTTCGGCCACCCGCCCGTGGCGGGCCTCCGCCAGGTCCACGGCACCGAGGTCCACCCGGTGGAGGGGCCGGGGCTCTGGGAGGGGGACGGCCTCCTCACCCGCACCCCCGGCCTCCTCCTCCGGGTGGGGGTGGCCGACTGCTACCCCCTCCTCCTCTACCACCCGAAGGGGGCCGTGGGGGCCCTGCACGCCGGCTGGCGCGGGGTGGTGGGGGGGATCCTGCCCAAGGCCCTGGAGCGCCTCGAGGCGGTCTACCGCCTGGACCCCACGGAGGTCCACCTGGCCATCGGCCCCGGGATCGGGGGGGCGTGCTACCAGGTGGGCGAGGAGGTGGTGGCCCGCTTCGCCGAGGCGGGGCTCTTCACCTTCCGCGAGGACCCCGCCGCCCCGGGGAAGTACCTCTTGGACCTGGAGCAGGCCCTCCTCCTCCAGGCGCGGCGGGCGGGGCTTAGGGAGGAGCGGATCTACCGGGTGGGGCTTTGCACCCACTGCGCCCCCAACCTCTTCTCCCACCGCCGGGACCGGGGAAGGACGGGCAGGATGTGGGGCCTCGTGATGCTTCCCCCCCGTTAAGGCAGCGTACAGGGGCCCGTGGCACAATGGAGGCATGCTCTTCCCCCGGGAGGTCCTCCCCTCCCTCCTCCACCTGACCCCGGCGTGGCTCAAGGCCCGGGGCCTCAAGGGGGTGATCCTGGACCTGGACAACACCCTCCTCCCCTACGGGGAGGGGGACCTGCCGGAGGCCTACCGGGCGTGGCTTTCGGACCTGAAGGGGGCGGTTCCCGTCTACCTCCTCTCCAACGCCCTCCCCGAGCGCTTTGCCCGGGTGCAGCGCCTCCTGGACCTCCCCGGCCACGCCCCCGCCCTCAAACCCTGGTTCGGCTTCCGCAAGGCGCTCAAAGCCCTGGGCCTGCCCGCCCGGGAGGTGGCGGCGGTGGGGGACCAGGTCTTCACCGATGTCCTCGGGGGCAACCTGGTGGGGGCCTACACCGTCCTGGTCCCCCCCTTGCGGGAGCAGGAGTTCTTTTACACCCGTTTCATACGCATGCTGGAAGCTCCCTTTAGGAGGCCTCGAGGGGGTGTGACGAGATGAGCGTGCTGACCATAGGGGACAAAAGGCTCGGGGCGGCCCTCTTGGACGCCGGGCTCCTCACGGACGAGGAGCTGCAGCGGGCCTTGGAACGGCACCGGGAGGTGGGGGGCTCCTTGGCCGAGGTCCTGGTGGACATGGGCCTCCTCTCCGAGAGGAGGATCGCCCAGACCATTGAGGACCGCTTCGGCATCCCCCTGGTGGAGCTCCACCGGGTGGAGATCCCCCCCAAGGTCAAGGCCCTCCTTCCCGCGGAGAAGGCCAAGGAACTCAAGGCCATCCCCTTCGCCCTGGACGAGGAGGCGGGGGTGGTGCGGGTGGCCTTCCTCAACCCCCTGGACACCCTGAGCCTCGAGGAGGTGGAGGACCTCACGGGGCTCGTGGTGGAGCCGTACCAGACCACCAAAAGCGCCTTCCTCTACGCCCTGGCCAAACACTACCCGGAGCTCGGCCTTCCCGTCCCCCCGCCGCCTTCGGGCGAGGGCCAGAAGGACCTCAAGCTCGGGGAGCTCCTCCTGCAAAAGGGGTGGATCTCCCGCGAGGCCCTGGAGGAGGCCTTGGTGGAACAGGAGAAGACGGGGGACCTCCTCGGGCGGATCCTGGTGCGGAAGGGGCTCCCCGAGGAGGCCCTTTACCGGGCCTTGGCGGAGCAGAAGGGGCTGGAGTTTCTGGAAAGCACCGAGGGGATCGTCCCCGACCCCTCCGCCGCCCTCCTCCTCCTCCGTTCCGACGCCCTGCGTTACGGCGCCGTGCCCATCGGCTTCCAAAACGGGGAGGTGGAGGTGGTCCTCTCCGACCCCCGGCACAAGGAGGCGGTGGCCCAGCTCCTCAATCGGCCCGCCCGCTTCTACCTCGCCCTCCCCCAGGCCTGGGAGGAGCTCTTCCGCCGGGCCTACCCGCAGAAGAACCGCCTGGGGGAGGTCCTGGTCCAGGAGGGCAAGCTCTCCCGGGAAGCGCTGAAGGAGGCCCTGGAGGTGCAGAAAGGCCTGCCCCGGGCCAAGCCTTTGGGGGAGATCCTGGTGGAGCTCGGCCTCGCCCGCCCCGAGGACGTGGAGGAGGCCCTGCAGAAGCAAAGGCGGGGCGGGGGCCGGCTGGAGGACACCCTGGTCCAGTCGGGGAAGCTCAGGCCCGAGGCCCTGGCCCAGGCGGTGGCCACCCAGCTGGGCTACCCCTACGTTGACCCCGAGGAGGACCCCCCCGATCCCGGCGCCCCCCTCCTCCTCCCAGAGGACCTGTGCCGCCGCTATGGGGTCTTCCCCCACCGCCTCGAGGGAAACCGCCTCGTCCTCCTGATGAAGGACCCGAGGAACATCCTGGCCCTGGACGACGTGCGCCTCGCCCTCAAGAGGAAGGGCCTGAACTACGAAGTGGCCCCCGCCGTGGCCACGGAGGCCGCCATCACCAAGCTCATCGAGCGCTTCTACGGCAAGGCCGAGCTCTCGGAGATCGCCAAGGAGTTCGCCAAAAAGCAGGCGGAGGAGGAGGTCCCAAGCCCCCTGGAGCTGGACGAGAGCGCCGCCCAGAAGTTCGTGAAGCAGGTGATCCGGGAGGCCTTCCTCCAGGACGCCTCCGACATCCACATTGAGCCCAGGCAGAACGACGTCCAGGTGCGCCTCCGGATTGACGGCGCCCTGCGGCCGTACAGCACCCTGCCCAAGGGGGCGCTGAACGCGGTGATCTCCGTGGTCAAGATCATGGGCGGGCTCAACATCGCCGAGAAGCGCCTCCCCCAGGACGGACGGGTGCGCTACCGGGAAGGGGCCATAGACGTGGACCTCCGGCTTTCCACCCTGCCCACGGTCTACGGGGAGAAGGCGGTGATGCGCCTCCTCAAGAAGGCCTCGGACATCCCCGAGATCGAGGACCTGGGCTTCGCCCCGGGGGTGTTTGAACGCTTCAAGGAGGTGATCTCCAAGCCCTACGGCATCTTCCTCATCACCGGGCCCACGGGGTCGGGCAAGAGCTTCACCACCTTCTCCATCCTCAAGCGCATCGCCACCCCCGACAAAAACACCCAGACCATTGAAGACCCCGTGGAGTACGAGATCCCCGGGATCAACCAGACCCAGGTGAACCCCCAGGCGGGCCTCACCTTCGCCCGGGCGCTAAGGGCCTTCCTCAGGCAGGACCCGGACATCATCATGGTGGGGGAGATCCGGGACTCCGAGACGGCCAAGATCGCCACCGAAGCCGCCCTCACCGGCCACCTCGTCATCGCCACCCTGCACACCAACGACGCCGCCCAGGCCATCACCCGCCTGGACGAGATGGGGGTGGAGCCCTTCAACATCTCCGCGGCCCTCATCGGCGTCCTCTCCCAGCGCCTGGTGCGCAGGGTGTGCGAGCACTGCAAGGTGGAGGTCAAGCCGGACCCCGAGACCCTCAGGCGCCTCGGGCTTTCCGAGGCGGAGATCCAAGGGGCCAGGCTCTACAAGGGCATGGGGTGCGAGCGGTGCGGCGGCACCGGGTACAAGGGCCGCTACGCCATCCACGAGCTTTTGGTGGTGGACGACGAGATCCGCCACGCCATCGTGGCGGGGAAGTCGGCCACGGAGATCAAGGAGATCGCCCGGAGGAAGGGGATGAAGACCCTGAGGGAGGACGGCCTCTACAAGGCCCTCCAAGGGATCACCACCCTCGAGGAGGTCCTGGCGCGTACCATTGAGTAAAGGAGGAAAGCGATGGCCAAAGCCCCAGACGTGGTGGACCTTTTGGCGCTCGCGGTGGAGCGGGGGGCGAGCGACCTGGTGATCACCGTGGGCCTCCCCCCCATGCTGAAGATCGACGGGGAGTTCCACCCCACGGAGTACGAGCCCCTCACCCCCCAGGAGACCCGCCGCCTCATGTACGCCCTCATGGACGAGAAGCAGCAGCGGATCTTTGAGGAGGAGAAGGAGCTGGACTTCTCCTTCAGCCTCCCCGGGAAGGGGCGGTACCGGGTCAACGTCTTCCTGCAAAGGGGAAGCGTGGGGGGGGTCCTAAGGGTCGTGCCGAGCGCCGTGAAGAGCTTTGAGGAGCTCGGCCTCCCCAAGAACATCGCCGAGATCGCCATGAGCCCAAGGGGCCTCGTCCTGGTCACGGGGCCCACAGGGTCCGGCAAGAGCACCACCCTGGCCTCCATGATTGACTACATCAACGAACGCAAGGCCTGCCACATCGTCACCATTGAGGACCCCATAGAGTTCTTCCACAAGCACAAGCGGGCCATCGTGAACCAACGGGAGATCGGCTCCGACACCAAGAGCTTCCACAAGGCGCTCCGCAGCGTCCTCCGCCAGGCCCCGGACGTGATCCTCGTGGGGGAGATGCGGGACTACGAGACCATCGCCGCCGCCATCACCGCCGCCGAGACGGGGCACCTGGTCATGGGCACCCTCCACACCAACTCCGCCCCGGAGACCATAGACCGCATCGTGGACGTCTTCCCGGAAAACCAGCAGGAACAGGTCCGGGTGCAGCTCTCCAACAACCTGGTGGCCGTCCTCACGCAACAGCTCCTGCCCAAGGCCTTTGGCGGCGGGCGGGTCCTGGCCTACGAGCTCATGATCGCTACCCCAGCCGTGAGGGCCCTCATCCGGGAGGGGAAGACCCACCAGTTAAGGAGCGTGATCCAGACGGGCGGCCAGTACGGGATGATCACCATGGACGCCTGCCTCGCCGACCTCTACCGGCGCAAGCTCATCACCTACGAGATGGGGCTCGCCAGGGCCGTGGACCCCAAGGAGTTCATGAGGCTCGCGGGCGCGCCCGAGGGCGCCAGGCGGTAAACTTTCCCCGATGTACGAAGCCGTCATCGGCCTCGAGGTCCACCTGCACCTCAAGACCCGCACCAAGATGTTCTGCGGCTGCCGGGCGGACTACTTCGGGGCGGAGCCCAACACCCACACCTGCCCGGTCTGCCTAGGCCTCCCGGGGGCCCTCCCCGTGCCCAACCGGGTGGCGGTGGAGCACGGCCTGAGGCTCGCCCTGGCCTTGGGGGCCGAGGTGCCGGAAAGGCTCGTCTTCCACCGCAAGAACTACTTCTACCCCGACCTCCCCAAGAACTACCAGATCAGCCAGTACGACCTCCCCTTGGGCCGGGGGGGAAGCCTGCCTTTGGGGGAGCGAAGGGTGCGCATCAAGCGCCTCCACCTGGAGGAAGACGCGGGGAAAAGCCTCCACCTGGAGGGGCGGACCCTCCTGGACCTCAACCGGGCGGGAAGCCCCCTCATTGAGCTCGTCACCGAGCCCGACCTCAAGACCCCCGAGGAGGCCAGGCTCTTCCTTCAGCGCATCCAGGCCCTGGTCCAGACCCTGGGGATCTCCGACGCCTCCCCCGAAGAGGGCAAGCTCCGGGCCGACGTCAACGTCTCCGTGCGGCGGGTGGGGGAGCCTTTGGGCACCAAGGTGGAGATCAAAAACCTCAACTCCTTCAAGAGCGTGCAACGGGCCCTGGAGTACGAGATCCGCCGCCAGACGGAGATCCTAAGGCGGGGGGAGAAGGTGAAGCAGGCGACCATGGGCTTTGAGGAGGGGAGCGGCAAAACCTACCCCATGCGCACCAAGGAGGAAGAGGCCGACTACCGCTACTTCCCCGAGCCCGACCTGCCCCCCGTGGCCATCCCCCGGGACTGGCTTGAGGAGGTGCGGCGAAGCCTTCCCGAGCTCCCCTGGGAGAAGGAGGCCCGCTACCGCGCCCTAGGCATCAAGGAAAAGGACGCCGAGGTCCTGGCCTACACCCCCTCCCTCGCCCGCTTCCTAGACCAGGCCCTTCCCTTGGGCCTCGCCTCCCCCCAGGCCCTGGCCAACTGGCTCCTCGCCGACGTGGCGGGGCTTCTCCACGAGCGGGGCCTCCGCCTGGAGGAGACCCGGCTCTCCCCCGAGGGCCTCGCCCGGCTCGTGGGGCTCTTTGAGCGGGGAGAGGTCACGAGCCGGGTGGCCAAAAGCCTCCTCCCCGAGGTCCTCGAGGGCCAGGACCCGGAGGCCCTGGTGCGGGAACGGGGGCTCAAGGTGGTGGCGGACGAGGGGGCGCTGAAGGCCTTGGTGGCCGAGGCCATCGCCGCCATGCCCGAGGCGGCGGAAAGCGTCCGCCAAGGAAAGGTCAAGGCCCTGGACGCCCTCGTGGGCCAGGTGATGCGCAAGACCCGGGGCCAAGCCCGGCCCGACCT
>Ga0255170_1000032_pt1:12500-96661 | contig 96661 bp, 102 predicted proteins | sample Atl_Yuk_RepA_8d_FD_186015 | JGI IMG/M metagenome (GOLD analysis project Ga0255170, IMG submission 186015) | Freshwater microbial communities from Altamaha River, Georgia, United States - Atl_Yuk_RepA_8d | ecosystem: Environmental > Aquatic > Freshwater > River | place: USA: Georgia...
AAGGAGGCATGGCCTTTGTCAAGGGCCCCCTCTTGACGGGAGGCCCTCGGGGGAAAATCCTTCGGGTATGGGCCTTTTCGCTGGCAAAGGGGTGCTGGTGACCGGGGGGGCCCGGGGCATCGGCCGGGCCATCGCCCAGGCCTTCGCCCGGGAGGGGGCCTTGGTGGCCCTGTGCGACCTCCGCCCGGAGGGGAAGGAGGTGGCGGAGGCCATCGGGGGGGCGTTTTTCCAGGTGGACCTCGAGGACGAGAGGGAGCGGGTGCGCTTCGTGGAGGAGGCCGCCTACGCCCTGGGCCGGGTGGACGTTCTGGTCAACAACGCCGCCATCGCCGCCCCCGGCTCGGCCCTCACGGTGCGGCTTCCCGAGTGGCGCAGGGTGCTTGAGGTCAACCTCACCGCCCCCATGCACCTTTCCGCCTTGGCCGCGCGGGAGATGCGGAAGGTGGGCGGTGGGGCCATCGTCAACGTGGCCAGCGTGCAGGGGCTTTTCGCCGAGCAGGAAAACGCCGCCTACAACGCTTCCAAGGGGGGGCTTGTGAACCTCACCCGCTCCCTGGCGCTGGACCTCGCCCCCCTCCGCATCCGGGTGAACGCGGTGGCGCCCGGGGCCATCGCCACGGAGGCGGTCCTGGAGGCCATCGCCCTCTCCCCGGACCCGGAGAGGACCCGGAGGGACTGGGAGGACCTCCACGCCCTGAGGCGCCTGGGGAAGCCCGAGGAGGTGGCGGAGGCCGTCCTCTTCCTGGCCTCGGAGAAGGCCAGCTTCATCACCGGGGCCATCCTGCCCGTGGACGGCGGGATGACGGCGAGCTTCATGATGGCGGGGCGGCCGGTGTAGGCCCCCACCGGGGCGAGGGCCCCGCGGAGGCGAAGCGCGTGGGGACTAGAGGGCGTGGTCCTTGTAGGGCTCGCCCCGCAGGTCGGAGACCAGGTGGACGGCCACGTAGGCCCCGTCCCCGGCGCTGATGATGGCGTGGCCCGGCACCTTGCCGCGGGCCACGCCGGCGGCGTAGACCCGGGGGTAGCTGGTGCGGCCCCCTTCGTCGGTGTCAATGTAGGCGCCGCGGCGGGTCAGCCCGAGGAGGCTCGGGAGGGTGGGGTCCTTGTGGGTGCAGAGGAGCAGGCGCTCCGCCTTCTCCACCCCTTCCTCGGTTTCCACTTCAAAGACGCCGCCCATGTCCCGCACGCCCTTCACCACCCCGGGGCGGACCTCGGCCCCATACCGGCGGGCGTGGGCCTCGAGGCGGCGGAGGAGTTCTTCGCCGGAAGGCTCGTCCAGGAGGCCGGGGTAGTTGGGCACCCGGCTTACGCCCTTGACCTTGGAGCGGCCCCCGTCCAGGACCAGGACCTTGAGCCCGGCCCTGGCCAGGAAGAGGGCGGCGGAAAGCCCCGAGGGGCCGCCTCCCACCACGATCACGTCCCACATACCGCCCGTAGTATAATCGGCCCCGCATGCTCTTGGACGACCGCTACCCCGTTCTGGAGACGCTGGAGAGCCGGGACGGGGTGACCCTCTACCGGGTGGAGGGGGGGCTGGTCTTCTACTTTGACGTCCGCACGCCCCAGGACAAGGACCGCTTCTACCGCTACCGGGCGGCGATCAGGCGCCTGGAGGAGCTCGGCCTCCTCGAGGCCCAGGTCTCGGCCAAGCCGGGGCGGTACTACGCCTTCTTTCCCGAGCGGCCCCTGAGCGGGCGGCGCCCCCCCAAGGAGGTCCTGGCCGCCTTGGCCCCCTTCGGCTTCGGGCCGGAGCACGTGGCCATGGGGGAGGACAAGGTGGCCTACCTCGCCCCTTGGCCCCTCCGCCTGGGGGCCGCGAGGCGGGGCCGGGGGGGGTTTTGGTCCCGGGTGGCCCCGGGGCTTTTCCTCCTGGGCCTGGGCCTCCTCCTCTTGGCCCAGGGGCTTTACCGCTACTTCAACCCCCCCGAGTACGTGGTCCCCGACCTGGTGGGCAAGACCGCGCGGGAGGCCTTTCTTCTCCTCCGGGACACGGGGCTTGGCCTGGAGGTGGAGGAGGGGAACGACCCCTCGAGGCCCAAGGAGGTGGTGCTGGAGCAGGACCCCCCACCCGGCACCCGCCTCCGAGCCGGGCGGGTGGTGCGCCTGGTCCTGAACCAGGCGCGGCTCGTGCCCGTCCCCGACCTCCGGGGCCTCCCCAGGGCGGAGGCGGAGGACCGGCTTTCGGGGCTCGGCTTCCAGGTGGGGCGGGTGGCCGCGGTGGAGGCCGAGGAGGCGGCGGGGACCGTCCTCGCCACGAGCCCCCCGGCGGGGACGCCCATGGCCTACGGGGCCCGGGTGGACCTCCTGGTGGCGGGGGAGCGGTCTGGGGAGAGGGTCGTCGTTCCCCGGCTCGTGGGCCTGAAGCGGGAGGACGCCCTCTTCTTGCTGAACGCCGCGGGGCTTTTGCCCCAGGTGGAGGAGGTGCCTTCGGGGGCGCCTGAGGGCCTGGTCCTGGCGCAGGTGCCGGGGCCGGGGGAGGCCGTCCTCCCCGGAAGCCCGGTGCGGCTTAGGGTGGCGGTCCAGGGGGCGGTCCAGCTGCCCGAGGCCTTCCCCGGGACCCCCCTCCGCTCCGTGGTTTTGGCCCTGGACCTGCCCCCCGAGGCCCAGGGCCGGCAGGTGCGCCTCCTCCTCGTGGACGCCCGGGGAGCCCAGGTGGTCTACGAGGGGCCGGGGGAGGAGGGCCTGAGGCTTTCGGGGACCTACCAGGTCCTGGGGGAGGCCCGCTTCCGCCTCTATTTGGACGGGGAGCTTTTCCAGGAGTGGGCGCCTTGAGGGGAAGGTGGGCCGAGGAGGAGGCCCTTCGCTTCCTCCTGGGGAAGGGCTACCGCCTCCTTTGGAGGAACCGCCGCACTCCCTTCGGCGAGGTGGACCTCTTCATGGAAAAGGACGGGGTTTACGTGGTGGTGGAGGTGAAGCAGCGGGCTTCCGCCCGCTTCGGCGCTCCCCTGGAGGCCATTACCCCGGGGAAGGTGAGGAGGCTTCTCCAAAGCGCCCGCTTCCTCCTCGGACGGGACGACCTCCCGGTGCGCCTCGAGGCCGTCCTCGTCCACGGCACCCCAAAGGACTTCCGCCTGGAGCACCTTGTGCTGGAGCTCTAAGGGTAAGCTTAGGGGTGTTTCGGAACCTTCGGGCCTACCTCGAGGCCTTGGAACGCCGGGGGGAGCTCCACCGGGTCAGGGTCCCGGTGAGCGCTGAGCTGGAGATCGCCGAGATCGCGGACCGGGTGGTGAAGGCGGGGGGCCCCGCCCTCCTCTTTGAGCGGGTGGTTGGGAAGGACTTCCCCGTGGCCATCGGCCTTTTCGGCACCCGGGCGCGCACGGCCTTCGCCCTGGGGGTGGAGGACCTGGACGAGCTGGCGAGGAAGGTGGAGGCCCTCCTCGCCTTGGAGCCGGGGAAGGGGGGGCTTTCCGCCCTCCTGGGCCTCCTCCCCAAGCTCCCCCTCCTCCGGGGCTTCTTCCCCAGGCGGGTCCGCCGGGCCCCGGTGCAGGAGGTGGTGTGGCGGGGGGAGGAGGTGGACCTAAGGCGCCTTCCCGTCCTCAAGTGCTGGCCTCTGGACGGGGGGCCCTTCCTCACCCTGCCCCTCGTCATCACCAAGGACCCCGAGACCGGGGAGCTCAACCTCGGCATGTACCGCATGCAGGTCCTGGACCCAAGGAGCACCGCCATGCACTGGCAATTGCACAAGGTGGGCCGCCGCCACCTGGAGAAGGCGAAGAGGCTGGGGAGGAAGCTGGAGGTGGCCGTGGCCCTGGGGGGGGACCCGGTCCTCACCTACGCCGCCACCGCGCCCCTCCCTCCCTTGCCGGGGGTGAGCGAGTTCCACCTGGCGGGCTTCCTCCGGGGGGCCCCCATTGAGCTCGCCCGGGGGGTGACCGTGGACCTCCCCGTGCCCGCCGAGGCGGAGTTCGTCCTCGAGGGCTACATAGACCCCGAGGAGCCCCTGGTGGAGGAGGGGCCTTTTGGCGACCACACGGGCTTCTACACCCCCGTGGACCTCTACCCCCGCTTCCACGTCACCGCCGTCACCCACCGCAAGGGGGCCATTTACCCCGCCACCCTCGTCGGGGTCCCCCCCATGGAGGACGCCTACCTCATTGAGGCCACGGAAAGGCTCTTCCTCCCCGCCCTCCGCCTCGTCCTCCCCGAGGTGGTGGACTACCACATGCCCCCCGAGGGGGTGGCCCACAACTGGGTGAACGTGAGCCTGAGGAAGGCCTACCCCGGCCAGGCCTACAAGGTGGCCTACGGGATGCTGGGCCTGGGGCAGATGATGTTCGCCAAGGTCATCGTGGCCGTGGACGCGGACGTCCCGGTCAAGCCCGGGTTCGCCGCCCTCTTGGAGGCCCTCAAGCACGCCCTTCCCGGGCGGGACACCCTCCTCCTCCGGGGCCCCGTGGACGTCCTGGACCACAGCTCCCGGGCCTTCGCCTTCGGGGGGAAGCTCGTCATTGACGGCACGAGGAAGCTCCCCGAGGAGGGGGGTGAGGCGCCCTTCGTCCCCAAGGCCCACCCCGGGCTTCCCGAAGACCCCGAGGTCCTGGACCAGAGGCAGTGGCCGGGCCTCTGGGGGGCGGTGCTGGCGAAGCGGCGCCCCCACCAGGCCTGGGAGGTGGCGGAGAGGCTCCTGAGGGCCCCGCAAAGCGCCGGGATCCGGCTTCTCCTCCTCGCCGACGAGGACACGGCCCTAAGCCCGGAGGAGCTCCTCTGGTACGTCCTCAACAACGTGGATCCCGAGCGGGACGCCCGGGTGATGCCGGGGGTGGAGGGGCCGGTTTTGGTCCTGGACGGCACGAGGAAGCTCCCCGAGGAGGGCTTCCCCAGGGTCTGGCCCGAGAGGATCCGGATGGACCCCAAGGTGAAGGCCTTGGTGGAGGCCCGGTGGGCGGAGTACGGCCTGGGCTGGACAACGGTGGGTGAGTGATGTAAACTAAAAGAGGTTTAGTGCGAAGGTGATATTTATGGGCTTACACGTCCTCGGCGTGAACGCATCGGCTAGGACGGACGGGTTTACGGCGGAGCTTTTGGACGAGGTTTTGGAGGCGGCCAGGCGCAAGGGGGCGACCACCGAGCGCCTGGATTTGGTGCGGCACCCCTTTCCCCTCTGCGCCGGCAACTACTCCGTGGACCCCGCTTCCTGCGGGCCGGAAACCTGCGTCCAGGGGCCCTGGGACGGGTTCGGGAAGGTGGCGGAGCGGATCCTTTCCGCCGACGCGGTGGTCTTCGCCACCCCCGTCTACTGGTTCAGCGTCTCCTCCCGGATGAAGGCCCTCCTGGAGCGGATGACCTCCATGGAGAACCAGGGCCTCCTCAACCTGGGCAAGCCCATGGCCCTCCTGGCGGTGGCGGAGGAGGAAGGGGCGAGCCAGGCCCTCGCCCAGATGCTCCTGCCCCTCTCCTACATGGGCTTCGTCCTCGCCCCCTTGGGCCTGGTCTACGCCCACCGGAAACACCTCACCGCCCTCAAGGAGAGCCCCGAGGTCCTGGAGGACGCCCGCATCGCCGGGGAGAACCTGGTGCTCATGGCGGAGAGGCTCCGGGGGACCTCCTTCCAGGAGCCCTTGCCGAGCTACCTCTACCGGGCGCCCGCCTCGAGGGCCGCGGGGGACTGATGCCACCCCATGCTGGCTTGCGCCAGCATGGGGGCCCCGGCAAAAGGTCCCTAGGGAGCTTCCCTGGGCCAGTTGGGCGAAGGAAACCGGAAGAAAGGGTAGAAGGCCGCCCTGGGCTCGCTTGCGCCGGCGCGGGCCTTCCCGGTTCAGAGGTAGAGGGGCTCCACCCCCTCGTGGGCGAAGGGGAGGAGCTCGTAGAGGGCCCTGGGGTCCGGAGGGGCGTCCAGGAGGAGGCGGCCTTCCTGCGGGAGCTCCGTGGCCTTGAGCTTCCTCGGGGGGACCACCTCCTTGGGCCTTCCCCCCTCCAGGGTGTAGGTGGCCCCGTAGAAGAGGCCGTTTCTGGCGGTGAAGAGGGGGGTGAGGGGCTCCCCTTCCTTCAGGTAGGGCCAGCAGGCGGCGAGGAGGGAGCTCGCCCCAAAGACCCTGGCCCCCAGGGCCTGGGCGAGGCCGAGGCCCGCGGCCAAGGCGATGCGCAGGCCCGTGTAGGAGCCCGGGCCCTCGCCCAAGACCAGGGCGCCGATCTCCTCGCGCCCGGCCCCAACCTCCCTCAGGACCTCCTCCAGGAGGCCGAAGAGGACTTCCTCGTGCCGCCTTTCCACCCGCTTGACCCGGCCCACCCCCGCCTCCCCCCGGAAGAGCCCCAGGGAGAGGTAGGGGGTGGCCGTGTCCAGGACCAGCGTCCACATCCTCCCCATCCTAGGGCCTCCTGCTATACTCCGGCAGGGAATGAGGACCTATCCCCTGCACTGGGTCTTGGGCGTGGGGGTGCTCCTCGCCCTCGGCCTCTACGCCCAGAGGCTGGGCTTTCTCCCCGCTTGGGCGGCGTGGGGCCTGTGGGCCGGGTACCTTCTCCTTGCGCTCTGGGGCCTGCTTTGGGGAGGGTGGCGGGCCGCGCCCCTCGCCCTCGGGCTTTTGGCCCCTCTTTTCCCGCCTTTGGCCTTTCTCGGGCCCTTGGGCGCCGCCTTGGCCCTGGGGCGGACCCTTCCGGAGAAGGCCTAGGCCGCCTTCTACGGCTGGGCCCTGGTGTGGCCCGCCCTCGCCCTCCTTCTGGTGTGGCAGGTCTTTCCCACCCTCTACGCCTTTTACCTCAGCCTGTTTGACCGGGTGAACTTCCTCAGGCCCGCGGCCTTCGCCGGGCTCCAGAACTACCGGATCCTCCTCGAGGACCCCCTCTTCTGGCGCGCCTTGGGCAACACCTTCTGGTACGTGGTCTTCACCGTGCCCACCGGGCTCCTCCTCGCCACCTTCGTGGCCATCCTCCTCAACACCCAGGTGGCTTTCCTCGGGCTGTACCGGACCCTCTTCTTCCTCCCCTACATCACCGCCCTGACCGCCGCGGCCGCCGTGTGGCGCTGGATCTACCACCCCGAGTTCGGCTTCCTCAACTGGCTCCTCCACACCCCGGGCCTGGACTGGCTGAACACCCCCACCGGGGTCTTCGCCCTGCTTCTGCGCCCCCTGGGGGTGGAGCTTCAGGGCTTCCTCGCGGGGCCCAGCCTGGCCTTCGTGGCCGTCATGGCCATGAGCGTGTGGCACTTCCTGGGCTACCAGGTGGTGATCCTCCTGGCGGGGCTTCAGGCCATCCCCAAGGAGTACTACGAGGCCGCCGAGCTGGACGGGGCGAGCTTCTTCCAGAAGCACCGCCTCATCACCTGGCCCCTCCTTTCCCCCACCACCTTCTTCCTCTTCACCCTGGGGCTCATCGGGGCCTTCCAGGTCTTCACCCAGGTCTACGTCCTCACCCCCACGGGCGGGGTGCTGCAGGACACCCTGACCCTGGCCTTCTACCTCTACAACAAGGGCTTCCGCGACTCGGACTTCTCCTACGCCAGCGCCATCGCCATGGTGACCTTCCTGGTGATCCTGGCCCTGACCCTGGTGCAGCGGCGGCTTTTGGAAAAGCGGGTGAACTATGAGATCTAGGGCGGCCCGTCTTCTCGTCCACCTCCTCCTCCTCACGGGGGGAGGGGTGATGGCCTTCCCCTTCTACTGGATGCTGGCCACGAGCTTCAAAAGCCCCCAGGAGGCCCTCCAGGCCGAGCCCGTCTGGGTTCCCGAGCGGATGAAGCCGGTGAACTGGCTCAAGGCGGCGAGGCTGGGGGATAGCCCCCTCTTTGGGGGGCTTGGCCCCGGGCGGAGCGTGGCCCTCTTCTTCCCGGGGCCCGAGGCGCCGCCCCCGAGGGCCCTCGTGCCCCGCTCCCCGGGGGCCTTCTTTGACCCCGTGGCCGACGGGACGAGGGTGGAGGTGGTCCGGGGGGAGGGGGGGTGGTGGGTCCGCCTCACCAACACGGGGGAGGCCGGCTTCCGCCGGGTCCCCCTGGTGGTCCTCTGGCCCAAGGGGGTGCCCTTGGAGCCCCCCCTGCCCCCGGACGCCCGCCGCTCCCAGGGGGAGTACTGGCGGCTGGAGTGGGTGAACGCGGTGCCCGGGGCCTTGGGGTACGTGTTCCACAACTACCTCGAGGCCTGGGACGCCGCCCCCTGGGGCCGGTACTTCTTCGTGAGCTTCTTCACCGCCTCCGTCCAGGTGGCGGTGGGCCTCTTCCTCGCCGCCCTGGCCGCCTTCGCCCTGGCCCGGATCCCCTTCCCGGGGAAGGAGGCCGTCTTCGTCCTCGTCCTGGCCACGATGATGGTCCCGGGGGAGGTCCTCCTCATCCCCAACTACGTCCTCCTCGCCCGGTTGGGCTGGCTGGACACCTTTTACGCCCTCATCGTTCCCTGGCTGGCCTCGGTCTTCGGCATCTTCCTCCTGCGGCAGTTCTACCTCTCCCTTCCCCAGGACCTCTTTGACGCCGCCCGCATTGACGGGGCGGGGTACCTGACCCAGCTTTTCCGCATCGCCCTGCCCTTGAGCGTCCCCGGCCTCGTCTCCTACGGCATCTTCACCTTCCTCGGGGCCTACAACGCCCTGCTTTGGCCCCTGATCGTCACCCAGAGCCCGGAGATGCGCACGGTGCAGCTCGGGCTGCTCGCCTTCGTCTCCGAGGCGGGCTCGGACTACGGGGCCTTGATGGCCGCGAGCGCCTTCGTCATCGCCCCCGTGGTCCTGGGCTACTTCGTGGCCCAGAGGCAGTTCATTCAGGGGATCGCCCGCACGGGGCTGAAGTGAGCTTGAACGTGCCCTGACGCGGGGCAGGGTATACTCTCCCCGGAGGTGTGAGGGTATGAAGAAGGCGCTTTTGCTGGTGGCGGCGCTGGGCGTGGCCTTCGCCCAGCAGGCCAAGCCGGAGGATGTGATCAAGGAGCAGTGCGCCAGGGCCAAGGTGGTGGCCGAGCTCTGGCACGGTTTCACCGGCGGGGCCCCTAAAGCGGCCTTGGAGAACCTGGTGGTGGAGTTCAACAAGGCCCAGCAGGGGCGGTGCGTCCGCCCCGTGCCCCAGGGGGGGTACCGGGACCTTTCCACCAAGATCAAGGCGGCCTTCGCCGCCGGGAAGGTGCCCACCATGGCCCAGGCCTTTGAGAACAACATCGCCCTCTACCTCGAGGCCAAGGCCCTTCTGCCCATAGAGTCCCTGGGGGTCAAGCTCCAAGGGGTGAACCTCACCTTCTTGAACGCCGTCCGCTTCGGGGGCGTGGTCTACGGGGTGCCCTTCAACAAGAGCATCCAGGTCCTTTACTACAACAAGGACCTCCTGAAGAAGCACGGGGTTCCGGTGCCCGCGACCCTCGAGGAGTTCGTGGCCGCCGCAAAGAAGCTCTCCCGGGCCGAGGGCGGCCCCGTCTACTGGTTCCAGCCCGACGCCTCCACCTTCGCCTACTTCTTCTTCAACCTGGGCGGGAGCTACCTCAAGGACGGGAAGCTCGTGCTGAACTCCAAGGAGGCGGTGGAGGCCCTCACCCTCCTGCAAAACGGGGTCAAGGAGGGGTGGGCCAAGCCCATCACCTCGGGCTACATCAACCAGAACCTGGGCTCGGGGCCCTACGCCTTCAGCGTGGACACCTCCGCGGGCTACACCTACTACCTCCGGGCGGCCAAGTTTGACCTGGGGGTGGCCACCCTGCCGGGCCGGACCAAGGGCCAGCCGGGCTACGGCCTCGTCCAGGGCACCAACCTGGTGGTCTTCCGCCAGGCCTCCAAGGAGGAGCAGGCGGTGGCCAAGGACTTCCTGGAGTTCGTCCTCTCCCCCAGGGCCCAGGCGGTCTTCGCCACGGCCACGGGCTACGTGCCCGTCACCGAGGGGGCCCTCAAGGACCCCGTCTACCAGGCCTACGCCGCCGAGAACCCCGACTACGCCACCATCGTGCGCCAGAGCCGCTACGCCAAGTTTGAGCCCGCCTTGGCGGAGTGGGAGCAGATCCGCTTTGACATCCTGGGCCAGGCCATCAAGGAGGCCATCCTCAACAAGGCCGATCCCAAGGCGGCCTTGGACAGGGCCCAGAAGCTGGCGGAGGACCTCCTCTCCAGCAGGACCCGCTAGAGGCCCTTTCGCCTTACCGGTTCGGGCCCCCGCCCGCTTCGGGCGGGGTTAAACTTTGGGTATGCCCAAGGGGTATCACGACCGCGTGGCCTTCGTGGACCTCTCCACGGGAAAGGTCTGGTACGAAAGCTTTGGCGAGGCCTTCTGGCGGCGCTACCTCGGGGGGCGGGCCCTCGCCGCCTACCTTCTCCTCAGGCACGTGCCCAAGGGGGCCGACCCCTTGGGCCCCGAGAACGCCCTCGTCTTCGCCCCCGGGATCCTCACCGGAACCCCCATCTCCGGCTCGGGGCGGAACACCGTGGCCGCCAAAAGCCCCCTCACCGGGGGGTACGGGGACGCGGAGGGCGGCGGCTTCTTCGGGGCGGAGCTCAAGAACGCGGGCCTGGACGCCCTGGTGGTTTTGGGCCAGGCGGAAGCTCCCGTCTACCTCCACGTGGAAGGGGGGGAGGTGGCCCTTCACCCCGCGGTCCACCTCTGGGGCAAGGACCCCCTGGAGGTGGAGGCCCTCATCAAGGAGGCCCACGGGGGGAACACCCGCGTGGCCCAAATCGGCCTCGCCGGGGAGAACCGGGTCCTCACCGCCAACGTGATCCACGACCTGGCCCACTTCGCCGGAAGGGGGGGCTTGGGGGCGGTCATGGGGGCCAAAAGGCTCAAGGCGGTCTCCGCCCGGGCCCACAAGGAGACCCTTCCCGCCTACCACGACCCCGGCCTCCTCAAGGAGCTCGCCCGGCGCATGGCCAAGGAGCGCATGGACCGGGCGGCGGGCCTCGTCACCATGGGCACCGTGGGCACGGTGAAGCCCTTTAACCTCCGGGGGGTCCTCCCCAGCCACAACTTCCTGGATGGCTTTTTGGAGGGGGCCGAGGCCCTGGACGGGACCAGCCTGGACGCCCTCGGCATCCGCATCGGCCGGGACACCTGCTACGCCTGCGCCATCCGCTGCAAGCAGGTGGTGAAGATTGAGGGTACGGGCAGGTACGATGTCCGTCCCGAGTACGGGGGGCCGGAGTACGAGGGGCTTGGGGCTTTGGGCTCCACCTGCGGGGTCACCGACCCCTACGCCGTGACCAAGGCCAACACCCTCTGCAACCAGTACGGCCTGGACGTCATCGGGGTGGGGGTGACCATCGCCTGCGCCATGGAGGCGGTGGAGAAGGGCTATTTGGACGACGAGGGCCTGGGCCTGAGGTTCGGCAACGGGGATGCCCTCATCGCCGCCATAGAGAAGCTGGCGAGGAGGGAGGGGAGGCTTGGGGAGCTTCTCGCCCAAGGGGCGAAGCGCCTCGCCGAGAGCCTGGGCCACCCGGAGCTCGCCATGCACGTGAAGGGGCAGGAGGTGCCCATGCACGACCCCCGGTACAAGCGGGCCCTAGGGGTGGGCTACGCGGTGAGCCCCACGGGGGCGGACCACAACCACAACCTCCACGACACCGCCTTCGCCAAGGAGGGGAGGGCCCTGAGGGAGCTCCGCTTCTACGGGGAGGACTTCCAGCCCCTGCCCATAGAGGACCTTTCCGAGGCCAAGATCCGGATGCTCTGGACCAAGACCCGGGAGCGGGGTTTCGTGAACAGCCTGGTGATGTGCGACTTCGTCCCCTGGACCCCGGAGGAGTGGCAAGAAGCCCTCTACGCCGCCACGGGCTGGCGGCTTTCCCCGGAGGAGATGCTGGAGGTGGGGGAGAGGACGCTCCAGCTCACCCGGCTTTTCAACCTGCGGGAGGGGATCTCCCCGGAGGAGGACCGGCTTCCCGAGCGCTTCTTCCAGCCCTTCCGCAAGGGGAACCCCGAGGCCCGCTTGGACCCCGAGGCCTTCCGGGAGGGGGTCAGGGCCTACCGGAGGCTTGCGGGCTGGGAAGGGGGCGTGGATCCGGAAAGGCTCAAGGCCTTGGGCCTAGAGGAGTTCCAGAACGCCCTGGCGTAGGAGGGCGGGAAGGGGGGGCTCCCCCACCCTGAGGAGGGCGTAGCGCCCCCGGAGGAGGGCGAGGAGGCGGAGGGCCTTGAGGTGGGCGGCCAGGGCCTCCTTGTAGGCCTCCACCTCCTCCCGCCCCACGGGGAGGGTTTCCCCGGTCTCCACGTCCTTGAGGAGGGCCTCCGTGGGGGGCGGGTCCAGCTCCAGGGGGGAGAGGACCTGCACCAGGACCACCCGCCTGGGGAGGAGCCTGGGCCAGGGGAGGGGGTCAAGCCCGTCGGTGACGAGGACCAGCACCCCCTTCCCCGGGCGGAGTTCCTCGGGGCTTCCCCCCTCGAGGCGGGCCAAGGGGTCCTCCTGGCGGGCGATCCTGAGGAGGAGGGCCGCCACCTCCCGGGCGTAGGGGAGCTTCCCGTGGAGGCGCATGCTCGGGCTTTGGTCCAGGTAGATCCGGAAGCGGGCCCTCTCGGGGGCGGTCTCCAGCCGGGTGAAAAGCCTTCCCGTCTTGGCGTAGGCCCGCCAGTGGACCCTCCTCACCTCGTCCCCGGGGGCGTAGGGGCGGAGCTCGTAAAACTCCCCCCCAAGCCCCTTCCTCCGGGCGAGGCGCTCCCCGGGGTAGGGGAGGTAGGGCTTGGTGGCGATGCGGTAGCGGGCCAGGCCGATGGGGCCATTCTACCGCCTCTTTCCCTTCTCACCCCGCCTTCCGCTACCCTCGGTTCCGTGGACGCCTTCGCCGACTGGTTCTTCGTGGCCTTTTGGGTCCTCGGGGTCCTCCTCACCCTCCTTCCCTTCGTCCCCGCCACCTTGGTGATCCTCTTCGGGGCCCTGGTGCACGAGCTTCTCGTGGGCTTCCGGGAGCTTTCCCTGGGGACGTGGCTTGGGCTTGGGGCCCTGGCCCTCCTCGCCATGCTTTTGGACAACGTGGCCGCCCTGGTGGGGGCCAGGCGCTACGGGGCGGGACGGGCGGGGCTTTGGGGGGCCTTTTTGGGGGGCGTTTTGGGGCTCTTCTTCGGGGTGGTGGGGGTCTTGGTCCTCCCTTTCCTCCTCGCTTGGCTCTTTGAGTACCTCTCGGGAAGGCGGCCGGAGGAGGCGCTGCGGGCGGCCTGGGGGACCCTGGTGGGGCTTATGGGCGGGGTGGTGGCCAAGGTCCTCGTCCACCTGGCCATGGGGGTTCTGGTCCTCAGGGCCATCTTTTGACGTATGCTTTCCGCCATGGAGCTGGTCTTCGTCACCCGGGAAGGGTGCGGGCTTTGCGAGAAGGCGGAGAGGGCTTTGTGGGCCCTGGGGGTTCCCTACGTGCGGCGGGACGTGGACCGCGATCCGGAGCTCTTCGCCCGGTACACCTTCCGCGTCCCGGTGCTCCTTTGGGGAGAGGAGGTGCTCCTCGAGGGGGCCTTTGGCGAGCGGGAGCTTGTGGAGGTTGCGGCGCGCCTGGGGGGTGGAACGTGGACCCGGTGATGGTGCAGATCGGCCCCCTCGCCATCCGCTGGTACGGGGTCCTCCTCACCCTGGCCATCTTTTTGGGCTACGAGCTCGCCCGGCGCCGGTTAAGGGCCTGGGGATGGGACCTCGAGCCCTTTGAGCGCGTGGTCTTCTGGGCCGTGGTCTTTGGGGTGGTGGGGGCCCGGCTCGGGTACGTCCTCACCTCCCCCGGCTACTTCCTGGAGAACCCCCTCGAGGCCCTCTACATCTGGCACGGGGGCCTCTCCTTCCACGGGGCCATCCTGGGGGGGGGCCTCACCTTCTACTACTTCCACCGGAGGCGGGGCTACCCCTTGTGGCCTTACCTGGACGCCGCCACCCCGGGGGTGGCCTTGGGGATCGTCGCCGGGAGGATCGGCAACCTCATGAACGGCTCCGACACCGCAGGCCGCCTCACCACCTTGCCCATCGGCTTCACCTGGCCAGAGTGGGCCAGGGGCTTTCCCGGGGTCTGCCCCGGCATTGACGACATCTCCGAGGTCTACCGGTGCGCCGAGCTCCTCCGGGGCCCCGTGCACCTCACCCAGGTCTACGGGGCCGTGGTGGGGCTCATCCTCCTCTTCCTCTCCCTCTACTGGCTTAGGAAGCGGCCCTTCTACGGCTACGCCTTCTGGCAGTTCGTCCTCTGGTACAGCGTCCTCCGCTCCGTGCTGGAAGAGCCTTTCCGCCTGAACCCCTTGTGGCTTCCCGTCTACCGCAACGACGAGCTCGGCATCGGCCTCTTCACCGCCACCCAGGTGGTGAGCCTGCCCCTCGTCCTCCTCTCCCTTTACATGCTGCGCCGGCTGGGCAAGGGGGAGGCGTCTCGGCGCTAAGATGGGAGGCATGCACGCCCACGTGATCCTGGCCGCGGGGCAGGGGACCAGGATGCGGTCCCGCCTGCCCAAGGTGCTCCACCCCCTTTTGGGGAAGCCCATGCTCCTTTACGCCCTCGAGGCCGCCTTAGCCCTCAAGCCGGAAAGGCTCGTGGTGGTGGTGGGCCACGGGGGGGAGAAGGTGGTGGAGGCCCTGGAGGGCTACCCCGTGGAGGTGGCGTGGCAAAAGGAGCAGCTCGGGACCGCCCACGCCCTCCTCCAGGCGGAAGGCCTCCTCCGGGACTTCCCCGGGCCCTTCCTCGTGACCCAGGGGGACACCCCCCTCCTTTCCCCGAGGACCCTGGAGGCCCTTCTCCGGAGGGTGCGGGAGGGGGCGGGGATGGCCCTCCTCACCGCGGAGCTCCCTGACCCCACGGGCTACGGCCGGATCCTCCGCGAGGGGGAGGAGGTCTTGGGGAACGTGGAGGAGAAGGACGCGCCTCCTGAGGTCCGGGCCATCCGGGAGGTGAACGCCGGGGCCTACGCCTTTGACGGCTTCCTCTTCCAGGCCCTCAAAGAGGTGAGGAACGAAAACGCCGCCCGGGAGTACTACCTCCCGGACCTTATCGCCATCTACCGCGCCCACGGCAGGCGGGTCTTGGCCGTGCGGGGCGTGGCGGAGGAGGCCTTGGGCGTGAACACCCGCGAGGAGCTCGCCCGGGTGGAGGGGGTGCTTCTTAGGAGGCTTCGCGCCGAGTGGATGGGGAAGGGGGTGCGGATGATCCTCCCCGAGACCATCTACCTGGAGCCCTCGGTGGAGCTCGCCCCCGACGTTACCCTCTGGCCCGGGGCGGTCCTCAAGGGAAAGACCCGGATCGGCGAGGGGTGCGAGGTGGGGCCTTACGCCGTCCTCGAGGACACGGTGCTGGAACCCGGGGCCAAGGTCCTCGCCCACACCGTGGCCCAGGGGGCCCACCTCCACCCCGGGGCCTCCGCCGGGCCCTTCGCCAGGCTCCGCCCGGGGGCGGTCCTCATGGAGGAGGTCCACGTGGGGAACTTCGTGGAGGTGAAGAACAGCCTCCTCCACAAGGGGGTGAAGGCGGGCCACCTCGCCTACCTCGGGGACGCCGAGGTGGGGGAGGGGACCAACATCGGCGCCGGGGTCATCACCGCGAACTACGACGGCAAGCGGAAGCACAAGACCGAGATCGGCAAGAAGGCCTTCATCGGCTCCAACAGCGTCCTCGTGGCCCCGGTGCGGGTGGGGGACCGCGCCCTGGTGGGGGCGGGGAGCGTCATCACCCAGGACGTGCCCGAGGGCGCCTTGGCCGTGGCCCGGGAGAGGCAGAAGAACCTCGAGGGGTACGCCCTCAGGAAGCTCGGGGAAGGGTAGCCCTCTCCTCCCTTCAGCCCCGGGGTGCTAGACTTAGGGCATGAACCTCGGCATGCCGGAGATCCTCGTCATCCTCCTCGTCGCCCTCCTCATCTTCGGGCCCAGGAAGCTCCCCGAGCTCGGCCGCTCCCTGGGGCAGAGCATCCGCGAGTTCAAGCGGGGGGCCCAGGAGATCCGGGAGGAGCTGGAGAAGAGCATTGAGGTGAAGGACGAGCCCAAGCCCGCGGCCGTTCAGGAGGCCAAGGAGGAGCCCAAGGCTTGAAGGAAGCCCCCCTGGTAGAGCACCTCGAGGAGCTCCGCGCCCGGATCCTCTGGTCCCTCCTCGCCTGGGCGGTGGGGACGGGCGTGGCCTGGACCTTCAGGGTCCAGCTTCTGGAGTGGTTGAAGAGGCCCTTGGACCTCGCGGCCAAGGCCCACGGCATCCAGGTCAACCTCATCGTCCTGGACATCACCGAGCCCTTCCTCGTCTCCCTGAAGGTGGCCGCCTTCGGGGGGCTTGTGCTCGCCCTTCCCTTCATCGTCTACCAGGTCTGGGCCTTCATCGCCCCGGGGCTCTATGAGCACGAGAAGCGCCTGGCCGTGCCCTTCCTCCTGGGGGCGGGGTTCAGCTTCGCCCTGGGGGCGCTCTTCGCCTACTACGCCTTCCTGCCCTTCGCCGTCCCCTTCCTCCTGGGCTTCCTAGGGGACGTGGTCACCCCCCAGATCTCCATCGGCCGCTACATGGGCCAGATCCTCATGATGCTCACCGTCATGGGGGTGGTCTTTGAGATGCCGGTGGTGAGCTACCTCCTCGCCCGCCTGGGGATCCTCACCTCCTCCTTCCTCGCCCGCAACTGGCGCATCGCCGTCGTCCTCCTCCTCACCCTGGCCGCGGTCATCACCCCCACGGTGGACGTGGTCTCCCTCTTCATCGTGAGCGGCCCCCTCCTCGTCCTCTACTGGGTCTCCGTCCTGGTGGCCCGCCTCGCGGAAAGGCAGAGGCCCCAGGAGGCCGCTTGACACCCTGAGGGCGGGCGGGCCATAGAATAGGCTATGGACGAGCGCATCCAGGCCCTCCGCAAAGAGGTGGACCGGGTGAACCGGGAGATCCTGCGCCTCCTCTCCGAGCGCGGGAGGCTCGTGCAGGAGATCGGCCGCCTCCAGACGGAGCTCGGCCTTCCCCACTACGACCCCAAGCGGGAAGAGGAGATGCTCGCCTACCTCACCGCCGAAAACCCCGGGCCCTTCCCCGACGAGACCATAAGGAAGCTCTTCAAGGAGATCTTCAAGGCGAGCCTGGACCTCGAGGAGCGCCAGGACCAGAAGAAGTTCCTCTACTCCAAGAGGCATAAGCCCGAGCCCACGAGGGTGCGGGTCAAGGACGTGGTCTTCGGGGAGAAGCCCCTCCTCATCGCCGGGCCCTGCTCCATTGAGAGCGAGGAGCAGATCATGGCGACGGCCCGCTTCCTGGCGGCGCGGGGGGTGAGGGTCCTAAGGGGCGGGGCCTTCAAGCCCAGGACGAGCCCCTACGGCTTCCAGGGCCTCGGGGTGGAGGGGCTTAAACTTGGCCGCAAGGCGGCGGACGCCTTCGGCATGGTCTTCGTCACCGAGGTCATGGACACCCGGGACGTGGAGGTGGTGGCGGAGTACGCCGACATCCTCCAGATCGGGGCCCGGAACATGCAGAACTTCGCCCTCCTCAAGGAGGTGGGGAAGGCCCGGCGCCCCGTCCTCTTAAAGCGGGGGCTTTCCGCCACCATGGAGGAGTGGTTCTACGCCGCCGAGTACATCCTCGCCCAGGGGAACGAGCAGGTGATCCTGGCGGAGAGGGGGATCCGCACCTTTGAGCGCTGGACGCGCAACACCCTGGACCTCTCCGCCGTGGCCCTGGCCAAGCAGGAGACCCACCTCCCCGTGGTCGTGGACGTGACCCACGCCGCCGGGCGCACGGACCTTCTCGCCCCCCTGGCCCGCGCCGCCTTGGCCGTGGGGGCGGACGGGGTGCACGTGGAGGTCCACCCCAACCCCAAGGTGGCCCTCTCCGACAACCAGCAGCAGATGGACTTCGCCCAGTTTGACCGCTTCCTGGAGGCCATTAGGGACCTCCTCCAGGCCCCTTAGCCATGGGCTTTCTGGACGGTCTCCTCAACGCCTTCCTCAAGGCCACGGACCCGAGGCCCCGTTACACCGAGGCCCGCTGCCTCCTCTACAAGAACAGCGTGGGGGGGTGCGACAAGTGCTATGGGGTCTGCCCCAAGGGGGCGGTGCGCCTCGAGGGGTGGCGGGTGGAGCTGGACGAGGTCTTGTGCACGGGGTGCGGCCTCTGCACCGGGGTCTGCCCCGGGATCGCCCTGGAGTACCCCCTCGGGGCCATCCAGGAGGCCCTGATCCGGGGAAAGGGGAAGCTTAGGTGCTCCAAGGCCGAGGGGAAGGGCGAGGAGGTGTTGTGCCTGGGCCGCCTCACCCCGGGGCTATTGGCCGAGGCGGGAAGCCGCTTCGGCAAGGTGGTCCTCGCCCGGGGGGACTGCGAAGCCTGCCGGATCGGGGGGCCGGAGGTCCCTGAGCGCCTCGCGCGCATGGCCGAGGAGGCGAGGCGCTACTTCCCCGTGGAGGTGGAGGTGGTGGAGGGGGAGCTTCCCGGGGAAAGGGTGGGCAGGCGGGAGCTCTTCCAGGCCCTTCTGGGAAGCGCCAAGCGCACCGCCGCCGACCTCGTCCCCGAGCTTCCCCTGCCCGCTTTGGAGGAGGAGAGGGAAGGGGAGCTTCCCGCCGAGCTCCGCCTTAGGCGCCTCGCCGCAAGCCGCGCCCCGGAGGTCCGCTGGCCCCGGATCCGGGTGGAGGAGGGGTGCACCCTCTGCCCCGTCTGCACCAACGTCTGCCCCACGGAGGCGGTGCGGCGGGTGCGGGAGGGGGAGGAGTACGTCCTCTACCTCCAGGTGGCGGCCTGCACGGGGTGCGGGGCCTGCGTGGAGAGCTGCCCGCCCCAGGTGATCCGGCTGGAGGAGGCCCCTAAAGAGGAGGTGGGGAAGGAGCTTTTGCTCTTCCGGGGCAAGCCCCCCTGGTACGACCTTTGAACCGGGTATAATGTCCCCAACCTTATGGACGCCGACCTCGTGGTGGTGGGTGGGGGGCTCGCCGGCCTCGTGGTGGCCACGGAGGTGGCCCAAAGGGGCAAGCGGGTCCTCCTTTTGGAGCAGGAGCCTTACCTCGGCGGGCAGGCCTTCTGGTCCTTCGGGGGGCTTTTCCTGGTGGACTCCCCCGAGCAGAGGCGCCTGGGGATCCGGGACTCGGTGGAGCTCGCCTTCCAGGACTGGATGGGCGCGGCGGGCTACGACCGGGAGGAGGACGCCTGGGGAAGGCGGTTCGCGGAGGCCTACCTGGAGTTCGCCGCGGGGGAGAAACGGGCCTGGCTCGCCTCCTTGGGGGTGCGCTTCTTCCCGGTGGTGGGTTGGGCGGAGCGGGGCGGGGGCCTGGCCACGGGCCACGGGAACTCCGTACGCCTTGGAGACCCTGCGGTACCTGCGGAGCACCGGCTTTGACTGGAGCTGGTTCATCCTGGACCTCCCCACCCTCAAGAAGGAGTTCGCCCTCTCGGGCTCGGAGCAGAACCCGGACCTCACGGGGAAAAGCTGGCTCGGCGTGGTGAGAAACCGCCTCCTGGGCCCCGCGGCCCCCGTCCGGGCCTTCTTGGAGCGGGGGAAGGACTTCCTCGTGGCCCAGGACCTCTCCGAGCTCATGCGCAAGATGGAGGCCCTGGCCCCCGGGGTCCTGGACCCGGGGAGGCTTGAGCGGGAGGTGAAGGCCCGGGACCGGGAGCTCCTAAACCCCTTCGCCAAGGACGGCCAGGTCCTCATGGTCCACGCCTTCCGCCGCTATGTGGGGGACCGGCTTTTCCGCGTGGCCAAGCCCCACCCCTTCCTCTCGGGAAAGGGGCCCTTGGTGGCGGTGAGGCTTTGGACCCTCACCCGCAAGACCTTGGGAGGAATTCAGACGGACCTCAAGGGAAGGGCCCTCAAGCCCTTGGGCGAGCCCTTGCCGGGCCTTTTCGCCGCGGGGGAGGCGGCGGGGTTTGGGGGCGGGGCCTTCCACGGGTACAAGGCCCTCGAGGGCACCTTCCTGGGGGGGTGCCTCTTCAGCGGGCTCCAGGCGGCCAAGGGGGTGCTGGAAGGGCTAGAATAGCCCCATGCGGCTCCACCACGTGGGCATCGCCGTGGAGGACCTGGAGGAGGCCAAGGCCCGCTACCAAAGCCTGGGCTTCCGGGTGGTGGCGGAAGGGGAGGTGGCCCACCAGGGGGTGCGGGTGGCCCTGCTTAGGGGGGAAGGGGAGGCCCTCCTCGAGCTCCTCTCCCCCCTTGGCCCCGAGACCCCGGTGGGGCGGTTCCTGGCCAAAAGGGGCCCCGGCCTCCACCACCTGGCCTTCGCCACTTCCCGGATAGAGGAGGACCTGGCCCGGCTCAAAGCGGAAGGGGCGAAGCTTATTGACGAAGCCCCGAGGCCCGGCTTCGGCGGCCACCGGGTGGCCTTCCTCCACCCAAGCTTTGGCCTGGGGGTCCTTTGGGAACTGGTGGAGGCGTAGTGCGCCCCTTCTACGCCCTCCTCGCCCTCCTGTGGATGGGGGTGCTCTGGTGGCTTTCCGAAAGGCCTTTCCCGGGCGCCGGGCTTCCCCATCCTTGGGACAAGCTCGCCCACTTCCTCGCCTACGCCCTCCTCGGGGCCCTTTGGCGGCGGGGCCTTGGGCGGTTCCTCCCCGCCTTCCTCCTCGCCGCCCTCTACGGGGTGGTGGACGAATGGCACCAGAGCCTCGTCCCGGGGCGGGAGGCCTTCGGCCTGGACCTCGTGGCGGACTTCCTCGGGGCCTACGTGGGGGCTAGAGGGGCGGGTAGATGGGAAGCTCCAGAAGCCTCCCGCCCTTAGCCCCCGCCGCCTCCACCACCACCTTGGCCACGAGCTCGGGGGCGATCCAGCGGGAGAAGTCCGCCTCGGGCATGGCCTTGCGGTTGGCCTCCGTGTCCAGGGTGCCCATGGGGTAGACCACGAGGAAGCGCACCCCCTCCACCTCCCCCTGCAAGGACCTCAAGAGGCTCGCCAGGGCGGTTTTGGCCGCGGTGTAGAGGGCCCTTCCCGGGCCCGCCCCCGTCCAGGCGGGGCCGGCGGCGAAGGCGGCGAAGAAGCCCTCCCCCCGCTTGGCCATGTAAGGCAGGACGGCCTTGAGGAGGTTGAAGGTGGTGCGGAGGTTCAGGTCCAGCATCCAGTCGTAAAGCCCCGGGTCGGTGTCCAAAAACCGCCCGGCGGCGAAGCCGCCCACGGTGTGGACCACCCCGTAGAGGGGGGCCTCCTCCTCCACGAACCGGGCCAGGGCCAGGGCTTCCTCCAGCCGGGTGAGGTCGGCGACGAAGGTCTTGGCCCCCACGGCCTGGGCCCGTTCCGCCATGCGCTCGGGCCTGGGGTCGGAGAGGAAGAGCCTGGCCCCCGCCTGGTGGAAGGCGGGGATGAGGGCCCGGCTTAGGGCCCCTCCGGCCCCGGTGATGAGAAAGGCCTTCCCTTGGAGCATGCCCCTATTCTACGGGGAGGAAGGCCAGGGCCTTGGGGGCGAGGCCCAAGGAGAGGATGGCCACCCTTTGGGGCGGGGAGGGGACGAGGTCGTAGACGTAGAGGAGGCTTCCGGAGGCCAGGTACAGGTACCCGTCCTGGCCCATGGCCCCTGCGGCGAAATCGGTGTAGGCCTCGAGGACCGAAGAGGCCCTGGGCTCCAGGACCTGGAAGCCCCGGCCGTAGACCGCAAGGCCCGCCACCGGGTCCAGGGCGAGGCGGGGGACGCCGAAGAAGTCCCCGAGGACCCTTTGGCTTCCCAGGGCCTCGCCTTGGAGGGTGTAGAGGCGGGCCTCGAGGTTTAGGCTTCCTAGGCCGAGGAGCCTTCCCTTGGCGGCGTCCGCCCGGAGGTCAAAGGGGGCGGCGTCCAAGGGGGGGCTGAGGGGCCTTTCCAGGGAAGGGGTTCCCTCTGGGTCCTGGGCCGGGCGAAAGCCCATGGCCGCCGAGGTGAGGTAGGCCAGGAGGTCCAGGCTCCCCTGGGGGAGGAGGGCGAGGCGGGCGGCGGGGTCCAGGCCCGTGAGGTCGGCCTCAAGGAGGCTTCCGCTCCCGTCCAGAGGCCAGAGGAAGGCCCGGGCCGCGGCGGGGCAGTGGAGGAGGAGGGCGCCTTGCCCGAGGCGGAGGTACCCCCCCGTGCAGTCCACCCCTGGGGGCAAGCCCTGGTCCGCGGCGGTGCCCTTCGGGACGGAGGTTTCGCTGAAGCCCGTGGCGTCGTAGGCCTCCACCCGGTCGGGGAAGAGGAGGTAGAGCCTCTGGAAGGTGGGGCTGTAGGCCAGGTCCTGGAGGCCCGGGGTCGCCCACGTCTCCACCGGGGTTCCGGTCCCCCTTTGGAGGTCTTGGGCCCGGTAGAAGCGCACCTCGTCCCCTCCCCCCGCCGCCAGGAGGGCGGGAAGGGGGGGCTCCTGGCTTCCCGTGCAGGCGGTGAGGAAAAGGAGGAGGAGAAACCCAAGCCGCTTCACGGCAGACCTCCCAAGCGCACGCCTTCCTCGTCCATAAGTACCTCCGCCGCCTGCCCCCCGTAGAGGAAGGCGAGGCGCACCTCGTTCTTGGCCGCGTCCAGGGTGAAGCGCATGGCCCAGCAGCACCGGTCCAGGGTGAGGAGGAACTTGGGCTTCAGGGGGGTTCCCGGGAGGTTCTGGGTGAGGAGGGCGGCGAGGTGGAGTTTGGTGTTCTCCCGGCCGAGGAAGGTGAGGGTGGGGCCGAAGTTCCTGAGGGCGAGGGCGTAGCCTTCGGGACTGGTGGGGCTTCGGGTGTAGGTGAGGCTTCCCGAGAGGGCAAGCCCCGGGAGGGCGTTTTCCCCCCTTTCGTCGGGCGGGGTGGGCCCCCAAAGCTCCAGGCCGCCAGAGAGGGCGAGGTCCTTCAGGTAGACCTCCCCGTCCTCCACCTCGGGAAGGTGCAGGTTGGCCGTGAGGCGGAAGGTCGCCTCGGGGAGGGCCTGGGTGAGGCCGAGGCGGAGGTTCGTCCCCCGGAAGCCCTCCTGGTACCGCCCGGAGAGGAGGAGGTCTAGGAGGGGTCCCGGGGCGCTTCCCGAGCGGAAGCCCGCCTGGTAGGCGAGGGCGGTGGGGTCCAGGGTGGCCTGGAGGGAGAGGCTTTGCCGGCCCAGGATGGCTTGGCCCGAGGCCTGGAGGGTGTCCTTGGGCCAGTCCCTCCGGGCCTGGAGGGTGTAGGCCTCCTGGCCCTCCCGGTAGGCCAGGGTGAGGCTCGTCTCCAGGGCCCCTTCCCCGTTCAGGCCGTGGCGGTGGGCGAGGTTTAGGCTTCCCGCGGGGAGGGCGTAGGCCCCCTGGAGGAGGAGGGGGTCAAAGAGGGCCTTTGGGTGGTCGTAGCGGAGGCTTGCCCGTAAAGAGAAGGGGTAGGGGGTGAGGCTACCCTCCAGGCGGGTCTCCAGGGGGCCTTCCTCCAGGTCCCGCTTGTGGTAGAGGAGGAGGCCGTACCCCCGGTCCTGGAGCCTGGCCTCGGCCTCCAGGGGGAGGTAGGCTTCCTTTTCCAGGTCCCACCCCCCCTTGAGGGAGAGGGCGAGGGGCCTTTCCCGGAAGCCTAGGCCTAAGGTGGCCTGGTGGGTCCTCCGCTGGGGCAAGGCGTCAAAGCGGAAGGGGCTTTCCCCTTCCTGGACGCTCCTCAGGTAGCCCGCCTCGAGGCTTACCCCCCCGAGGGCCTGGCGAAAGGCGAGGCTCGTGCTCCAGTCCACCTGGCGCTCGTGTTCCCCGTCGGGGTTCTGGGTGGTGTAGTAGAAGCCGCGGAAGCGGTTCTCCCCCCGCAGGGTGGCCCCGGGCCAGGGGGCGAGGACGAGACTTTCCGTGTGGGCGAGGAGAAGCCTCCCCGCTTCGGCGTAGGGGCCGAGGGCCCGGGCGGAGCGGTTTAGGGGGTTGGTCTCCGCCAGGTAGCGCCCCGCCTGCAGGCTCAGCTGTAGGCTGAAGGGGCCCTGGCGGAGGGTGGGGCTTTGCGCCTCCAGCTCGGGGAGGCGCTGGAGGGCGCGGGGCGGGGGGGTGGAGGGGTCGTGGTCCAGGAAGCCCTCGAGCCGCAAGGCGTAGCGCCAGTCCTGGGGGGTGGGGGTGCCGGGGAGGAGGGCCTCGAGGCGGAAGCGGGTGAGCTTCTCCTGGGTGTCGTCCCGCTCCACCAGGGCCGCGACCGAAAACCCGGCCCGCTTCAGGCCGTACTCCCCCCGGTACTGGAAGGTGTCGGGGGGCGTGTGGAGGAAGAAGTAGCGCTCCTTGGCCTCCCCGGTGCCGTAGTGGTCCAGGCCGAAGCCGTAGCCCCGGCCCTGGTAGTAGCGGAGGAGGGTGTAGCCGAGGCCGAAGGCGGCCACATAGGGGAGGTCGGCCTTCACATAGAGGCCCCCCTCGTCCTGGCCCACCTCGAGGCGGGGCCGCCTCTCCGAGAGGTAGAGGAGGAGGACGGGCAGGGTGAGGACGGGCTTCTCCTGGACCAGGAGGGTCACGTCCCGGGCCACCACCCGGTCCCCGGGGTAGAGGACGATCTCCCGGGCGCGGAAGGCGTAGTCGGGAACCTCCTGGCCGCACGAGGCGCACGGGGTGGCGTAGCCCCGTTCCAGGAGGATCGCCCCCGCCGCCCGCTGGCAGACGGGGCCGGTGAGGAGGAGGTTCTCGGCCTCTATGCGGACCTCGAGGGCGTCAAAGCTCTCGTCGGCGAGGTCCACCTGGAGCTCCTCCGCCTCAATGAGGCGCCCCTCCCGGTCCCGGTAGCGCACCCCTCCCGAGAGCAAAAGGAGCCGCCTTTCCCGGAAGTAGACCACCCGCTTGGCCTCCAGCGTCTCCCCCTCCCGCTCCAGGCGCACGGGTTCTCCCACGAGGACGTAGACTTCCTCCCCCCCTTCCTGCCTAAGCTCCAGCCTTTCCGCCTCCAGGACCTTGATCACCCTCTCCTCTGCGAGGGCGGGAAGGAGGAGGAAGAGGAGAAGGGGAAGCCACCTCACCGCCGCCCTCCCAGGAAGAGGAAAAGGCCCAAGGCCCCGTAGAGGAGGTTGGGGCCGAAGGCGGCGAGGAAGGGGTCCAGGGCGTTCTGCTCCCCCATGATCCGCCCCACGCTCCAGGTGGCGTAGTAGAAGAAGGTGAGGACGGCCACCCCCACAAGCCCGAGGCTGCGGCTTCCCCCGAGGAGGTAGAAGGCGAGGCCCACGGCGAAGAGGGCGAAGACGGGGGCGGCCAGGGGCTCGGCGAAGCGGCGGTAGTAGGTGGTGGCCTCGAGGCCCGCCCGCACCCCCATCTGGCGGAGCCTTTGCACCTCCTTTCGGAGCTCGGCCAGGGTCATCCGGTTCGCTGGGTTCTGCCAGGGGTCAAAGGTGAGGTCCTTGAGGACGAGCTCCCCCCGCTGAAAGCGCGCCAGGGTCCGGGGGCGGCTTCCCTCGTAGGTGATGCGGGTCCCCTCCTCCACGTGCAGCACCCCGCCGCGGAAGCTTCCCCGCTCGGCGAGGAGGACCTCCTCCCGGGAGAGGACCCTGAGGGCCCCGATGGCCTCCCCCTCCACCTTCCCCACGTAGACCACCCGGCCTTGGGCGTCCTGGAAGGTCGCCCCCGGGGTGAGGAGGGCCCGGGGGCGCTCCAGGACCTCCCGCCTCAGGAGGTCCTGCCCCTTGGCGAGGGCTTGGGGGACGAGGCCCTCCCCGAGGAGGAAGGCGGCGAGGGCGATGGCGGTCCCGAGGAGGAGGAAGGGAAGGAGGAGGCGCTCCCGCCGCACCCCGAGGGCCAGGAGGGCCTTGAGTTCCGCGTCCTCCCCCAGGCGGGAGAGGAGGACGAGGAGGGCGAAGAGGTAGGCCACGGGCGCGCCCCGGGCCAGGGCCTCGGGGGTGCGGAAGAGGAGGTAGCGGAGGAGGGTGTAGGGGTCGGCCCCCTTGGCCACCAGGGGGGCCAGGACCTCGTACACCGCCCCGCCCAGGAAGAGGAGGACGATGACGAGGAGCCCGCCGCCGAAGAGGGGCAGGGTTTCCCGCAGGAGGTAGCGGTCCAGGGTCTTCACCGTAGCCTCCAGGCGAGCGCCCCCGCCAAGGCCCCGTAGAAGAGGTCGGGGAGGTAGGCGAGGAGGGGGCTTACGTCGTAGCGGGCGAGCTGGGCGGCCAGGGTCCAGAGGACGTAGTAGCCGAAGATGAGGAGGACCACCCCCAGGAAGGCCCAGGCGGCTTCCCGCAAGGAGAGGCCTAAGGCGGCGGCGGCCGCCCCCAGGACCAGGCCCCCCAGGGCGTCCGCCAGGCGGCGGTGGAAGGCGAAGCGGGCCTCGGGCTCCACCTGGGCCCGGGCCCAGAGCTCCTCGAGGGGGGTGGAGTCGTAGGGGTCCCGGGAGCCCAGGCTCTCCTTGGGGCGGAACCGGGCGGGGAAGGGGAGGACGCCCTCAAAGGGCCGGACCTCCTCCCCCTCCACCACGTAGCCCTTGAGGCGCCATCCTTCCTCGTCCCAAAGGCCCTCCTCGGCGCTGTAGACCCGGCCCCTCTCGTCCACCACCCGCACCCCCCGGAGCCGGTTTCCCTCTGGCTCGGGGTAGACCTCCTCGGCGAAGTACACGCCGAGGCCCGGGGGGGCGTAGACCTGGCGGCGCAGGACCCCGGAGGCCCCGCCCTCCCCGTAGAGGATCCGGCCCAGGAGCCCGTCGTAGGCCTCCTGGGACCGGGGCCTGAGCTCCGCCAGGTTGAGGAGGTTGAGGAGGCTTACGGCGAGGGCCAGAAGGACGAGGGGCCTGAGGAGGGCCAAGGGGGGGACCCCCGCGGCGTAGGCCGCCTTGAGCTCCGAGCGGCGGATGAGCCCCGCAAGCCCCACCAGCACGGCGAAGACCAGCCCTAAGGGGAGGGCGAGGCTTAGGGTCCAGGGCAGGCGGTAGAGGACGAGAAGCCCCACCTCCCGGGCCCCCACCCCCCGGGAGAGGAGGACCCCCGAGAGGCTGGAGAGGAGGTCAAAGGTGAGGAGGGCGGCGAAGAGGAAGACCCCCACCAGGTAAGGGACGAGGACCTCCCGGAGGACGTAGCGCCCCAGCACGGGGGAAGTATACGCAAGGCGGATGAGAAAACGAGGAAGCCCCGCCGCGGGGGGCTTAGGCGGCCTGGGCGATCACGTGGATCACCGGGAGGCCGAAGCGCTCCGCCTGGGTGTGGACGTCCAGCCTAAGCCACCGGGAAGGCCCCGGGGGCAGGGTGGAGAGGACGATGGCCTGGTAGGCCCCGGGGTGGGCGAGGAGCTCCTCCTCTATGGCGAGGAGGGGGGAGATGTCCCCCGCCTTGGCCTCCTCCACGGGGATGCCCTGGGCCTCGAGGGCCCGCTTGGCCGCCGCCGCTTCCTCCTCGGCCCGGCGCCGCACCTCGTTCTCCTCGTAGACCCACCCGGGAGGGGGGACCGCCGGGACCAGGAGGACGAAGCGGGCCTCCGGGTCTTGGGCCAAAAGCTCCTTGAGCTTGGCGGCGAGCTCCGGGCTCTTGGCCGTGCGGTGGGCCACCACCAGGTACCGGGCCATGCCGCACCTCCCTTCCCTGTTTCCAGTGTAGCGCTGGATTTCGTGTTATCGTTCCAGTAAAGGCCACCGCGCCGCCGGAAAACCCCGTAAGGCCCGCGGCTTTTTGCATACCCCTTTGCAAGGGAGCAAGCCGTGGTAGAATGAAGGAGTCAGCGGACAAAGAAGCCTCAGGGCACGAGGGCGACCTTGGTGGCCTTCCGCTCGTGGAAGAGGCGGTAGCCTTCGGGGGCCTCCTCCAGGGGGAGGCGGTGGCTGAAGACGAAGCTCCCCTTGAGCCTGCCCGCCTTCTGCAGGGCGAGGACCTCGCCGATCCAGCGGGGGACGTTGGCGAGGGCACTCCTTAGGGTGATCCCCCGGCTGAAGGCGGGAAGCCAGGGGTAGTCCAGCCTTTCCGCCGTGGGCACCCCAAGGCTGGAGACCACGCCCCCCGGGCCCGCGAGGCGCAGGGCGAGCTTCAGGGCCTCCCCGTCCCCGCCCACCGCCTCCACCACCAAATCCGCCCCCAGGCCCTCGGTCTCCCGGCGCACCCGGGCCACGGGGTCCTCCGCCTTGGGGTGGATGGGGAGGCTTCCCAGGGCCTTGGCCTTCTCTAGGCGGGCTTCCTCCGGGTCTATGGCATAGACCTGCCCTGCCCCCAGGGCGTGGGCCACCATCTGGGCCATGAGGCCCACGGGCCCCGAGCCCACCACGGCCACGCTCATGCCGGGGGTGAGGAAGGGCCTCACCCCCCCGTAGGCCGTGGTGAGGATGTCCCCGGCGAGGATGGCCTCCTCGGCGGGGAGGTCCCCGATGGGGAAGAGGGTGTGCCGGGCGAAGGGCACCCGCACCCTCTCCGCCTGGGCCCCCGGGAGGTTGCCCAGGGCGAGGCCGAAGCCGAAGACCCCGCCCCTTGAGCAGGCGAAGAACTGGCCCTTGCGGCAGGCAGGGCACTCCCCGCAGGCCACCTGGAAGCTTCCCACCACCCGCTCCCCCACGGGGAAGGGCACCAGGGGGCCCTTCTCCACGATGCGCCCCACGAACTCGTGCCCGAGGACCGTCCCCGGCAGGACCCCGGCGATCTTGCCGTGGTAGATGTGGAGGTCGGAGCCGCAGATGGCGGAAAGCTCCACCTCGAGGAGGGCGTCCGTGTCCGCTTCCAACCTGGGTTCCGGAACCTCCTCCACCGCCACCTGGAAGGGCCCCTTGTAGACCACGGCCCTCATGCCACCTCCCGGGCCACTTTGACGAGCTCCTGGGCCGCCTGGGCGTAAGGGGCGAGGGCGGCGATGGTGCCCTTCTTGAGCTCCAAAAGTCCCCGCATGAGGGCGCTTAGGGGCTCGAGGCGTCCCTCCAGCACCTCCTGCCAGGTGGCGAGGTCGGCCTCAATGACGAAGTCCGCCTCCGCCTCCCCCTCCACCGCCTTCGCCCCCCGGCAGGCCCCGTGCCAGAGGTCCAGGACCACGGCCACCCCCTTGGGGAACCCCGCCTTGGGGTCCGGGCGCACCGCGAGGGCCAGGGAGCCCTCCCAGGTGCTCGCCGCCTTGCGGTAGGCCTCGCTCTCGTTCAGCTTCCGGCAGTACGCCTGGGCCCAGGCCTCGGTGAAAAGCTCCATTCCTTTCCCTCCTTTGAACCCAGTATAAGCCGTAGACTCGAGGGGTGGTTTACCTCCTGGACCTTTCCGGGGTGTACTGCGAGCCCGTGGAGCCGAGGCTCCTCCGCCTCCTCGCCGAGGAGAGCGGGGAGCCCGTCTTTTACCTCTCGGAGGCCTTCTACGCCCTCCTCCCCCGGCTCAAGGCCGAGGGGGCGCAGGCGCTGGAGGCCCTTTTCCCCGGGGCCTCGAGGCTCTACCCCAAGGCCTTCCGCCCCCGGGGCCTCGCCTTCCCCGAGCCCTTCCACCTCGTCTCCGACCTGCCGCCCCCCGAAGGGGTCCTGGCCTACCACGCTCCGGACAAGCTCGAGGCCCTTGCCCTGGCCCTAGAGGCCCTGGGCCTCGCCCCAGGGGAGGCGGTCTACTGGGACGACAACCCCCTTTGGGTGGAGCGGGCCCGGGGATTAGGCGTGCGGGCGGAGCTATTCCTGCCCTAGGTCCTCGGCCCGCTCCACCGCCTGGGTCTCCCGGAGGATCGCCCTCACCCGGTCCCCGGGGATGGTCTCCTCCCGGAGGAGCTCCTCGGCGATCTTGTGCACCGCCTCCCGGTGGGTGGAGAGCACCTTCCTGGCCCGCTCGTAGGCCTCGTCCAGGATCTTCATGATGTCCTGGTCAATGAGGCGGGCCGTCTCCTCGGAGTGGTCCTTCTTCTTGGCGATCTCTTCCCCCAGGAAGACGGGCCCCGAGTCCGAGCCCCAGGCGACGTTTTTGAAGTGCTCCCCCATGCCCCAGTCCAGGACCATCCGCTTGGCGATCCCCGTGGCCCGCTTGAAGTCGTCCTGGGCCCCCGTGGTCACGGTGCCCGTGAAGAGCTCCTCCGCCACCCGGCCCGCCATGAGCACGGCGAGCTCGTCCATGAGGTGCTCCCGGGAGACCAGGACCCGCTCCTCGGGCTTGCTCCAGCGGGCCCCCAGGGCCATTCCCCGGGGGACGATGGAGACCTTCTCCGTCTTGTCGGCGTGGGGCAGGACCTCCCCCACCACGGCGTGCCCCGCCTCGTGGTAGGCCACGGCCCGCCTTTCCTCCTCGGAGAGCTTCAGGGCGGACCGCTCCAGGCCTAAGACGATCTTGTCCAGGGCCTTGAGGAAGTGCTCCTTGCGGATCCTCTTCTCCCCGTTCCGGGCGGCGAGGAGGGCGGCCTCGTTCACCAGGTTCCTGAGGTCCGCCCCGGAGAAGCCCGGGGTGAGGTGGGCGAGCTCCAGGGCGTCCACGTCCTCGGCGATGGGCTTGCCCCGCATGTGGACGAGGAGGATCTCCTTGCGCTCCTCCAGGGAGGGGAGGCCCACCACCACCTGGCGGTCAAAGCGCCCGGGTCTAAGGAGGGCGGGGTCCAGGATGTCGGGGCGGTTGGTGGCGGCGAGGACGATGACGGAGGTGTCCTTCTCAAACCCGTCCATCTCCGAGAGGATCTGGTTCAGGGTCTGCTCCCGCTCGTCGTGGCCGCCCCCGATCCCCGCGCCCCGCTTGCGGCCGATGGAGTCCAGCTCGTCAATGAAGATGATGCTCGGGGCGTTCCTGCGGGCGTCTTCAAAGAGGCTCCGCACCCGGCTCGCCCCCACGCCCACGAACATCTCCATGAACTCGCTGGCGGAGACGGAGAAGAAGGGCACCCCCGCCTCCCCCGCCACCGCCCGGGCGAGGAGGGTCTTGCCCGTGCCGGGCGGGCCCACGAGGAGCACCCCCTTGGGGATCTCGGCCCCGATCTCCAGGTACTTCTTCGGGTTCTTGAGGAAGTCCACCACCTCCATGAGCTCCCGCTTGGCCTCCTCGTGGCCGGCCACGTCCTTGAAGGTGGTGTTCACCTTGCGTTCCTTACCGTAGAGCTTGGCCCGGCTCTGGCCGAACTGCATCACCTGGCCGGCCCCGCCTTGGGCCCGCATGAAGAAGAACCAGAAGAAGGCGATGAGGATGAGCGTGGGGGCCACGTAGAGGAGGACCTGGGGCCAGATGGAGGGGGCCTTGGTCACGATCGTCACCCCGTTTTCCTCCAGGAAGCGGAGGAGTTCGGGGTCTTGGACCTGGGCGGGGGGCAGGGGAACCTGGAAGCGCCGGGAGACCTGGACGGTCCCCTGGGGCGTGGGGAAGCGCTCCGGGGCCTTGAGGAGCCCGGTGATGCGGGTCTCCTCCAGGGTCACCTCCGCCACCTTCCCCTGGCGCACCAGCTCCCGGAACTCCGTGTAGGCGAGGGTGGGGGCCGGTGGTCCGCTTAGGGCCGTGTAGACGAGATACCCCAACAGGACGAGAAGGAGCAGGTTGAAAGGGTTGAACCGCTGCGGCAAGGTCTACCTCCCTTGCCCTATGGTAGCGCCTTGCCGGTGGGAAGACGGGGCATGTGGTATCCTCTAGCGGCGATGAAGGGGGTCCTCGAGGCCCTGCACCAGGGGGACTACGACACCGCCATTGACCTCCTCACCCGGAAGGCCCTCTTCGGCCGGGAGAGGGAGGCCAAGGAGGCCTGGCTCCTCCTCGCCGAGGTCTACGCCCTCTACGGGGAGGAGGGGCTGGAGAAGGCCCACCACGCCCTGGAGGAGGCCTACGCCCTGGGAGGGCTGGAGTACGACCCCCTGTACCGGAGCCTCCTCGCCGAGCTCCTCGCCCTGGAGGGGCGGCCCGAGCGGGAGGTCCTTCCCCTCTTCCTCCCGAGCCGGGACCCCCGGGTCCGGTACCACCAGGCCCAGGCCCTCTTCTACCTGGGGAGGCTGGAGGAGGCCTTGGAGGCCCTCGAGGCGGGGCTTCCCCCCCACCTGGCCTGGCGGGCCGAGGGGCTTAAGGGGCGGATCCTGGAGCGGCTTGGCCGCCACGGGGAGGCCGCCTTGGCCTACGAGCGGGGGGCGGAGCTCGCCCTGGGCCTGGAGCGGTACTGGCTCCTCCTGGACGCCGCCGCCATGTGGCTGGAGGCCGGGGAGGGGGAGCGGGCCCTTCTCGCCCTGAAGGAGGCGGAGGCGGCGGTGGGGGAGGAGGACCCGGAGGACGCCGCCACCCGCCACTACCTCCTCGCCCGGGCCCACCTCCTTTTGGGCAACCCGGGCCTCGCCCTGGAGGAGATCCGCAAGGCCCTGGCCCTGGAGGAGGAGAGCGGCCACAAGGCCTACGGCACCCCCTTGGTGGAGGGGCAGGCCCTCCTCCAGCTCGGGCGCTACGAGGAGGCCATGGCGAGCTTCCGGGAGGCCCTGGCCCGGGCGGACGCCGGGGAGCGCCCCCACGTCCTCCACGAGATGGGGGTGGCGGCCCTGGACCACGGGGCCTACCCCGAGGCCGAGGAGCACCTCCGGGCCCTGGTGCGGGAGGAGGGCTACCCCTACCTGGCCCAAGCCTACGCCGATCTGGCCGAGGCCCTCTACCGCCAGGGGCGCTACCAGGAGGCGGAGGCCGCCGCCCGGGAGGCCGTGGCCCGGGGGGCGGTGGCCGCGGGGGAGTTGGTCCTGGGCCACGTGGCCTACGACCTCCTCCACCTGGAGGAGGCCTTGGAACACTACCGCAAGGCGGCGGAAAGCGCCGAGGAGGGGAGCCGGGAGTGGGTGGGGGCCCAGGAGATGGTGGTGGACACCCTGGCCCAGCTCGGCTACCGCTTTCCCGAGGAGATGGTGCGCCGGGGCCAGGCGGTGCTGCCCTACCTCCACCCGGCGGACGAGTGGCACGCCGCCCTCACCGCCTACGTGGAGCGCGCCCAGGCCCTCTTGCGGGAGGGGAAGCGCCTGAACTGAGCGCTTCCCAGGGGGCGGGGTTAGCCCCTCCGCAGGGGCTCCAGGGCCTTTAGGACCTCCTGGCTCCTTAAGGGTTTGGGCAGGTGGAGGAGCCTCAGGGGCCTGAGGAGGAGGCCCGGCGGGGTTTCGCTCACCAGGTAGAGGGAGGCGAGCCGCCCTTCCGGGGTGGCCCGCACCTTGCGGGCCGCCTCCACCGCCTTCTCCCCTTGGAGGATCACCCCCTTGGGCCTGGACTTGAGGAGGCGCAAGAGCCCCTCCACGTCCCGGGCCAGAAGGACGCGGAAGCGGTGGGCCTCGAGGAGGTACAGAAGGAGCCTCCGCACCACCCCGCTTTCCGCCAGGACGGCCACCAAGGGGTCCTCGAGGAGGAGGGTGGAGGGGCGGAGGAGGCCCCTCGCCTTCATCTCGTGGAGGAGGTGGTAGACCTCCTCCTCGGGAAGCCCCGAGAGGAGGGCGATGCTCCTTGCCCGCCGCACCCCGTCCAGGTGCTCCAGAACGCTCCAGGCCTCCGGGGGAAGGGGGTGCCGGGTGGGGTCTTCCACGAGGTGGAGGACCTCGTCCGGGTCCACCTGCCCCCGCCGCCACTCGTCCAGCTTGCGGGCCGCCTCCATGAGGGCCCAGCCGGTGCCGAAGGTGAGGGGGAGGGCCACCTGGCTTCCCTCCACCATGGGCTCCGCCACCACCTCCCCCTCCTTCTCCCCGAGGAGGGTGGCCAAGGCCTCGAGGACCTGGGCGGTGAGGGCCTCCCTAAGCTCCTCCTCCCCGATGAGGCCGAGCTCCAGGGCCAAAGCCCCCAAGGGGGTGCCGGGGTTCTCCCGGTCCTGGCGCTCCACCAGCTCCTGCACCTCCTCCAGGGTGAGGTGGCCCAGGCGGACCAGGTACTCCCCGAGGTGGGGGCCGGGCTCGGTGCGGGCGTAGAGGATCCGCCCCCCGAGGAGGTGGACGCGCCCGTAGATCCGGCCCCGGAAGCTCACCACGGCGCTCTTCCGCGCCGCCTCCAGGGCCCTAAGGAGCTCCCCCAGGTCCAGCTCGGAAAGCGTGGCCCGGATCACGGCTCCAAGAGGGGGCCCACCGGGGGCGGGTAGCCCAGGTGGCGGTAGGCCAGTTCCGTGGCCACCCGGCCCCGGGGAGTGCGCTTCAAAAGGCCCTGGCGGATGAGGTAGGGCTCGTGCACCTCTTCCAAGGTGCCCGGGTCCTCGGAGAGGGCGGTGGCCAGGGTGGCGAGGCCCACGGGGCCGCCGCCGAAGCGGAGGATGAGGACCTCCAGGATCTCCCGGTCCCGCTTCTCCAAGCCCAGCTCGTCCAGGCCCAGGGCGGCAAGGGCCTCCAGGGCCCGCTCCCGGGTGATGACCTCCTCCCCCGCCACCTGGGCGAAGTCCCGCACCCTCCGGAAGAGGCGCTTGGCGACGCGCATGGTGCCCCGGCTCCGCCTACCGATCTCCAGGGCGGCCTCCTCCGTGATCCTCACCCCGAGGAGGCGGGCGTCCCGCATCACCCCTTGGGCCAGCTCCTCAGGGGTGTAGTACTCCAGGTGCTCCACGATGCCGAAGCGGCTCAGGAGGGGCGCGGTGATGAGGCCGGGCCGGGTGGTGGCCCCGATCAGGGTGAAGCGGGGAAGCTCCAGCCGGATGGTCCTCGCCGCCGGACCTTGGCCGATGACGATGTCCATGACGAAGTCCTCCATGGCGGGGTAGAGGTGCTCCTCGGCCTGGCGGCTCAGGCGGTGGATCTCGTCAATGAAGAGGATGTCCCCTTCCTCCAGGGAGTTGGCCAGGATGGCGGCGAGGTCCCCGGGCTTCTCTATGGCGGGCCCGGAGGTGACCCGGAGGTTGACCCCAAGCTCGTGGGCGATGACGTGGGCCAGGGTGGTCTTGCCCAGGCCCGGGGGGCCGAAGAGGAGGAGGTGCTCCAAGGGCTCTTTTCGGGCCTTGGCCGCCTCGAGGTAGACCCGGAGCTTTTGCTTCAGGCGCTCCTGGCCGATGTACTCGTCCAGGGTCTTGGGCCTAAGGGCGAGGTCTTCCACGCTCCTCCATGATAGCCTTATTCCCGTGCGGCGCACGGTGAAGGACTTCCGCAACGCCAAGGGCCAGCGGCTCGTCTACCTCACCGCCTACGACTACCCCACGGCCCGCCTGGCCGAGGCGGCCGGGGTGGACGCCATTTTGGTGGGGGACTCCTTGGGGATGGTGGTCCTGGGCTACCCCTCCACGGTGCCCGTGACCTTGGAGGAGATGCTCCACCACACCAAGGCCGCCCGCAGGGGGGCCCCGGAGACCTTTCTCGTGGCCGACCTCCCCTACCTCGCCTACGCCACCCTGGACCGGGCCCTCCTCGCCGCGGAGCGCCTCCTCAAGGAGGGGGGGGCGGACGCGGTGAAGCTGGAGGGGGGCGAGGAGGTGGCGGAGATCGTCCAGGGCCTGGTGCGGGCGGGGGTCCCGGTCCTGGGCCACGTGGGCCTCACCCCCCAGACGGCGAGCCAGCTTGGCGGCTACAAGCTCCAAGGCCGGCGCCCGGAGGAGGCGGAGCGCATTCTCAAGGGGGCCTTGGCCTTGGAGGAGGCCGGGGCCTACGGCGTGGTCTTGGAGATGGTGCCCGCCCGCCTGGCCAAGGAGGTCACCGAGAGGCTTTCCGTCCACACCGTGGGGATCGGGGCCGGGCCCCACACGGACGCCCAGGTCCTCGTCTTCCACGACGTGGTGGGGCTCTACGGCGACTTCAAGCCTCGCTTCGTGAAGCGCTACCTGGAGGCGGGCAGGCTCATCCAGGAGGCCTTGAGCCGGTACGCGCAGGAGGTCCGGGAAGGGGTCTTCCCCGGGGAGGAGCATAGTTTCTGAAAAACTCCGCTGAAAACCCGGCCCCTTAAGGGGTAGAATGGGCTTTCGTGGTGCGCTTTCGTAGGGAAGGGGTGCGTCTGGACCAGGCGGTGGCGGAGGCCCTCTCCGTGAGCCGGGCCAAGGCCCAGGCCTGGATCCAGGCCGGGCGGGTCCGGGTGGGGGACCGGGTGGTCCTCAAGCCCGCCTACCGGCTCAAAGGGGAGGAGGTGGCGGTGGAGCCCGTGGAGGAGGCTCCCATGGTCCTCCCCGAGGACCTGCCCATTCCCATCCTCTACGAGGACGAGGACGTCCTGGCCCTGAACAAGCCCCCGGGCCTCCTTACCCACCCCGCCCCCGGGGTCTACTCGGGCACGGTGGTGAACCTCCTCCTCGCCCGCTACTACGGGCCCGTGGAGAAGGGGCCCCCCGAGCTCGTCCGCCCCGGGATCGTCCACCGCCTGGACAAGGACACGAGCGGCGTCCTGGTGGTGGCGAAGCACGGGGGGGTCCTCGAGGGCCTGGCCCGGGCCTTCCGCGACCGCCTGGTGATGAAGCGCTACCTGGCCATCACCGAGGGCCACCCCCGGGAGGGGGTCCTCATCGCCCCCATCGGGAGGCATCCCCGGGAGCGGCACAAGATGCACGTGGGCGGCCTCGCCGCCCGTTACGCCGAGACCGAGTTCCAGGTCCTGGCCACCGCAGGCCCCTACGCCCTGGTGGAGGCGAGGCCCCATACGGGGCGCACCCACCAGATCCGGGTCCACCTCAAGTACCTCGGGGCCCCCATCCTGGGGGACGAGCTCTACGGGAGAAAGAGCCCCCATATCGGGCGCCAGGCCCTCCACGCCTACGAGCTCCGCATCCCCCATCCCCGCACGGGCCGGATTTTGGAGCTTCTCGCCCCCGTGCCCCAGGACATGGCGGCGGCCTGGGAGGCCCTGGGGGGGAGGTGGCCGGAGGAGGTGGTGCGGGAAGGGTATGCTGGGGCGCAATGAGGTCCTTTCCAAAGGCTAAAGAGGCCTTCTCAGAGGGGGAAAAGGTCTCCTTTGGAGTTCACCGCCTCCACGTGGGGGACGCCCGGGAGGTGCTGGCCTCCTTCCCCGAGGCCTCGGTCCACCTGGTGGTGACCTCCCCGCCCTACTGGACCCTGAAGCGCTACGAGGACACCCCCGGCCAGCTCGGCCACATAGAGGACTACGAGGCCTTTCTGGACGAGCTGGACCGGGTGTGGCGGGAGGTCTTCCGCCTCCTGGTCCCGGGCGGAAGGCTCGTCATCGTGGTGGGGGACGTGGCCGTGGCGAGGCGCCGCTTTGGGCGCCACCTCGTCTTCCCCCTCCACGCCGACATCCAGGTGCGCTGCCGCAAGCTCGGGTTTGATAACCTCAACCCCATCATCTGGCACAAGCACACCAACGCCAGCCTCGAGGTGGAGGGGCGGGGCGTCTTCCTGGGCAAGCCCTACGAGCCCGGGGCCATCATCAAGACGGAGATTGAGTACATCCTCATGCAAAGGAAGCCCGGGGGGTACCGCAAGCCCACCCAAGAGCAGCGGGAGAAGAGCCGCCTTCCCAAGGAGGACTTTCACCGCTTCTTCCGGCAGATCTGGGACGACATCCCCGGGGAGAGCACCAAGGACCACCCCGCCCCCTTCCCCCTGGAGCTCGCCGAGCGCCTGGTGCGGATGTTCAGCTTCGTGGGGGACGTGGTCTTAGACCCCTTCGCCGGGACCGGGACCACCCTCATCGCCGCGGCGAGGTGGGGGAGGAGGGCTTTGGGCGTGGAGCTCGTGCCGCGGTACGCTCAGCTGGCCAAAGAGCGCTTTGCCAGGGAAGTTCCTGGGTTTTCCCTGGAGGTCTTGGATGGAGCCACCCATCCTCGCCGTTAGGTTGAAAAGGCTTTTAGAAAACATGATACGGACCTCTTCCCAGGATAGCGGGCGCCAGGGGGTTTTGGCGGGGTATTTGGAGGAACGTTTACGGGAGCGCTTACCGCCACATCTTTGGCCCCACTTGGAGCGGGAGGTTTCCGTACCCGGTTTGGCCCGGGAGAAAAAGTGGGACCTGGGGTTGGTGTACCCCGCGGGTTCATCTTTACCCAAGAAGCCGCGGCTTCTCATTTCCCTGAAGTCCATCCTGAAAAATCCCTCGGGGTCCTGGCCTAACCGCCTGGACGATCTGGTTGGGGAGGTCTCCTCTGTCCAGCTCCTTTTTCCCGAGGTGGTCGTAGGGTATGTGGTGGTTCTGGACTACGGGGCGCCTACCAAGCGAAGGGGAGGCGTTTACCGACCTCCCCAGGGGAATGAGCTTGACCCTGTCTACGCCCGCTTCAAGCAGGGGCTTGCCGCCCTTGCGCAAAGACGCCCTCCCCTTTGGCCTCAAGGCCTCGTGGAGGGTTGCTGGGTTTTGGAGATAGACACCCGCCGGGCACCCCTTTTGCTGAGGCCCGAGGAGGCGGTGGCGGAGGGTGAAGCCTTTTTAGACGCCCTGGTGAGGGAGCTGAGAAGGAGAGAGCCCCTCCTCTTCCTAGACCAAGGCCAAAAGCCCCTTTAGCGCCCGCCCCAGCCGCCGCACGCCCTCCGCGATCCCCTCCCGGTCCAGGGTGGCGTAGGAGAGCCTCAGGGTGTTCTCCCCGCCCCCGTTGGCGAAGAAAGGACCTCCCGGCACGAAGGCCACGTTCTCCTCGAGGGCCCTCCGGAAGAGGCCCTCGGCGGAGAGGCCCTTGGGGAGCTCCATCCAGACGAACATCCCGCCCTTGGGCCTTGTGTAGCGCACCTCCTTGGGCACCTCCCGGTCCAGGGCATGGAGCATGGCCTGGGCCTTTTCCCGGTAGACCCTGCGGACCCGTTCCAAGCGCTCGGAGAAGCCCTCCTTTAAGAGCTCGTGGACCAGCATCTGGTTGAGCATGGGGGTGTGGAGGTCGGCCCCCTGTTTGGCCTGGACGAGCTTCTGCAGGGCCTCCGGGTGGGCCACGGCGAAGGCCACGCGAAGCCCGGGGGAGAGGACCTTGGAGAAGCTTCCCAGGTAGATGACCCCGGGGTAGCCCGCCTCCCGGGCGAGCTCAAAGAGGCTCGGGAGGCGCGCCTCCCCGAAGTAGAGCTCCCGGTAGGCGTCGTCCTCCACCACCACGAGGCCCCGCTCCATCACCATCTGCAAGAGCCGCTTCCGGGCGGGAAGGGGCGTGAGGCCCCCCGTGGGGTTCTGGAAAGAGGGGATGAGGTAGAGGAAGCGGGGGCGCTCCCTTTTGAGGACCTCTTCCAGGGCGTCCAGGTCCGGGCCCTCCTCCCCGGCGGGCACCGTGAGGAAGCGGGGGCCCTGGAGGCGGAAGGCCTGGATGGCCCCCATGTAGCTTGGGGCCTCCAGCAGCACGGGGCTTCCCTCGTCCAGGAAGACCTTGCCCACGAGGTCCAAGGCCTGCTGGCTCCCGGTGGTGATGAGGACCTCCTCGGGGCGCACGCCGATCCACTCCGCCACGAAGGCCCTTAGGGGGGCGTAGCCCTCGGTGGGGCTGTACTGGAGGGCGACCTCGCCCTTCTCCCGCAGGATCCGCGCCGCGGCCTCCGCCGCCTCCTCCTTGGGGAAGAGCTCGGGGGCCGGGAGCCCCCCGGCGAAGCTCAGGATGCCGGGGCGCTGGGTGAGCTTGAGAAGCTCCCGGATGGTGGAGGCCTGGATCCTTCCCGCGCTTTTACCGAACGCCTCGGACCAGCTTAGCGGTTTCACCCCTATAGTCTACCCCGCTTCCCTTCCTCCCGCCGGAACGCGCTCCCGGAGCTCCGAAAGCGCCTGCCCACGGCCTTGGCGGGGGGTGCGGGCCCTTAGGGGGAGAGCCTGCGGTAGGCCTCGAGGGCGAAGCGGTCCGTCATTCCGGCGATGTAGTCGCACACCGCCCGCTCCAGCCCCTCCTCGGGGATTTTGGCCTGCACCTCCCGGGGAAGGAGCTCGGGGTAGCGGGTGTAGGCGGCGAAGAGGCCTTCCAGCACCGCCTCCGCCTTGCGCCTTTCCCTGAGGACCTCGGGGTGGCGGTAGAAGCGCTCCATGAGGAAGGCCTTGAGCGCCTTGAGGGCCTTTTCCGCCTCCTCCCCCAAGGCGGCGAGGCGGCTTGGGTGGCGGCGCACGGCCTCGGCGCTTTGCACGCCCGCCTCCTCCACCCGCCGGTGGGTGGCCTCTATGGCGGCGGTGATGAAGTAGCCGAGGAGTTGCCGCACCAAGACGCGGCGGTCCAGCTCGGGAAGCCTCAGGAGGTCCAGCCCCTCCTCCAGGGCCAGAGCCTGGAGGAGCTCCACTTCCTTGAGCTCCTCGGGGTGGAGGAGGCCCGCCCTGAGCCCGTCGTCCAGGTCGTGGGCGGCGTAGGCGATGGCGTCGGAGAGGTCCACCACCTGGGCCTCGAGGGTCCCCTGCCCCTCGTAGAGGGGCTTGAAGCCCGGGCTGTAGGCGGCCTCGTGGGTGGCGATCCCCTCCAGGACCTCGTAGGTGAGGTTGAGGCCGCGGAAGCCGGGGTAGCGCACCTCCAGGTGGGTGAGGATCCTTAGGGCCTGGGCGTTGTGTTCAAACCCCCCGTGGTCCTGCATGAGGGCGTTCAGGACGTGCTCCCCCGTGTGGCCGAAGGGGGGGTGGCCCAGGTCGTGGGAGAGGGCGATGGCCTCGGTGAGATCCTCGTTGAGGCCGAGGGCGCGGGCGATGGACCGGGAGACCTGGGCCACCTCCAGGGTGTGGGTGAGGCGGGTGCGGTAGTAGTCCCCGGCCCAGCCCGGGAGGACCTGGGTCTTGTACTCCAGGCGGCGGAAGGCGGTGGTGTGGAGGATCCGGTCCCGGTCCTTCTGGTAAGGGGTGCGGTAGAGGGACTCGGGCTCGGGGTGGGCCCGCCCCCGGGTGTCCCGCGCCTTCTGGGCGTAGGGGGCGAGGCGGCTGGCCTCCAGCTCCAGAAGGGCTTCCCGGGAAAACCGCATCAGACCCTCTTGAAAGCCAGGACGGCGTTGTGGCCCCCGAAGGCGAAGGAGTTGGAGAGGGCGTAGTCCACCTTGGCCTCCCGGGGCTCGGGAACGAAGTCCAGGTCCAGCTCGGGGTCGGGGTCCTCGAGGTTGATCGTGGGAGGGATGACCCCGTGGTAGAGGGCCTGGACCGTGGCGATGGCCTCCACCGCCCCCGCCGCTCCCAGGAGGTGGCCGATCATGCTCTTGGTGCTGGAGACCATGAGCCTCTTGGCGTGGTCCCCGAAGACCCGCTTGATGGCCAGCACCTCCGCCCGGTCCCCCACGGGGGTGGAGGTGCCGTGGGCGTTGATGTAGCCCACCTGCTCGGGGGCGATGCCCGCGTCCTTCAGGGCCCGGGCCATGGCCAAGGCGGCGCCCTTTCCCTCGGGGTGGGGCTCGGTGATGTGGTGGGCGTCGGCGCTCCGGCCGAAGCCCACGAGCTCGGCGTAGATGCGGGCGCCCCGCTTCTTCGCGTGCTCGTACGCCTCCAGGACCAAGACCCCGGCCCCCTCCCCCATGACGAACCCGTCCCGGGAGAGGGTGAAGGGGCGGCTCGCCTTCTCGGGCTCCTCGTTCCTTGTGGAAAGGGCTCGCATCACAGCGAAGGCCCCGATGGCCATGGGGGTGATGGCGGCCTCCGTCCCCCCCGCCAGGACGAGGTCGGCCTCGCCGAGCTGGATCATGCGCAGGGCGCTTCCCAGGGCGTCCGCCCCCGTGGCGCAGGCGGTGACCACCGTGGAGGAAGGCCCGGTGAAGCCGTAGCGCATGGCGATGTGGGCCGAGGCCATGTTGGCGATCATCATGGGGATGAAGAAGGGGCTTATGCGGTTTGGGCCCCGCTCCAGAAAGACCCGGCTTTGGGCCTCCCAGGTCTCCATGCCCCCGATCCCCGTGCCCACCAGGGTGCCCACCCGCTCGGGGTCAAGGTCTTCGGGCTTTAGCCCCGCGTCCTCCAGGGCAAGCTGAGCGGCGATGAGGGCGTACTGGACGAAGCGGTCCAGGCGCCTGAGCTCCTTCCGGTCCAGGTAGGCCCCGGGGTCCACGTCCACCTCGGCGGCGATGCGCACGGGGAGGGCCGAGGCGTCAAAGCGGGTGATGGGCCTGACCCCGCTTTTGCCCGCGAGCTGGGCCTTGTGGAAGGCCTCCTGCCCCACGCCGATGGGCGTGAGGGCGCCTAGGCCGGTGACCACCACGCGTCGCATGGGCGTAGTATACCCGGGAACGCCCCGGGAAAAAGGAGAGGCGGGGCGCCCTTCACGCCCCACCCGCGTTGCAAGCCCTTGCCGGGGCCCCATGCCGGCTTGGGCCAGCGTGGGGGGCCTTAGCCCAGCTTGGCCTTGATGTACTCCACGGCGTCCTTGACGGTGCGGATCTTCTCGGCCTCCTCGTCGGAGATCTCCAGGCCGAACTCGTCCTCCAGGCCCATGATGAGCTCCACGGTGTCCAGGCTGTCCGCCCCCAGGTCCTCAATGAAGCGGGCCTCGAGGGTCACCTTCTCCGGCTCCACCTGGAGCTTGTCCGCGATCACCGCCTTCACCTTTTCAAAGATCTCCTGCTCCGTCATGAAAAACCTCCCGGGGGGATTTTAGCACGACCTCAGTGGGGGGTAAGCCCCCCGTCCACGCAGAGGGTTTGGCCGGTGATGTAGCCCGCCTTCTCCGAGACGAGGAAGGCCACGGCCTCGGCCACCTCCTCAGGGCGGCCGAAGCGCCCGGCGGGGATCTGCTTTAGGTAAGCCTCCTTGACCTCCTGGGGGAGCCTTTCCGTCATCTCCGTCTCAATGAACCCCGGGGCCACGGCGTTCACCGTGATCCCCCGCTGGGCGTACTCCTTGGCCACCGCCCGGGTGAAGCCGATGAGCCCCGCCTTGGAGGCCACGTAGTTGGCCTGGCCCGGGTTGCCCAGGATCCCCACCACGCTGGTGATGTTGACGATGCGGCCGAAGCGGGCCTTCATCATGAGCTTCACCGCCTCCCGGGTGGTGCGGAAGACGGCGGAGAGGTTGGCCTCGAGGACCGCCTCCCAGTCCTCGTCCTTCATGCGCACGAGGAGGGTGTCCCGGGTGATGCCGGCGTTGTTCACCAGGGTGTCCAAGCCCCCTAAGACCTCCGCCGCCTGGTGGACGAGGGCGGTGGCCGCCTCGGCCTCCAGGAGGTTCGCCCCGAGGACCGCCACCAGGGGGCTTCCCCGGCGCCTTGCCTCCTCCGCCACCTCCTCGGCCTTCTCCCGGTTCTGGCCGTAGTGGATGGCCAGGGCGAAGCCGTCCTCCGCCAGCCTCAGGGCGATGGCCCGACCGATGCCGCGGCTTGCTCCGGTGATCAGGGCCTTACGCACGCTCCACCTCCAGCGCCTTCCTCAGGCTATCCGGGTCCTGGACGCTCAAGGCCTCCGCCTCCTTCAGGGTGCGGAGGACGAGGCCTTTGAGCACCTCTCCGCTTCCGAACTCCAAGAAGCGCTTGACGCCCCTCGCCTCCATGTCCCGTAGGATCTCCACCCAGCGTACCGGGGCGGTGATCTGCTCCAGGAGGAGCGCCCGGATCCTCTCCGGGTCCTCCTCGGGCCTCGCGGTGACGTTGGAGTAGACGGGGAAGCGGGGCCTTCTCAGGGGAACCTGGGCCAGGTCCTCGGCCAGCCGCTTTCGCGCGGGGGCCATGAGGGAGGAGTGGAAGGGGGCGGAGACGGGGAGGAAGACCACGCGGGCCCGCCGCTCCTTGAGCCTTTCCGCGGCCTCCTCCACCGCTTGCCTCCTCCCGGAGATCACCGTCTGCTCCGGGGCGTTGAGGTTGGCGATCTCCACCCCCTCAAGGCCCTCCAGGGCCTTTTGGATTTCCTCCAGGGGGAGCTTCAGCACGGCGGCCATGGCCCCTTCCCCCACGGGGACGGCCTCCTGCATGTACCTGCCCCTAAGGCGCACGAGCCTTAGGGCGTCTTCCAGCTCCAAGGTGCCCGCGGCCACGTGGGCCGTCCACTCCCCTAAGGAGTGGCCCGCGGCGAGGGCAGGGGGCTTTCCGCCCGCCTCCAAAAAGGCCCGGTAGGCGGCGTAGCCTGCGGCGAGGAGGGCGGGCTGCTGGTTCTCCGTGAGGGTCAGGGCCTCCTCCGGGCCCTCCCACATGAGCTTAAGGAGGCCGGGTAGGGCGGCCTCGGCCCGGTCCAGGACCTCCTTGGCGGCGGGGGAGGCCTCGTAGAGGGCCCTGCCCATCCCCACCCGGTGGGAGCCCTGCCCGGGGAAGAGGGCGGCGTACATCAGGCACCTCCCCAGGTGAGGACGGCGGCGGCCCAGGTGAGCCCCGCCCCGAAGGAGACCAAAAGGACGTGGTCCCCCTCCCGGATCCGGCCCGCGTCCACCGCCTCCTTGAGGGCCAAGGGGATGGAGGCCGTGGAGGTGTTGCCGTAGCGGTCCACGTTCACCGCCACCCTTTCCCAGGGAAGCCCCAGGCGCTCCCGGGCGGCGTCAATGATCCTGAGGTTCGCCTGGTGGGGGACGAAGAGGCGGATGTCCTCGGGGGTGAGGCCCGCCTTCTCTATGGCCTCGAGGGTAGCGGTGTTCATCACCCGCACGGCGAACTTGAAGACCTCCCGCCCGTTCATGTAGAGGCGGTTTTTCATGGAGGTGCCGTCGGGAAGCCTCGGGGCCACGCAGGCGTGGTAGAGTTCCTTGGCCCCGGTGCCGTCCGCCCCTAGGACGAAGGAGCGGAAGCCGTACCCCTCCCGCACCTTGCCCACCACCGCGGCCCCGCCTCCGTCGCCGAAGAGGACGGCGGTGGCGCGGTCGTTCCAGTCAATGATCTTGGAAAGGGCCTCCGCCCCCACCGCCAGGACCTTCTGCGCCAGGCCCGCCTCTACCAGGGCGTGGGCCTGGGCCAGGGCGTAGATCCATCCGGGGCAGCCCGCGAGGAGGTCGTAGGCGAAGGCCTTGAGGCCGAAGCGGGCCTGCACCAGGGCGGCGGTGTCGGGGAAGAGGGCGTCCGGGGTGTTGGTGGCCACGATCACGGCGTCCACCCCCTCGAGGGCCCCGGGGTGCCTCCTTAGGAGGTCCTCCACCGCCTTGAAGGCCAGGTCCGAGGTGTACTCGTCCTCTGCGGCGACGCGCCGTTCCTTGATCCCGGTGCGGGTGACGATCCACTCGTCCGAGGTGTCCAGGTAGGCCTCAAAGTCGGCGTTGGTCATGACCCGCTCGGGGACGTAGGCCCCTAGGGCCAGGATCCCGCTCATGCCCGACCTCCCGTCATGGGCTTTACTATACCCAAAAAGGCCGGAGGCCCCGGGCGCGCCCGGGGCCTCTTAAATGCCCCACCAAGGCCTAGGCGGGGGCCCCAAAAGGGCCTCCTCCGGTCCTAGTTCGGGCATCCCATGCGGCAAGACCGATGGGTGGAGGCTTAGACCTCCAGCACCTTCCGCCCGGCGTAGTAGCCGCACTCGGGGCAGACGGTGTGGGGGGGCTTCATGGCCTTGCACTCGGGGCAGGGGACCAGGGTGGGCGGGGTGAGGGCGTGGTGGCTCCGCCGGGCGTCCCGGCGCGCCTTGGAGGTCTTCTTCTTGGGTACAGGGTGCTTCGCCATCTTCTCCTCCAGACTCGGGGGCCTAGCCCCGCTAAACCCCAGGTAGTATAGCAGAAGGCCTAGAGTTCCGGAAGGAGGTCCTTGAGGCCGAGGAAGGGGTGGAAGGCCTCCGGTTCGTGGCCGCAGTCCTCCACGTTGCGGTCCGCCCCGCACACGGGGCAGAGGCCCTTGCACCCCTCCTCGCAGAGGACGGTGTAGGGCATCTCGGTGACGAAGGCCTCGGTGAGGAAGGGGAGGAGGTCCAGGTCGGGGAGGCCGAAGGCGTAGAACTCCTCCTCGCCCTCCTCGTGGAAGACGACCTCCTCGAGGCCCGGCTCGTAGTGGAGGAGGTGCTGGAAGTGGGCGTGGATCCGGGTCGGGGTGGGCCTGAGGCAGCGGCGGCACTCCATGAGCACCACCCCCTCCACCTCCCCGGAGAGCCAGTACTCGTTCCCCCCCACGGAGGAGATGGCGACCCGCCAAGAGGCCTCCCCTTGCAGGGGGAAGCGCTCCTCCCCGACCACGAAGGCCTCCTGGACCACCCCTTGGGCGCGGGCCGTCCCCCCTTCCTTCAGGAGGCGGGCCAGGTTGATGCTGGTGGCGGTCGTGTAGTCCATATCCTTAAAAGGATAGCGCCGAAGGGGCGTTTTTTCCAGGGCGGGGACGCTTTAGGTCCCCGCCGCGGCAAGGGGGGTTGCCCTGGCCTCAGCCCCCGTAGAACCAGCCCGTGTCCCACATGACCAGGGGCTTCTCCTCCCTTCGCACCCCCGCCTCCACCACCTCGGCCACCACCAGGCTGTGGTCCCCGCCCGGGTAGAGGTGGCGCACCTCGGCCTCCAGCCAGTAGGGGAGCTCCGTGAGGAGGGGGAGGCCGAAGGTGGGGGAGGGCTCAAAGGGGTGGCCGTTCAGCCGGTCCCCTTCCCGAACCGTGGGCTTGAAGAAGTCCTGGGCGATGGCCTTCTGGTCGTGGGCCAGGGTCATGAGGGCGAGCTTCCCGGTGCGCTCCACCAGGGCGTGGAGGTGGCTGTCCCGCTTGAGCCCCACCGCCACCAGGGGGGGCTGGAAGGAGGCCTGGGTCACCCAGTTCACGGTCCCCGCGGCCACCTCGTCCCCGTCTTTGGCGGTGAGGACGTAAAGCCCGTAGGTGAAGCTCCTCAGCACCTTCTTCTTGGCCTCCAGGTTCACGCTTCCACCTCCCTTTCCTTAGGTTAGGGCTCCAGGAGCCAGTTGACGAAGGCGTTGACCACGTCGGTCTCCGCGAGCCGCTCGGGGTTTTCCAGCACGGCCTGGAAGAAGGCCCGGAGGATCTCGGGGTCAGGGTCGCGCAGCACCTCCTGGACGCTCCTCCCGGCCACGGGGCCCTTCTCCAAGGGTTGGGTGAGGCGCTCGGTGGTGGCCAGGGGGGCGGCCTCCATCAGGGCCTCTCGGGCGCGCTCCAGGAGGAGCCGCTCCCCGTCCTCCCCCAGGGCCTCCTTGGGGGTGAGGAGGGGCCTACCCGAGAGGTCCCGCACCTCGAGGCCCAGGGCGAAGAGCCTGCGGGCGAGGCTCGGCGCCCCCACCTCCAGGTCCAGGACCGCCCGGGCCTCGGCGTAGCGGACCTCGAGGCGGTACCGCCCCGGGGCCTCCGGCACCACCGGAGGGGCCACCTCGAGGAGGGCCACGGTGAGGGGCGGGAAGCCCACGGGCTTCTCCTCCTCGGCCACCTTCCTTCCCTCCCGGTAGAGGGCGGTGAACAAGGAGGCCTGCCTGAGGTAGGGCCGCCCCTCCAGCCGCACCTCGGGGAAGATGGCCTCCCCGGCGCGGAAGGGCCGCGCGTCCGGGCCGCCCGGGACCAGGGTGAGGCGCTCCACCTCCAGGGAAAGCCCCCCCGCCTTTAGGGTGGCGAGGGCCCTCCGTGCGGCGAAGGCGGCGGGGTGCCTGGGGTGGGCCTCGAGGAAGGCCCGGTAAAGGGGCTCGGCCTCCAGGCCCGTCCGCTCCGCGAGGTAAGCCCGGAAGAAGAGGGCGAGGGGCTCTTCCCGTTCCTCCAGGTCCTTCAGGGCCTCGGGGTAGTCCTCGCCCTGGTCCAGCCTCAGGGCCCGGTCGTAGGCGGCCTTGGCCCCAAGGAAGTCCCCGTAGATGGCCTTGAAAAGGCCCAGGTTGTAGTAGGCGGTGGCGTTGGGGGAAAGGGCCACCGCCCTCTCCGAGGCCTGGATGGCCCGGGGGAGGTCCCCGGTGAGGTAGTAGGCCCAGCCCAGGTTGGTCCAGTAGAGCCAGTAGTCCGGGCGGAGGGCGAGGGCCTTGAGGAGGGCCTCCTTGGCCTCCTCCCCCTTGCCTTCCTGGAAGGCGGCGAAGCTCACCTCCTCCCAGGCCAGGGAAAGCTCGGGGAAGGCCTCCGCCAGCCTCCTCGCCGAGGCCTTCCAGCGCTCGTCCTCCAGGGCCCGGAAGAGGAGGTGGGCGGCCGTCCTTTCCAGCACGTCCCCCTCCTCCATGGCCTCCGCCAGGGCCAAGGCCTCCTCCCGTTTCCCCTCGGCGAGGAGCCGGAAGGCCTCGTAGGCCCGGGGAAGCTTCCCCTGCCAGAGGAGGAGGAGCCTTTCAGGGAGAAGCCCCTCAAGAAGCCCGCTCCCCCGGCCCTCCTTCAGGTCCAGGGCCGAGCGGTGCAAGGGGTCGGGGGCCTCCCCCTGGGCCAAGGCGCGAAGCCTTTCCTCCGGGAGGCCGGGGGTGGGGAGGGGGGAGAGCCTCGGGGCGAGCCCCTTGCCCTGGAGCCAGAGCCAGGCGAGCTCTGGGGTCTTGAAGAGCCGCTCCTCGGAGCCGCCCTCCCGGGCGAGGATGAGCCTGAGGCCCCCTTCCTCCTCCCGTCCGAGGAGCACCCAGTCCGCTCCCGTGGCCGCCCGGGCGAGCCGGGCCCCCGCCTTGGTGTAGAGCCCCCCGGCGAGCTCGTAGCTTCCCCGCCAGGGGAGGTCGGGGAGGAGGAGGGCGAGGAGGGTGGGGGGCGGGGCCTTTAGCCCTTGGGCGAAGGCCTGGGCGAGGCCGTACCCTTTGGGCCCCTCAAAGGGAAGGACGAGGCCCTGGCCGAGGGCGAGGCCGAGAAGCCAAAGGCCTGCGAGGAAGCGCCGCATGGGTCTACTTTAGCGCTTCTCCTTGAGGACGAGGTAAGCGAAGCGGAAAAGCCTGGGGGCCCTCCGCCAGCGCTTTGGGTCTAGCCCCACCCTTAAAAGCCACTCCAGGCCGAGCCTCTGGGCCCAAAGGGGGGGGCGCCTGGCCTCTCCCGCAAGGACGTCCAGGGTGCCCCCCACCCCTATGGCCACCCGGGCCTCGAGGTGGGGCTTGTGGCGGTGGATGAAGGCTTCCTGCCTTTCCCCCATGCCCACCAGGAGGAGGTCGGGGGCGGCCTTTTGGATGGCCGCCACCACCGGGGCCTCCTCCTGGAAGTAGCCGTGGTGGAGGCCCACCACCACGCCCCCCAGGCGCTCCACCTCCCGGGCGGCTCCCTCGGCCACCCCCGGCTTCCCCCCGAGGAGGTAGACCCGGACCCCCGGAAACCGGCGGAGGAGGGCGAGGGTGAGGTCAATCCCCGTGACCCGTTCCTTGAGGGAAAGGCCGTGGAGGCGCCGCACCGCCCAGAGGATCCCCACCCCGTCCGGGGTGACGAGCTCGGCCTCGAGGACGGCCCGCCTCAGGGCCTCGTCCTCCTGGGCCCTTACGGCGATCTCGGGGTTCAGGGTCACCACCTGGTGGGTCCTTTCCTCTTGGAGGAAGCCCCCGATGCGCTTGAGGGCCTCCTCCATGTCCACGGGGTCTAGGGGGAGGCCGAGGAGGGTCAGCCTTTCCATGGGATGAACCTTTGGGCGTACCGGTCCCGGCTAAGCCCGTGGGCCTCCTTGGGAAAGAAGCGGACCTCGGCGAGCTTGGGCACCACGGGGTCCACCCCGATGAGGCTCGCCCAGGCCAGCTCCTCGGTGCGGCCCTGGCGGTGGAGGGTCTGGCCCTCGGGGCTTTGGAAGAGGGCCTCCTGGGGGTCGGGGAAGGCCTTGAGGAGGAGGGCGGGAAGGCTCGGCGGGGCCTCAGGGGCGAGCTTGCGCTCCAGAAACCCCAGGGCCACCACCGCCGAAAGCAGGGGCTCGGGCGCCCCCGAGGGGCGCAGGGTGGGCGCCTTGAGCCCCCGGGCGGCCTCGAGGACCGCCTTGGCGTTCCTCAGGCTCGCCAGGTACACCTCTTCCTCCTCCGGGAGGAGGCTCGCGTTCAGGGTGGGGGCCGAGAGCACGGCCCGCCTGCCCCGGACTTCGGCGGCCTCCAGGTCCAGGAGGGAGAGCCTCCCGTGAAAGCCCTCCGGGGGAAACCCCTCCACTTCCCCGAGGAGAAGAGCCTCCTCCGGGAAGGCCTCCGCCAGGAGGCGGGCCACCTTCGGCCCCGGGGCCACCCAGACCTCCCGCGCCCCCAGGGCGAGAAGGCGGGTGAGGACGCTTCCCGCGGGCAGGACTTCCACCAGGATCAGGGGACCCCGGGCCGGCCTCAGGCACAGGTCAACCCGGCACACCCCGCCATGATACCCTAGCCTGGGCGTATGCGGCTTAAGGACCTGGGCGAACGGGCCCTCCTCGCGAGGCTCGCCCCCCTGGGCTACCCCCCTGAGGCCCCCCTGCCCCCGGGGGACGACGCCGGGGGGGTGTGGGCGGAGGGGAGGGCCTGGCTCCTCAAGACCGACGGCTTCCTTTACCGGGAGGTGGCCCTGAAGGGCATGGGTCCCTTTGAGGTGGGGTTTAGGGGGGTGGCGGCCACGGCCTCGGACCTCCTCGCCAAGATGGGGCGGCCCTTGGGCTTCACCTTGGGCCTCTTCCTGCCCGAGGATCTGGAGGAGGGCTTCGTCCTGGAGCTCGTGCGCGGGGCGGCGGAGGCGGCAAAGCGGCTTGGGGCCTTCCTCCTCGGGGGGGACACGAACCGGGGGGTGGAGGTGGCCCTCACCGTCTCCGGCTACGCCCTGGCGGAGGCCCCCCTGCCCCGGAAGGCCCTCCCCGGGGACCTCCTCTACCTCGCCGGGGACCGGTGGGGGAGGACGGGGGCGGCCATAAGGGCCCACTACGAGGGGCGCTCCTTGGAGGGCTTTCCCAAGATCCGGGAGGCCGCCTTCTACCCCCTGCCCCGCCTGGAGCTCCTCGCCCTCTCCGGCCTCCTCCGGGGAAGCCTGGACTCCTCCGACGGCCTCGCCGAAACTCTCTGGCAGCTTGCGGACCTCGGGGTGGGGGTGGAGGTGGAGGCCCTGCCCCTCTACCCCGACGTCTTGGCTTTCGCGGGGAGCGAGGAGGCGGCCTTGGAGCTCGTCCTCTACGGGGGCGAGGAGTTTGAGGCGGTCCTGGTGGTGCCCCAGGAAGGGGCGGCCGCGGTGGAAGCGAGGGCCAAGGCCAAGGGGCTTCCCCTCTTCCGGGCAGGGAGGGTGGTGGCGGGGGAAGGGGTTTACCTCCGGGGGGCGCCCCTTCCCCGGAAGGGGTATGCCCACTTTTGACACTGCTCCACAAAGCGGGAGCTCTGAGCGCTCCCCGGCTTTCGGACGGGAGGGGCGCAAGGGCAGGGGGCTTTTGCTTTGTAAAGTGCTTTATTTCACAAAACTGTCCCTCCCCCCGGGTTAGACTCCCCGGCGTATGGAGGCGACCCTTCCCGTTTTGGACGCGAAGACGGCGGCCCTAAAGAGGCGTTCCATCCGGCGTTACCGGAAGGACCCCGTACCCGAGGGGCTTCTCCGGGAAATCCTCGAGGCCGCCCTCCGGGCGCCCTCGGCCTGGAACCTCCAGCCCTGGCGGATCGTGGTGGTGCGGGACCCCGCCACCAAACGGGCCCTGAGGGAGGCGGCCTTCGGCCAGGCCCACGTGGAGGAGGCCCCCGTGGTCCTGGTCCTCTACGCCGACCTCGAGGACGCTCTCGCCCACCTGGACGAGGTCATCCACCCCGGGGTCCAGGGGGAAAGGCGTGAGGCGCAGAAGCAGGCCATCCAACGGGCCTTCGCCGCCATGGGGCAAGAGGCGCGAAAGGCCTGGGCCTCCGGGCAGAGCTACATCCTCTTGGGCTACCTCCTTCTCCTCCTGGAGGCTTATGGCCTCGGAAGCGTCCCCATGCTGGGGTTTGACCCCGAGAGGGTGAGGGCGATCCTGGGGCTTCCTTCCCACGCCGCCATCCCCGCCCTGGTGGCCTTGGGCTACCCGGCGGAGGAGGGCTACCCCTCCCACCGCCTGCCCCTGGAGCGGGTGGTCCTCTGGCGCTAGGGAGGGGGGAGGAGCCAGCGGGTTTCCTCCCGGAGGACCCGGGCCAGGCGGGGGCTTCTTTGGGGCAGGCCTTTCCACTCCTCCAGGGTGTAGACCAGGGCCTCCGCGGGCACGGGAAGCTCCTCTAGGGAAAGCCCCAGGGGGCGCTTCCAGGGGGGGAGGGGGGAGTGCGCCACCAGGAGGAGGAGGTCCAGGTCGCTCCCCACCCCTGCCTCCCCCCGGGCGTAGGAGCCGAAGTAGCCCGCGGCCAAAAGCCCCGGGATGGGGTGGCGGGAAAGCCAGGCCTTCAGGGCCTCCTCCACTTCTTCCCGGCTAGGCCATCTGAGCACGGACGAACCCAAGGATCTCACGGGCATAGCCTATGGCATCCTCGCTCTGCAAGGGTCCGTAGTGCTCCGCCAAAGGCCCCTCGGGGAAGGCGTCGGGGTGGCGGGTAGGGATATAGAGCCCATCCAGATAGCGGGCCTTCTCCACCAGCTCCTGGGGCACCTGAAGGGGAAGCTCCTTTAGGAGCCGGGCCACGAGGTGCCCCCAGGCCTCCTGGCCCAGGTGGAGGTGGAGGGCCTTGACGGCCTTCTCGGCCGCTTGCTGGGTGGCGAAGCAGGCCCACTCGTGCCTCCCGGCGTTCCGGGCGATCTCGGCCGTCTCCAGGTCCTTCTCCGCCTGGAGGAGCCAGTCCCGGGCCCGGTTCATGCCCTGAGTTTACCGCTATACTCGGGGCATGCGGGCCTTCAAGGCGCACCTCCGGGGCCTTAGCCCTTACCCCTACAAGAAGGAGGAGGCCCCGGTGAAGTTGGACCAGAACGAAAGCCCCTTTGACCTCCCCGGGGCGCTTAAGGAGGAGGCCTTGGGGCGCCTTAGGGCCATCCCCTGGAACCGCTACCCGGAGATCCACGCCGAAAGCCTGCGGAAGAGGCTTTCCGCCCTTCTGGACTGGCCCGAGGAGGGGATCGTCCTTGCTCCCGGCTCCAACCTCCTGATCCTCGCCCTGAGCCTGGCGGCGGAGGAGGTCCTGGACCTTAGGCCCTCCTTCCCCCACTACGCCCACGCCGCCAAGGTGGCGGGGACGCCCTACCGGGCGGTGCCCCTCGGGGAAGGGTTCTCCCTGGACCTCAAGGCCCTCCTCGCCGCCTTTAGGGGCGGGGTTCTCTTCCTTCCCAACCCCCACGCCCCCACGGGGGCCCTCTTCCCGGAGGAGGCCCTTCGGGCCCTGGCGGAAAGGGCCAAGGAGGTGGGGGGGCTTTTGGTGGTGGACGAGGCCTACCGGGAGTTTGCCGGGACGGACTTCCGCTTCCTCGCCCGGGAAAACCCCCACGTGGCCCTGCTTCGCACCTTCTCCAAGGCCTTCTCCCTGGGGGGGGTCCGCGCCGGGTACCTCCTGGGAAGCCCGGAGGTGGCGGGGGTGGTGCGGGAGGTGCTGCCCCCCTTCGTCCTCCCCGCCCACACCGGGGCCGTCCTGGAGGTGGTCTTGGAAAACCCGGGCTACGTGGAGAAGGTGGTGGAGGAGGTGGTGGCCCAGAGGGAGCGGGTCTACCGGGAGCTCCTCGCCCACCCCACCTGGCGCCCCTACCCGAGCCGCACCAACTTCCTCCTGGTGCGAACCCCCGATGCCGAAGAGGCCTTCCGCCACCTCCTTTCCCAGGGCGTCCTGGTGCGTCGGCAGGACCGCTATCCGGGGCTTGCGGGGTGCCTCCGGGTGACCGTGGGCCGGAGGGAGGAGATGGACGCCTTCCTTAGGGCGGCCTTCGGGGTGGCCTATGCGTGAGGCCACGGTGGAAAGGGCCACGGCCGAGACCTGGGTGTGGCTCCGCCTTGGCCTGGACGGGCCCACCGGGGGGAAGGTGGACACGGGCCTCCCCTTCCTGGACCACATGCTTCTCCAGCTCCAGCGCCACGGCCGCTTCCTCCTGGAGGTGGAGGCCAGGGGGGACCTCGAGGTGGACGTGCACCACCTGGTGGAGGACGTGGGCATCGCCCTGGGGATGGCCCTGAAGGAGGCCCTGGGGGACGGGGTGGGGCTGGAGCGCTACGCCGAGGCCTTCGCCCCCATGGACGAGACCCTGGTGCTCTGCGTCTTGGACCTCTCGGGAAGGCCCCACCTGGAGTTCCGCCCCGAGGCCTGGCCCGTGGTGGGGGAGGCGGGCGGGGTGAACCACTACCACCTCCGGGAGTTCCTGCGGGGCCTGGTGAACCACGGGCGGCTCACCCTCCACCTGAGGCTCCTTTCCGGAAGGGAGGCGCACCACGTGGTGGAGGCGAGCTTTAAGGCTTTGGCCCGGGCCCTCCACAAGGCGACCCGGCGCACGGGGGAGGGGGTCCCCAGCACCAAAGGGGTGCTTTGATGCCACCCCATGCTGGCTTGCGCCAGCATGGGGGCCCCGGCAAAAGCTCCCTGAGGGAGCCTCCCCGGGCCAGTCGGACGAAGGAAACCGGATGATGCCCCCTTTGGGAGTGAGGATGAAGGCGCTGCTCATTGACTACGGCTCAGGCAACCTGAGAAGCGCCGCCAAGGCCCTGGAGGCCGCGGGCTTCTCCGTGGCGGTGGCCCAGGACCCCAAGGCCCACGAGGAGGCCGACCTCCTTGTCCTCCCCGGGCAGGGCCACTTCGGCCAGGTGATGCGGGCCTTCCAGGAGAGCGGCTTCGTGGAGCGGGTCCGCCGCCACCTGGAAAGGGGCCTACCCTTCCTCGGAATCTGCGTGGGGATGCAGGTCCTCTACGAGGGCAGCGAGGAGGCCCCGGGGGTGAGGGGGCTTGGCCTCGTTCCCGGGGAGGTGCGGCGCTTCAGGGCGGGCCGGGTCCCCCAGATGGGCTGGAACGCCCTGGAGTTCGGCGGGGCCTTCGCCCCCCTCACGGGGCGCCACTTTTACTTCGCCAACTCCTACTACGGCCCCCTCACCCCCTACTCCCTGGGGAAGGGGGAGTACGAGGGCACCCCCTTCACTGCCCTCCTCGCCAAGGAAAACCTCCTCGCGCCCCAGTTCCACCCCGAGAAGAGCGGGAAGGCGGGTCTGGCCTTCCTCGCCCTAGCCCGCCGCTACTTTGAGGTCCTCTAGGGTGACGAGCCGCCCCTGGGCCCCGATGGCGGTGGCGGCCAAGGCGCCCGCCAGGTTGGCCAGGCGGCCCGCCTCCACGGGGCTTAGGCCTTCCAGGATGGCGTGGGCGAAGGCGGCGGTGTAGGCGTCCCCGGCCCCCGTGGAGTCCACGATGTCCTCCACGGGGAAGGGCTCAATGAGCTCCTCCCCCTCCGGGGTGACCACGATGGAGCCCATGGCCCCCACCTTGACGGCGAGGTGCTGGAACCCCTCCTGGCGGAGCCTCGCCACCCCCTGGGAGATGGAGGAGGCCCCGGTGAGGGTCTTGAGCTCCCCCTCGTTCATGAGGAGCCAGCCCACCCCCCGGAGGTGCTTCAGGAGCTCCTTTCCCGCGGCCCGCACCGCCCCGGCCCCGAGGTCGGCGAAAACGGGGAGCTCCCGCCTTCGCGCCGCCTCGAGGACCTCGGCGGCGTAGCTCCGGGAAGGCCCCCCCACCAGGGCGTAGGCGGAGAGGACCACGGCGTCCACCTGGTCCAGGAAGCGGGGCTTGAAGAGGGCCGGGTCCAGGTAGCGGCTCGCCCCCTCGGCGCTCACCATGGCCCGCTCCCCCCCGGGGACCACCAGGATGAGGACGGAGCTCGTGGTGTGCTCCGGGTCCTCCTGGAGGTGGCGGAGGTCCACCCCCACCTCCCGCACCCGGCTTAGGGCGAGCTCGGCGAAGGGGTCCTTCCCCACCCGGCCCGCCAGAAAGACCCGGTGGCCTAGGCTTGCGAGCTGGGCCGCCAAGGTTCCCCCGGCCCCTCCCGGCTTCATCAGGGCCCGCCTCGAGGGCACCTCCTCCCCCGGCTCGGGGATGCGCTCCAGGAAGAAGAGGAGGTCCACGGAAACGTCTCCCAACACGAAGAACCGCATCTCGCCTCCTTAACCCGTACGCCCAAGGGTCTGCCCTTAGTCTAGCCCACGGGCGCCCCTGTCTTTGCCCGGAGGATACCCGGCCAACATGAGAAATGCGTAACGAGGTGGACCGCCGCCCGGGGAAGGCTTACCCTAGAGAGTATGGACGAGGGGAAGATCCTCTACGAGGGGCTCACCTTTGACGACGTGTTGCTCCTTCCCGACTACTCCGAGGTCCTGCCCAAGGAGGTTTCCGTCAGGACGCGGCTCACCAAGCGCCTTTTCCTCAACATCCCCATCCTCTCCGCCGCCATGGACACGGTGACCGAGGCGGAGATGGCCATCGCCATGGCCCGGGAGGGGGGGCTTGGGGTCATCCACAAGAACCTCTCCATTGAGGCCCAGGCGGCCATGGTGCGCAAGGTGAAGCGCTCCGAGGCGGGGATGATCCAGGACCCCGTGACCCTCCCCCCCACGGCCACCCTGGAGGACGCCGAGCGCCTCATGCGGGAGTACCGCATCGGGGGGCTACCCGTGGTGGACGTGTACGGGAGGCTTCTGGGCCTGGTGACGAACCGCGACCTCCGCTTTGAGCGGGACCTCAAGCGGCCCGTGACCGAGGTCATGACCCCGGTGGAGCGCCTCGTCACCGCCCGCCCCGGCACCACCCTGGAGGAGGCGGAGGAGCTCCTCAGGCGGCACAAGGTGGAGAAGCTCCCCCTGGTGGACGAGTCGGGGAGGCTCAAGGGGCTCATCACCCTGAAGGACATCGTCAAGCGGCGCCAGTACCCGAACGCCGTCAAGGACGCCCAGGGAAGGCTCCTCGTGGGGGCGGCGGTGGGGGCCTCCAAGGACCTTCCCGAAAGGGCCCAGGCCCTGGTGGAGGCGGGGGTGGACGTCCTCGTCTTGGACTCCGCCCACGGCCACTCCAAGGGGATCCTGGAGGCCCTCGCCTACCTCAAGGAGACCTTCGGCGAGAGGGTGGAGGTCATCGCCGGGAACGTGGCCACCCGAGAAGGGGCGAGGGCCCTGGCCGAGCGGGGGGCGGACGCGGTGAAGGTGGGGATCGGCCCCGGCTCCATCTGCACCACCCGGGTGGTCACGGGGGTGGGGGTGCCCCAGATCACGGCCATCCTCGAGGCGGTGGCGGGGGTTAAGGACCTGGACGTGCCCGTGATCGCCGACGGGGGGATCAAGTACACGGGGGACGTGGCCAAGGCCATCGCCGCCGGGGCCCACGCGGTGATGCTCGGCAGCATGCTGGCGGGCACGGACGAGGCCCCGGGGGAGGAGGTCTTAAAGGACGGGCGCCGCTACAAGCTCTACCGGGGCATGGGCTCCCTGGGGGCCATGAAGCAGGGCTCCGCCGACCGCTACTTCCAGGATCCCGAAAAAGGGGAGACCGAGGCCAAGAAGCTCGTTCCCGAGGGGATTGAGGGAATGGTGCCCTACAAAGGCCCCGTGGCCGATGTCCTCTACCAGATCGTGGGGGGCTTGCGGAGCGCCATGGGGTACGTGGGGGCGCCGGACATTGAGACCTTCCGCAAGAAGGCCCGCTTCGTGCGCATGACCATGGCGGGGCTCATTGAGAGCCACCCCCACGACGTGGTGGTGGTCAAGGAGGCCCCCAACTACTCCCGCTAATCCCCGAAGAGGCGGCGGAAGGCCTCCGCGCTCCCCTTCTTCCGGGCGGGGCGGTAGACGCCCTCCTTCTCCTCCAAAAGCCCCTCCGCCACCAGGGCCTTGAGGGTGTCCAGAAGCTCCTTCTTGGAGAAGGGCTCCCCTTCCTCGTCCAGGTAGCGCTGGATCTCCTTGAAGGTGGCGAGGCGGAGCGCCTCCACCGCCCGCATCACCCAGCCCTTGCGGTCCATGCCACCATCCTAAACCCGCGCCTGTGCCATCCTGGCCCTTGTGGACCCCTACCGGGAGTACCAGGACTACGTCATGGCCTCGAGGCTCCTCGTGGCCTCGGGCCTTTCCCGGGAGATCCTCACCCTCGCCCAGTACGCCCGCCTCCGCCTAAAGCGCCTGGAGCTCGCCCGGGCCCGCCGCTTCCGGGAGCTCGAGGCCTTGGACCGGAGGCTCCGCTACGGCTTCTGGACAGACCCCCTCCGCCTCCGGGAGCACCTCCACCCCCTCCGGGACAGCCCCTACCTGGCGGACCCCGAGGCCTTTGAGCGCCTCCTCTTCCCCGAGGAGCGGGCCCGCCTCCGCTACCCGGGCCAGGCGGGGGAGTACTACCTGGGCTGGCTCCGCCTCCCTCCCCTCCTCATGGAGCCCTGGGCCTTTGAGGAGGCCTTGCGGGCCCAGGAGGAGAAGGGGCGGGCGCTTCCCCTCTTCCTCAACGCCTTCCACCTCGGGCCTGGCGGGCGAGAAGGCCCATGGCGAGGGCGATGAGGGTGAAGGCGATGAGGGCCTGGAGGGGGATGGGGAACTCGGGGATGTACTCCGCGCTGCAGGGCACGGGGGGTTTGCAGGCCAGAGGGAAGAGTCCCGGGAACCACTGCTGGGTGAGGTGGAGGACGCTCACGCTTCCCCCAAGGAGGGAGAGGGCGAGGCTGTAGGGCCAGACGCCAAAGTCCTGCCGCCAGAGGGCAAGGCCCAGGATCACCGCCTGGGGGTACATGAAGATCCGCTGGTACCAGCAGAGCTCGCAGGGCAGGAAGAGGCGCACCTCGGAGTAGTAGAGGCTGCCCAGGGTGGCCACCAGGGCCACCACCCAGGCGAAGGCCAGGTAGAGGGTCTTTCGCTCCACGGCCTCCAGCATACCGGGCCTTGGCCTGGGGGGCCGCGCTCTTCGTGACCGGGCTCAACCTCTGGCTCCTTGGGCGGCTGCTCGTGGGCTAATGCCCCAAAGCCTGGTTCGGGCGTCCCCTTTGGCGAAACCCACGCCCGGGCGCTCAGGCCTCGAGGAGGGCCTCCACGAAGGCCTCGGCGTCAAAGGGCTGGAGGTCGTCCGGGCCTTCTCCCACGCCGATGAAGCGGATGGGCACCTTTAGGGTGCGGACGATGGGGACCAGGACCCCGCCCTTGGCCGTCCCGTCCAGCTTGGTGACGATGACCCCGGTGAGGCCCACGGCCTCGTGAAAGCGCTTGGCCTGCTCCAGGCCGTTTTGCCCGGTGACGGCGTCCAGCACGAGCCACACCTCCCCCGGCTCCCCGGGGTCCGCCTTGGCGATGGCCCGCTTCACCTTCTTGAGCTCCTCCATGAGGCCCTGCTTGGTGTGGAGGCGGCCCGCGGTGTCCACGAAGAGGAGGTCCAGGCCCCGCGCCCTTCGGGCCTTGGCGGCGTCAAAGGCGAGGGCGGCGGGGTCCGCCCCTTCCGGGCCCTGGATCACCGGGATCCCGAGGCGCTTCCCCCACTCCGCAAGCTGGGCTCCCCCCGCGGCGCGGAAGGTGTCCCCGGCGCAGAAGAGGACCTTCTTGCCGAGGCCCTGGTAGAGGCGGCCCAGCTTGGCGATGGTGGTGGTCTTGCCCACCCCGTTCACCCCCACCACCATCACCACGTGCCCCTGAGGCTCCACGGGGCGGAGCTTCTGGGGACGGAAGCCGAGCTTCCTCAGCGTGGCCCGCCGCTCGTCCGGCTCCAGCATCTGGACGAGCTTCTCCTTCACCACCTCCTTCAGGTCCCGCCGCCCCGAGGCCCGCACCTCCTTGAGGAGCTCCTCCGTGGCCGCCACCCCCACGTCGGCGGCGAGGAGGGCCATCTCCAGCTCCTCCAGGACCTCCTCGGGGTCGCCGCCCCAGGGGATGGCCTTGAGGAGCCTTTCCCGGGTCTTGGCGAGGCCCGCCCTGAGCCGGTCAAAGAGGCCCATCAGCGGAAGCTTACCCCGAAGGCGAGGCGGAAGACCTTAGGAAAGTCGGCGAAGCCGTAGGTGTAGCCGCCCTCGGCGAAGAGGCCGGTGGTGGGGTCCAGGAGGCCCTCGAGGCCCAGGGCCAGGCTCACGCCCAAGGTGGGGGCGGGCCCCACCACCCCGGCGAGCCCCCCGCCCACGTAGGGGAGGAGGCCTTTGAGGGCGGGGTCGTACTGCCCCAGGTCGGGCTTGAAGAGGAGGAGGGCCTCCAGGGCCACCCCGGGGGCCTCGGGGGCGAGGTCGGCGGCGAGGCGGCCCGAGAGGTTCTGCCGTAGGCGGTTCTCCATCCCGGCCCCGAAGGTGAGGCCGAGGCCTTCCCCGTAGCCGAAGCGCATCCCGATGGCGCCTTGGGCCGAGGCGAGGCCCAAAAGGGCGAGAAGGACGACGAGAAGCCGTCTCATGGCGTCCAGTATACCCCTAGGCGAGGGCCCGCTCCAAGCGCCTGAGCGCCCGCTCCTTCCCGAGGAGGGCCAGGATCTCAAAAAGCCCCGGGGTCTCCAGGCTCCCCGTGAGGGCGGCCCGAAGGGGCTGGGCCACCTGGCCGAGCTTGACCCCCTTCTCCGCGGCGAAGCCCCGGAGGAGGGCCTCGAGGGCGGCCTCGGTCCACTCCTCCTGGGCCCTTAGGCGGGGGTAGAGCTCCTTGAGGAGGGGAAGCCCCTCTTCCAGCTTCCTCTGGGCCTTCTCCGACACGGGGTAGTCCTCGGTGAAGAGGTAGCGGGCCTTCTCCGGGAACTCCTTCAGGGTGTCAAACCGGGGGCGCATGAGCTCCACCGCCCGCCTCAGGTAGGCCTCGCTTTCCCAGGAAAGCCCCGCCTCCCGGAGGAAGGGCTTGACCCTCTCCGCCACCTCCTCCAGGGAGAGCACCTCCCGGATGTACTTCCCGTTCATCCAGCGGAGCTTTTCCAGGTCAAAGACGGGCCCCCCCAGGGAAACCCTCTCCCAGGTGAAGGCCTGGATGAACTCCTCGAGGGTGAAGATCTCCCGCCCGTCGGGCATGGAGAACCCCATGAGGCAGAGGTAGTTCCTCAGGGCCTCGGGCAGAAACCCCTCCGCCTTGTACCAGTCCAGGGAGGTGTGGCTTTTGCGCTTGGAGATCTTGGTCTTGTCGGGGTTGCGCAGGAGGGGCATGTGGTAGAACCGGGGCGCCTCCCAGCCGAAGGCCCGGTAGAGGAGGACGTGGATGGGGGTGGAGACGAGCCACTCCTCCGCCCGGATCACGTCCGTGACCCCCATGAGGTGGTCGTCCACCACGTTGGCCAGGTGGTAGGTGGGGTAGCCGTCGGACTTGAGGAGGACCACGTCGGGGATCTCCTGGTTGTCGTAGACCACCACCCCCCTGAGCTCGTCCTTGACCTCCGTGGTCCCGGGGCGGGGCACCTTGAGGCGGATCACGTGGGGCTCGCCCCGCCTCGCCCGCTCCTCGGCCTCCTCAGGGGGGATGTTCCGGGCCCTCCCGTCGTAGCCCCCCTTTTCCTTGCGGATTTGCTCTAGCTCCTCCGGGGTCTCAAAGGCCCGGTAGGCCCACCCCCGCTTGAGGAGCTCCTCGGCGTACTTTTGGTAGAGGGGAAGCCGTTCCGACTGGCGGTAGGGCCCGTGGGGGCCGCCCACATCGGGGCCCTCGTCGTAGGAGAGGCCAAGCCACTTTAAGGCGGCGAGGATCCTTTCCTCGGCCCCGGGGACGTAGCGCGCCCGGTCCGTGTCCTCAATGCGCACGATGAAGCGCCCCCCGTTCCTCCGGGCCCAGGCGTAGTTGAAGAGGGCGATGTAGGCCGTGCCCACGTGGGGGTCGCCCGTGGGGCTTGGCGCGATGCGGGTCACCACCATACCTCGCCCATTATCTCACCCGGGGCTAAAGGTTGCCCCGTAGCCTAAGGGGCAATGGACGGGGAGCTTCGCGCCCAGGGTTTGCGCAAGCGCTACGGCCCCAAGGAGGTGGTCCGGGGCGTGGACCTCGCCCTTAGGCGGGGCGAGATCGTGGCCCTCTTCGGCCCCAACGGGGCGGGGAAGACCACCACCTTCTACATGGTGGTGGGGTTCATCCGGCCCACGGGGGGGCGGATCTACCTTAAGGGCCAGGAGATCACCGCCCTCCCCATGTACAAAAGGGCCCGGCTCGGCCTCGGCTACCTCCCCCAGGAGCCCAGCGCCTTCCGGCGGATGACCGCCTTGGAGAACCTCCTCGCCGTCTTGGAGTTCCAGCCCCTTTCCAAAAAGGAGCGCCTGGAGAAGGCCAAGGCCCTTTTGGAGGAGCTTTCCATCTACCACCTGCGGGACCGGATGGCCTACAGCCTCTCCGGGGGGGAGAGGCGCAGGCTGGAGATCGCCCGGGCCCTCGCCACCGACCCCGACTTCCTCCTTTTGGACGAGCCCTTCACCGGGGTGGATCCCAAGAACGTCCGGGAGATCCAGAAGGTGATCGCCGAGCTTCGGGAAAGGCGCGGCGTGGGGGTCTTCATCACCGACCACGCCGTGAGGGAGACCCTGGCCATCACCGACCGGGTCTACCTGATGTACGACGGCCAGGTCCTCTTCCACGGGGACCCGGAGACCTTCGCCAAGGACCAGGGGGTGAGGCGCCACTACCTGGGCGAGGACTACGAGCTCTAGCCATGACCTTCTGGGCCCTCCTCTTCCTCGTCCTCTTCCTTTCGGCCTTGGTGGCCTACCTGGGGGACAAGGTGGCCAAGTGGGCGGGGAAGCGGCACTACCGCCTCTTCGGCCTGAGGCCCCGCCAGACGGCCACCCTGGTCGCCGTCTTCACCGGGGTGGGCATCGCCCTCTTGAGCTACCTGGGCTTCCTCCTGGTCTTCCGGGACGCCCGGGAGGTGATCCTCCAGGCGGAGGCCATCCGGGCCGAGCGGGACCGGCTCAAGGAGCAAAGGGCGGCCCTGGAGGCGGAGGCCGCCCGGGCCCTCGCCGAGGTCAACGCCCTGCGCGGGGAGCGGGGCGCCCTCCTTCAGGCCCTGGAGCGGGTGGAGGGGCTGCGGGAGGCGGCCTCCCGGGAGCTTGCCGCCCTCCGGGAGGAGGTGGCCCGCCTCGAGGCCCGGGGGAAGGCCTTGGAGGAGGCCTTGCGCGCCCGCGAGGCGGAGGTGAGGGCCAAGGAGGAGGCCCTCCGGGCCCTGGAGGCCAGGCTGCGGGAGGCCGAGGCGGAGCTGGCGCAGGCCCGAAAGGAGCGGGAAGCCCTCCTGGGGGAGAGGGAGCGGCTCGAGGCCGACCTCGTGGCCCTCCAGGGACGGGTGTTGGACTTAAGGCGCTCCCGGGAGGTTCTGGAGGAGGAGGCCTCCCGGCTCCGGGAGGCCCTGGCCCGGGTACGCCAGGAGCTCGCCGAGGAGGAGAGGCGGGTCCAGGGCCTCCTCGTCCAGGCCCGGGTGCTGGAGGGGCAGAAGGGCCAGCTCGCGGAAGGCCTCGCCCGCCTGAGCCAGGGGCTCTACCTGGGGGAGGTGCGCCTGGGCCCGGAGGAGGGCCCCGTGGCGCTGGAAGAGGCGGCCCGGAGGCGGGCCCTCCTCCTGGGCTTCAAGGGCGTGCGGCTTCTCGGCGGGGCCAAGGGCCCGGGGCTTGCTGTTCTGGAAGGGGCAGGGTACGAGGACGGCGTCCTCCTCGTCCGGGCCCGCTTTTACCCGGAAAAGCGCCTGTGGCCCGCGGGGGAGGTTCTCGCCAGCGCCACCTTCCTCAACACGGGGGAGCCCCGGGCCCGGGCCGTCCTCCTGGAGGTGGGGGAACGGGTCCGGAAGCGCCTTCTGGAGGAGGGCGTGCCCCCGGAGTACGCCCGCTTCCCCACGGAGACGGACCTGGCCCAGGGCCTCCTCCTCCTCCGGGGGCGGTCCGGGGTGGTCCGGGTGGGGGTGGTGGCTTTGCGGGAGGTGTGGACGGTGGAGCCGCCCCTCCTCGCCTTCCGCCTCCTCGGGGGGCCTCCGGGCCCGGAGGTACCGGTCCCGACCCGCGAGGTCCGGTAGGACCGCCACCTCCTTCCAGCCCTTTTCCCGGAGCTCCCGGGCGAGGAGGTGGACGTTTTCCGGGGCGAGTTCCAGGAGGAGGTACCCCCCGGGCTTCAGGGATCGGCGGGCCTCCTCCGCCAGGGGGCGGGCCACCGAGAGGCCTTCCGGCCCGGCGTAGAGGGCCAGGGGGCTTTCGTAGCCGAGCTCCCTCGGGGCCTTTTCCCGGTAGGCCTCGGGGAGGTAGGGGGGGTTGGAGACCACCAGGTCCAGGTCCCTAAGCCCCCCGGTGAGGGGCGCGGGGAGGAAGGCCACGGAAAGGCCCAGCCGCTCGGCGTTCTCCCGGGCGAGGGCGAGGGCCTTGGGGTCCACCTCCGTGGCGTAGACCTCCGCCTCGGGCAGGGCCCGCTTCAGGGCCAGGGCGATGGCTCCCGTGCCCGTGCCCACGTCCAGGATCCGGGGGGCGGGGGGCAGGGGGAGGCCTAGGGCGAGCTCCACCAGCCCTTCCGTCTCGGGGCGGGGGATGAGGACCCCTTCCTCCACCCGCAGGGGCAGGCCGAAGAACTCCACCTCCCCCACCAGGTACTGGAGGGGGTAGCCCTGGAGGCGCCGCTTGAGGAGCGCCTCGGCCCGGTCAAGGGCCTCTTGGGGCAGGGAGGAGGTGAGGCGGCCATATAGGGCCTTTCGGGGCCAGCCCGTGGCCGCGGCGAGGAGGTCCCAGGCCTCGAGCTCGGGAAGCCCGGCGGCGCCGAGGGCCCGCCTCAGGCGGCGGAGCAGGTCCAGGGCGAGCGGCGTATCCCCCGGGGCCTCCGGCATGGCCTCGGGCCCTCAGCCTTGGGCCTCGCGCCTGGGGTAGACCACCACGTGCCGCTCCTCTCCCTCCCCTTGGCTTTCCGTGGTGACCCGGGGGTGGTTCTTGAGGAGCATGTGCACGATCCGCCGCTCCCCGGGGGGCATGGGGGGGAGGTGGAGGGGCTCCCCGGTCATGGCCACGGTGAGGGCCGCCTCCTCGGCGAGGCGGCGGATCCGGGCCTCCGCCCGGCTTCTGTACCCCGCCGCGTCCAGGACGAGGCGGTAGCCGGTGCCGAAGCGCCGGGCCAGGACCACCCGGGCCAGGTGCTCCACGGCCCTCAGGGTCCGCCCCTCCTTCCCGATGAAGCGGCCCAGGTCCCCTCCCTTGACCTCGGCCTTAAGGGTCTCCCCTTCCACCCTCACCTCCAGGCGGTGGCCGGGGTCCAGGAGGAGGAGGAGGCCCCCGAGGAACTCTTCCAGGAAGGCCCTGGGGTCCCCTTGGGCCTCGGGGGTTCCCGATTCCTTGAGCTCCACTTCCACCGGGGCCTCCTCGAGGACCCCGAGGTCGGAGAGGAGCTCGTCAATGCTCTTCTTGCGCTCGTTCATGCCCCCAGTTTACGCCTTAAGGGGGGCCAGGCTTTTGTTGATGAGCCACTGCTGCACGAGGCCGATGAGGGTGGAAAGGACCCAGTAGAGGGTGACCCCCGAGGGGAACTGGAGGACCAGGAAGACGAAGATGAGGTTCATGAAGAGGCTTTGCCGGATGAGGTCCCGGTTCCCGTGGGCGGAGAGCCAGGTGGAGAGGAAGGTGCTGGCCACGTAGAGGACGGGGAGGATGTAGTAGGGGTCGGGGAGGGCGAGGTCGGGGATCCAGAGGAAGCCCTGGCCGAACTCGTAGTTGGCGATCACCTTCCAGAGGATGAAGAGGATGGGCATCTGGATGAGGAGGGGGAGGCAGCCGGCGGCGGGGTTCACCCGGTGCTCCTGGTAGAGCTTCATGGTGGCCTCCGCCCGCTTGTTGGGGTCGTCCTTGTACTTCTCGTTGATCTTCTGGATGAGGGGCTGGAGGCGCTGGATCTCCGCCATGCTCTTGAACTGCTGGTGCATGAGGGGCCAGAGGAGGAGGCGCACCACCAGGGTCAGGAAGAGGATGGCGAGGCCCCAGTTGCCGGTGAAGCGGTAGGCCGCCTCCATGATCCAGAGGAGGCCCAAGGAGAGCTGGCCCCAGAGGTTGGGGCTGAAGAGGCCGGGGAAGGAGAGGAGGCCTTCCACGTGGAAGCGGACGAGCTCGTTCTGGCCGCCGTAGACCCTGAGGATTTCTCCCGGCCCAAGCCGCACCTCCCCCTCGCGCCCCACGAGCCTGCCCTCCAAGGGGCCCTCCCCGAAGGCCACCAGGGCGTAGCCCGCCTTGGGCCGGGTCTGCCAGGCGAGGTAGACGAGGCGCCCCTCCCCGCTCGGGGCGGGCTCGGCGGCGCCTTCCAACAGCGCCTTGGGGTTTCCCTGGGCGGAGAGCTTAAGGACGAGGGGAAAGTCCGCCGTCACCTCCGCGGTGTACCGCTCCTTGGGGATGCGGTAGGTGAGGGTCCCCTCCTCCCCCCGGAAGCGGGCGAGGAGGTGGCCGTCCTCCACGGCGAACTCCGCCTCCAGGGGACGGAAGCCCACGGGGGAGAGGACGGGGCCGTTCGCCGCCAGGTTGGGGGCGCGGGCGTAGTCGCCGAAGGCCGTGCCCTTGTAGGCCTTCACGTACCAGCCCACCACCTGGCCCGCCTCGTCAAAGGCCAGGTCCATGAGGTTGGTGACGGCGACCTTTTCCGGGGTCCCGTCCCCGTTGACGTCCGCGTCCTTGAACCCCACCTCCAGGGCGAGGGCGGGGAGGAGGAAGAGGAAGGCCGCAAGGAGCCTCTTCATTCCGCACCTCCCCGGACCTTCCCCGGGGGGAAGAGGACGGGCACCGGGTCCAGCCCGCCGGGGTTCCAGGGGTGGCAGCGGAGGACCCGCCGCACGGCGAGATAGCTCCCCCAGAAGGCCCCGTGCCGCTCCAGGGCCTCGAGGGCGTAGGCGGAGCAGGTGGGGTGGAAGCGACAGGTCCTGGGTTTCAGGGGAGAGAGAAAACGGCGGTAGAAGCGGATGAGGAGGATCAGCACCTCGCGCACGCCGCTATTGTACCAACCCGCTCTTGCGCAAGGCCCTGACCACGTCCCGGAAGAGCTCGGCGAAGTCCGCCTCCCGGGCCTCGGGGCTCGCCACCACCAGGAGGTGGGCTTGGGGCAGGTGGAGGCGGCGGAGGATCTCCCGGAGGCGGCGCTTGACCTTGTTGCGCACCACCGCCTTGCCCACCTTCTTGGAGACCACGATGCCCACGCGGAGCTCGGCGGCGGGAAGCCACTTCACCGAGACGTACCGCCCCCGCCCCGCCCTGCCCTTGCGGAGCCTCTGGAAGGCCCGGTCGCCTTTGAGGGAAAGAAGCTTGCCCCCCGGGGCGGGGGGCTTGGGGCCTACCGCTTCCGAACGGCGGGCGTGAGGCGCCAGCGCCCCTTCTGACGGCGGCGCTTCAGCACCTTCCGGCCGCCCGGGGTCCTCATCCTGGCCCGAAAGCCGTGGGTTTTGGCCCGTTTCCTGCGGTTGGGTTGCCACGTCCTTTTCATCCATCTCCCTCCCTGGGGCCATGGCCCCCCATGCCTCTAAGAGTGTAGCATAGAGCAGGGGAAACAAAGGCTGACGGTTTTTTACACCCATACGTAATCCCGTTGACAATTTGCCGCCCCGCCCGGTATACTTCACGCCAAGTCGCATCCCTGAGGAGGCGTAGGTGGCGCAGCTTGACGTGGAAGGCGTGACCCTTACCTTCGGCGGCGTGGCCGCCCTTTCCGGGGTGTCCATGCGGGTGGAGGCTGGGGAGCTCGTCTCCATCATCGGCCCCAACGGGGCGGGGAAGACGAGCCTCTTGAACTGCATCTCCGGCTTTTACCACCCGGAGCGAGGACGCATCCTCTTTGAGGGACAGGACCTCACCCGGGCAAGCCCCCACGAGGTCACCCGGAAGGGCATCGCCCGGGCCTTCCAGAACATTGAGCTCTTCTCCGGCCTCACCGTCTTGGAAAACCTCCTCCTCGCCCGGCACACCCACCTCTCCTACGGCCTCCTCCAGGCGGGCCTCTTCTACGGGCGGGCCCTGGCCGAGGAGGTGCGCAACCGGCGGGTGGTGGAGGAGGTCATTGACTTCATGGAGCTGGAGCCCTACCGCAAGGCCCTCGTGGGCAACCTTCCCTACGGGGTGAGGAAGCGGGTGGAGGTGGCCCGGGCCCTGGCCCTTTCCCCCAAGCTCCTCCTCCTGGACGAGCCCATGGCCGGGATGACCCTGGAGGAGAAGGAGGACATGGTGCGCTTCATCCTGGAGATCCGGGCCCGGGGCACCACCGTGGTCCTCATTGAGCACGACCTGGGGGTGGTCATGGACATCTCCGACCGGGTCTACGTCCTGGACTTCGGCCAGGTCATCGCCGAGGGGAGGCCCGAGGAGGTGGCGAGGAACCCCAGGGTGCAGGAGGCCTACATGGGGGTGGAGGTATGAAGGCCTTGAGGCCCTCCTACGAGATGAAGCGCTACACCCTGCCCCAGCTCCTCAGGCTCCGGGCGGAGCACGAGGGGGACCGGGTGGCCCTCCGGGAGAAGGACTACGGCATCTGGAACGAGATCACCTACGCCCAGTACTACGAGAACGTCCTCCTCTTCGCCCACGGCCTCCTCTCCCTGGGCTTTGGGCCGGGGGAGAGGCTTGCCGTCATCGCCGACAACATTCCCGAGTGGCTCTACGCCGAGCTCGGGGCCCAGGCGGTGCGGGGGATCAGCGTGGGGGTCTACCAGAGCAGCCTTCCCCCCGAGATCGCCTACATGCTCCAGTACACGGGGGCGAGCGTGGTCCTCGCCGAGGACCAGGAGCAGGTGGACAAGCTCTACGAGATCCGGAGCGAGATCCCCCACGTGCGCTATGTGATCTACGAGGACGAGAAGGGGATGCGGGGCTACAAGGACCCCTGGCTCCTCTCCTTCGCCGAGGTCCTGGAGCGGGGGCGGGAGCACCGGAGGAAGCACCCGGACGCGGTGGAGAGGCTCCTCCTCGAGGCCAGCCCGGAGGAGGTCTGCCACCTTTCCTCCACCTCGGGCACCACGGGGCGTCCCAAGGCGGCCATGCTCCGCCACCGCAACCTGATCCACATGGGGGTGGCCCTCCAGGAGGTGGACCCCCTCCTGCCCACGGACGACTACCTTTCCTTCCTCCCCCTCGCCTGGATCGGGGAGCAGATGATGTCCGTGGCCATGGCCCTCACCGGGGGGTTCGCCGTCAACTTCCCCGAGGAGGTGGAAACCGCCCTGCAGGACCTCAAGGAGATCGGCCCCCACGTGATGTTCAGCCCCCCGAGGGTCTGGGAGGGGATCCAGAGCCAGGTCTGGGTCCGCATCTCGGAAAGCCCCTGGTTCAACCGCTTCGTCTACGAGCGCCTCCTCAAGGTGGGGTACCGGGCGGCGGAGTACCGGATGCGGGGTAGGCCCATGCCCCTGGGGCTTCGCCTCGCCTACTGGTTTGCCGACCAGGTCCTCTTCAAGCCCTTGAGGGACCAGCTCGGCTTCCTCCGCCTCCGCCGGGCCTACACGGGGGGCGCCGCTTTGGGCCCCGACGTCTTCCGCTTCTTCCACGCCATCGGGGTCAACCTCAAGCAGGTCTACGGCCAGACGGAGATCATCGGCATCGCCTTCGTCCACCGGGACGGGGACGTGCGCCACGACACCGTGGGCCTGCCCATCCCCGGGACCGAGGTCAGGATCAGCGAGGCGGGGGAGATCCTCCTCCGCTCCGACGCGGTCTGCGCCGGGTACTGGGAAAGGCCCGAGGCCACGCAGGAGACCTTCGGGGACGGGTGGCTGCACACCGGGGACGCGGGGTACCTCACGGAGGACGGCCACCTGGTGGTCATTGACCGCCTTTCCGACGTGATGCGCACCGAGAAAGGCACGGTCTTCAGCCCCCAGTTCCTGGAAAACAAGCTGAAGTTTTCCCCTTACATCAAGGAGGCCGTGGTCTTCGGGGACCGGAAGCCCTATCTGGCCGCCTTCATCAACATAGACCCCCAGACCGTGGGCAAGTGGGCCGAGGACCGGGGCCTGGCCTACACCACCTACCTGGACCTCTCCCTGAAGCCCGAGGTGGCCGAGCTCATCCGCAAGGAGGTGGAGAAGGTGAACAAGGAGCTTCCCGAGGAGCTTAGGATCCAGCGCTTCGTCCTTCTCTACAAGCTCCTGGACGCCGACGACGAGGAGCTCACCCGAACGGGCAAGGTGCGGCGGGGCCACATCGCCAAAAAGTACGCCCCCCTGGTGGAGGCCCTCTACTCCGGGGCCAAGGAGGTGGAGGTGGAGGCCGAGTACCGTTACCAGGACGGCACCCTCCAGCGCCTCCGGGCGCGGGTGCCCGTCCTGGGGTTCGCCGAGGAGGTGCCCGCGTGAGCTTCTTCCTCCAGCTCCTCTTCTCGGGGGTGGTCCTGGGGCTCGTCTACGCCCTCGCCGCCTTGGGCTTCGTCCTCATCTACAAGGCGAGCCGGGTGGTGAACTTCGCCCAGGGGCAGTTCATCGCCATCGGGGCCTTTTTGGCCTACTGGGCCATGGTCGCCTTGGGGGCGCCCTTTCTTTTGGCCGCGGCCTTGGCCCTGGCCTTAACCGCCCTCTTGGGCTTTGGGGTGGAGCGGGTCTTCCTGAAGCGCATGGTGGGGCAGCCCATCATCTCCGTCATCATGGCCACCATCGGCCTCGCCTCCCTCCTTGACGGCCTGATCCACCTTACCCCCTTTGGGGCGGGCAACTTCAGCTACCCCGCCTTCCTGCCCTCGGGCGGTGTCGCCCTCCTGGGGGTGCAGGTCTCCTACCCCCAGCTCCTCGCCCTGGGCTTCACCCTGGCCTTCCTCGCCCTCTTCACCTGGTTTTTCCAGCGCTCCACCCTGGGGATCGCCATGCGTAGCGTGGCCGACGACCAGATGGCGGCCATGAGCCTCGGGGTCTCGGTGGAGAAGGTCTTCGCCCTGGCCTGGGCGGCGGCGGGGCTCACGGCGGCGGCGGCCGGGATCGTGGTGGGCACCATCGCCGGCCTCAACCTGGACGGGCTGGTGCACATCGGCCTTAAGGTCTTCCCCGTGGTGATCCTGGGGGGGCTGGACTCCATCCCCGGGGCGGTGGTGGCGGGGATTCTCATCGGCGTCTTGGAAAACCTGGCGGCGGGCTACCTGGACCCCTTTGTCCCCGGCGGGGGCACCCGGGACGTCTTCCCCTTCCTGGTCCTCCTTTTGGTTCTCTGGTTCAAGCCCCATGGCCTCTTCGGCACGGAGGAGATTGAGCGCGTATGAGGAACCCTTGGGCCCAGACCGGAAACTACCGCACGCGGTACGAGCAGGACGCCAGCATCTTCGCCACCCACCGGGAGTTGGCCTCCCTTCTCCTCTTCCTGGGCTTCCTCCTGGTGCTGCCCCAGTTCCTCTCCCGGACCCAGGTCTTCATCCTGGACCTGATCCTGGTCTACAGCATCGCCGTCTTGGGGCTCAACATCACCACGGGGTACGCCGGCCTCATCAACATCGGCCAGGCGGCCTTCATGGGGGTGGGGGCGTACACCGCGGCCCTTTTGGCCCCGGCGGGGCTTCCCTTTTACCTCGTGCTCCCGGCGGCGGGGCTCGCCGGGGCCTTCTTCGGGTACCTGGTGGGCATCCCGAGCCTCCGAGTGAAGCACCTTTACCTGGCCATGGCCACCCTCGCCTTCCAGGTGGTCTTTGAGTGGACGGTGGGCCACCTCCCCCTCCTCAACCAGGGCGGGGCCATGCCCTTGCCCCGGGTAAGCCTTCTCGGGTACGAGGTGGGCTTCCGCAACCACTACCACTTCTGGTACTACGTGAGCTTCGCGGTTTTGGTCCTTCTCGCCCTCTTCTTCCGCAACCTCCTCAGGACCAAGTACGGCCGGGCCCTGGTGGCGGTGCGGGACAACGACCGGGCGGCGGACGCCATGGGCATGGACCCCGGGCGCACCAAGCTCTTCGCCTTCGCCCTGGGCGCCTTCTACGCCGGGGTGGCGGGGGCGCTTTACGCCTACCTCTCCCGGGCGGTGGTCATTGAGGACTACACCTTCTCCGTCTCCATCAAGCTCCTGGCCATGGCCATCGTGGGGGGCCTCGGCACCTTGGTGGGAAGCTTCCTGGGGCCCGCCTTTCTGGAGCTTCTGGACGTGAACATGGAGGCCCTTTCCAACCTCATTAAGGCCCTGGGCTTCAGCGTGGCTGGGGTGGACGTGGCGAGCGCCCTAAGGCCCCTGGCCTTCGGCCTCGTCATCGTCCTCTTCCTGGTGTTTGAGCCCAGGGGGCTTTACAACTGGTGGCGCGTGATGCGAAGCTACTTCCGCACCTGGCCCTTTAGGTACTAGGCAACCCCCCTCATGGGGTTGGCGAAGGGAGGGAAGCGTATGCGAAGGACACTGGCAGGCATCGCGGCGGTCTTGGGGTTGGCTTTAGGCCAGCAGCAGGTGACCCTCTTCTGGTCGGGGGCCATCACCGGGCCCACCTCGGACGCGGGGGCCCCTTACGGGGCGGCGGTGGAGGACTACTGCAAGTGGGCCAACGAGCGGAAGCTCGTGCCCGGGGTGGTCTTCAACTGTGTGGTGCGGGACGACCAGTACAACAACGCCAACACCCAGCGCTTCTTTGAGGAGGCGGTGGACCGCTTCAAGATCCCCGTCTTCCTCTCCTACGCCACGGGGGCGAACCTCCAGCTCAAGCCCCTGATCCAGGAGCTCAGGATCCCCACCATCCCCGCCTCCATGCACATTGAGCTCATTGACCCGCCCAACAACGATTACATCTTCCTCCCCACCACCAGCTACTCCGAGCAGGTGGTGGCCCTTCTGGAGTACATCGCCCGCGAGAAGAAGGGGGCCAAGGTGGCCCTGGTGGTCCACCCCTCCCCCTTCGGCCGGGCTCCGGTGGAGGACGCGAGGAAGGCGGCCCGGGAGCTCGGGCTTCAGATCGTGGACGTCCAGGAGGTGGGAAGCGGCAACCTGGACAACACCGCCCTCCTCAAGCGCTTTGAGCAGGCCGGGGTGGAGTACGTGGTCCACCAGAACGTGGCGGGCCCCGTGGCCAACATCCTCAAGGACGCCAAGCGCCTGGGCCTGAAGATGCGCCACCTGGGGGCCCACTACACGGGGGGGCCGGACCTCATCGCCTTGGCCGGGGACGCGGCGGAGGGCTTCCTCTGGGCCACGAGCTTCTACATGGCCCACGAGGACACCCCGGGGATCCGGCTGCAGAAGGAGATCGGGCGGAAGTACGGCCGTCCCGAAAACTTCATTGAGAGCGTGAACTACACGAACGGGATGCTCGTCGCGTCCATCGCCGTGGAGGCCATCCGCAGGGCCCAGGAGCGGTTCAAGCGGATCACCAACGAGACCGTCTACCAGGCCATCGTCGGCATGAACGGGCCCAACGCCTTCAAGCCGGGCTTCGCCGTCTCCACCAAGCAGGGCGTGGAGATTGACTTCACCAAGAGCGAGCACACGGGGGCGGAAGGCCTCCGGATCCTCGAGGCCAAGGGAGGGCGCTTCGTCCCCGTCACGGAGCCCTTCACCTCGGCCCTCTTCCGCAAGGTGCACTACGGCAAGTAGACCCCGGGAGCCCGGGGTGCCCCGGGCCCCTTTCCCACAAGGCCATGGACGCTTTGAACCCGATCCGTCCCGAGGACCTCGGCCCCATCCTCCTCCTCGTCAACAACATTGAGGTGGTCTACCACGACGTGATCCAGGTGCTCCGGGGGGTCTCCCTCAAGGTCCCCGAAGGGAGGATCACCGCCCTCTTGGGCCCGAACGGGGCGGGGAAGACCACCACCCTTCGGGCCATCTCCGGCCTCCTCATCCCCGAGGACGGGGAGGTGGTGCGGGGGGAGATCCTCTTCCGGGGGACGCCCATCCAGGGCCGCCCCCCCGAGGAGATCGTCAAGCTGGGCATCGTGCAGGTCCTGGAGGGTCGCCGCGTCTTCAAGCACCTCACGGTGGAGGAGAACCTCAAGGTGGGCACCCTGACCCGGAGGGGCGTGAACCTCAAGGAGGAGCTGGACCGGATCTACCACTACTTCCCCCGCCTGGCCGAGCTCAGGCACCGGCTCGCGGGGTACTGCTCGGGCGGGGAGCAGCAGATGATCGCCATCGGGCGGGCCCTCCTCGCCAAGCCCCGCCTCCTCCTTTTGGACGAGCCCTCCCTGGGCCTCGCCCCCCTGCTCGTGCGGGAGATCTTTGACATCGTGGCCCGGGTGAACGCGGAGGAGGGGGTTACGGTCCTCGTGGTGGAGCAGAACGCCCGGGTGGCCCTCTCCATCGCCCACTACGGCTACATCATGGAGTCGGGCCGGATCGTCCTCGAGGGGGACCGGGCGTACCTCTTGGAAAACCCCGACGTCCAGGAGTTCTACCTGGGCGTGGCCAAGGAAGGGGGGAGGAAGAGCTTCAAGGAGGTCAAGGCCTACAAGCGGCGCAAGCGCTTCATGTGAGCCCAAAAGGCCCCTGCGCAAGCGGGGGCCTGGCGGCGCAAATGAAAATGCGCTATCGTTATTGGTATGTGGGCGGTGGAGACCCAGGGGCTTGCGGTGCGCTTCGGGCAGTACCAGGCCTTGGAGGACGTCTCCTTGAGGGTGCCCGAGGGCAGCTTCGTGGCCGTGGTGGGCCCCAACGGGGCAGGGAAGAGCACCCTTCTCAAGGCCCTTTTGGGCCTCGTGCCCTTCCGGGGGGAGGTGCGGATCTTCGGCCGCCCCTTGGGCCAGGCCGATCCCTTCTGGTTCGGCTACGTGCCCCAGATCAAGACCTTTGACCGCACCTTCCCCGCCCTGGCCTTGGAGCTCGTGGTCTCGGGGCTCCGCCGCGCCTGGCCCTTTCGCGTGGGGGAGGAGGAGCGCAGGCGGGCCCTCGAGGCCTTGGGGCGGGTGGGGGCGTTGGAGCTCGCCCACCGCCCCTTGGGGCGGCTTTCCGGGGGGCAGTTGCAGCGGGTCTACCTGGCCCGGGCCCTGGTGCGCAGGCCCCGCCTCCTCCTTTTGGACGAGCCCGCCACCGGGGTGGACCGGCTGGGGGAGGTGGACCTCTACCGGCACCTGGAGGCCTACCAGGAGGAGACGGGGGCCACGATCCTCATGATCACCCACGACTGGGAGGCGGCCCACCACGCCAGCCACGTCCTGGTGCTGAACCGCCGCGTGATCGGCTTCGGCCCGCCGGAGCGGGCCCTCTCCGAGGAGTGCCTCCGCCAGGCCTTCGGCCATTTGGGGCACGAGCACGCCCTTTTCCTGGGAGGCGGCCGTGCTTGAGGCCTTGGGCTACCCCTTCTTCCAGAGGGCCCTCCTCGCCGGCCTCTTGGTGAGCCTGCTTGGAGGGGCGCTTTCCGCCTTCGTGGTGCAGAGAAGGCTTTCCTTCCTGGGGGACGGGCTCGCCCACGCCGCCTTCGCCGGGGTGGCCCTGGGGCTTTTCCTGAGGGAGGAGCCCCTCTACCTCGCCCTCCCCTTCACCCTGGCCGTGGCCCTGGCCATCACCTACGTGAAGGAGCGCTCGGGCCTCTCGGAGGACACGGCCATCGGCGTCTTCTTCGCCCTTTCCGTGGCCCTCGGGGCCGTCTTCCTCGCCAAGGCCCGGGGGTACGTGGGGGACGCCATGGGCTACCTCTTCGGCTCCCTCCTCGCCGTGGGGCCCGGGGACCTCTGGGCCGTGGGGGGGGTGGTCCTTCTGGGCCTCGCCCTCCTTCCCCTCTGGGGCGCTTTGGCCTACGCCACCTTTGACCGGGAGCTCGCCCTCGCCGACCGGGTGCCCGTGGGGCTCCACGACTACCTCCTCTCCGCCTACCTGGCCCTCGCCCTGGTGGTGGCGGTGAAGGTGGTGGGGGTCCTCCTCGTGGCCGCCTTTTTGGTGATCCCGGGGGCGGCGGCCCGGCTTCTCGGCCGCACCTTCGCCGGCATGACCCTCCTTGCCCTCCTCTTCGCCCTCTCGGCCACCCTCCTCGGGCTTTACGCCTCCTTCCTCCTGGACTGGCCCAGCGGGGCCAGCGTGGTCCTGGCCCAGGCCCTCCTCTTCGGCCTCGCCTTCCTTAAAACCGCGTTTTCCGGGGGGAAATAGCCGCTTTTGGGGTATACTGGGGGCATGTGGGTGTCCACGAAGGCCCAGTACGGCCTCCGCGCCCTGGTGGAGATCGGCCTTAGGGCGCCGAGGGCGGTGCCCCTGAAGGAGGTGGCCGAGGCCCAGGGCATCAGCCAGCACTACCTGGAGCAGATCGCCGCCCAGCTCCGCAACGCGGGCTTCATCCGCTCCGTGCGGGGGGCGAAGGGGGGGTACCGGCTCGCCCGCCCCCCGGAGAAGGTCACCGCCCTCGAGGTGGTGGAGGCCCTGGAGGGGAGCCTGGCCCCGGTGAGCTGCCTGGAGGACCCGGAGAGCTGCGACAAGGTGGGGCGGTGCTCCACCGAGCTTTTGTGGCGGCGGGTGGACCTCGCCATGCGCCAGGTCCTCGGGGGCACCACCCTTAAGGACCTCATTGAGGAGAGGCGGCTTTTGGAGGCCAGGGGGGTCATCCCCCTCGAGGCCCGCGTCTCCTGAGGGCCGGGAGGCGGCGTGCGGGGCGTCTACCTGGACTACGCGGCCACCACGCCCCTGGATCCCGAGGTCCGGGAGGCCATGCGGGCGGTGGAGGAGGTCTTCGGCAACCCCAGCAGCATCCACCGCTTCGGCCAGGAGGCCCGTAAGGTCTTGGAGGAGGCCCGGGAACGGGTGGCGGAGGCGCTCGGGGCGCGGCCCCGGGAGGTGGTCTTCACCGCAGGGGGCTCCGAGGCCGACGCCCTCGCCCTCCTGGGCCCGGCCCTGGCCCGGGGCCGGGGGCACGTGGTGAGCACGGCGGTGGAGCACGCCGCCGTGCTCGGGGCCCTGCGCCTCTTGGAGCGGCTGGGCTTCGCCGTGACCCTCCTCAAGCCCGATTCCCTAGGGATGGTCTACCCCGAGCAGGTGGAGGAGGCCCTGCGCCCCGACACCTTCCTGGTGAGCGTCATGACGGCGAACAACGAGCTCGGCAACCTCTACCCGGTGCGGGAGATCGCCGAGGTGGCCCACCGGCACGGGGCCCTCTTCCACACCGACGCCGTCCAGGCGGTGGGGCAGGTCCCCTTCCGCATGGACGAGGTGGGGGCGGACCTGGTCTCCTTGAGCGCCCACAAGTTCTACGGGCCCAAGGGCGTGGGGGCGCTCCTCGTCCGCCAGGGGGTGGAGCTTATGGCCGTTGTGCCGGGGAAGCAGGAGGGGGGTAGGCGGGGCGGCACGCAGAGCCCCGTTTTGGCCCACGGGATGGCCGTGGCCCTGGAGCTCGCCCTGAAGCGCCTTCCCGAGGAGGCGGCGCGCCTTGCGGCCTTGCGGCGGCGCCTCGAGGCGGGGCTTCTCGCGGTGGAGGGGGTGGAGCTCAACGGCCACCCCGAGCGCCGCCTCCCCAAGCTCGTCAACGTCACCGTGAAGGGGGCGGACGGGGAGGCCCTGCTCCTCGCCATGGACCTCCTGGGCGTGGCCGTCTCCTCGGGCTCCGCCTGCAGCGCCGGGAACCTCGAGCCCTCCCACGTCCTCCTCGCCATCGGCCGCAGCTACGCCGAGGCCAAGGCCTCCTTGCGCTTCTCCCTGGGCCGCTTCACCACCGAGGAGGAGGTGGACCGGGCGGTGGCGGTCTTCCGGGAGGCCGTGGCCCGGGCCCGGGCTTGACCGGGCCCGAGCGGAACGGAAGACTAGGGGGGATGGACGCGTTCCGCCTCGCGCCTTGTGGTCCCTTGCGGGGGCGCCTCCGCGTCCCCGGGGACAAGTCCGTGACCCACCGCGGCCTCATGCTCCTCGCCCTGGCCGAGGGGGAGGGAAGGCTCTTCTACCCCTTGAAGGCGGGGGACACCCTCTCCACGGCCCGGGTCCTCCAGGCCCTCGGGGCCGAGGTCCGGGAGGAGGGGCCCCACTTCCTCGTGCGGGGAAGGGGCCTAAGGTTCCAGGAGCCCGAGGACGTCCTGGACTGCGGCAACGCCGGAACCCTCATGCGCCTCCTCCTCGGCCTCCTCGCGGGCCAGGAGGGGCTTTTCGCCGTCCTCACCGGGGACGCCTCCTTGAGGCGCCGCCCCATGGGCCGGGTGGTGGCCCCCTTGAGGGCCATGGGGGCGAGGGTGGACGGGCGGGAGGAGGGGGAGAGGGCGCCCCTCGCCGTCCGGGGGGCGCCCCTGAGGGGTTTGCGCTACACCCTCCCCGTGCCCAGCGCCCAGGTGAAGAGCGCCCTCCTCCTCGCCGGCCTCTTCGCCGAGGGGGTGACGGAGGTGGAGGAGCCCACGCCCACCCGGGACCACACGGAGAGGCTCTTCCGCCACTTCGGCCTGCCCTTGGAGGTGGAGGGAAGGAAGGTGCGCACCTGGCGCACGGGGCCCTTTCCCGCCAAGGACCTCGTGGTGCCCGGGGACTTCTCCTCGGCCGCCTTCTTCCTGGTGGCGGCCCTCGTCACCCCGGGCTCGGAGGTGGTGGTGGAGGGGGTGGGGCTGAACCCCACCCGCACCGGCCTCCTCACCGTCCTCAAGGCCATGGGGGCGGACCTGGAGTGGCAGGTCCTCGAGGGCGAGGCGGGGGAGCCCGTGGGGTGGGTGCGGGCCCGGCATAGCCTCCTGAAGGGCGTGGCCGTGGACCCCGGCCTCATCCCCCTCATGGTGGACGAGGTGCCGGTCCTGGCGGCGGCCGCCGCCTGGGCGGAAGGGGAGACCTACATCCCGGGCCTCTCCGAGCTTCGGGTCAAGGAGTCCGACCGGGTCCGGGCCATCGCCGAAAACCTCCGGGCCCTCGGGGTGGAGGTGGAGGAAGGCCCGGACTGGCTCCGCATCCGGGGCGGGGGGGTGAGGCCGGGCCGGGTGCGGCCCTTCCACGACCACCGCATCGCCATGGCCTTCGCCGTGGCCGGGCTTCCCGTGGGGGTGGAGGTGGAGGAGCCCCACTGGGCCGAGATCTCCTACCCGGGTTTCTTCCAGGACCTCCTCAGGCTATGCGCGGCATCGTGACCATAGACGGGCCTTCGGCCTCCGGCAAGAGCTCCGTGGCCAGGCGGGTGGCGGCGGCCTTGGGCGTGCCCTACCTCTCCAGCGGCCTCCTCTACCGGGCGGCCGCCTTCCTCGCCCTGAGGGCGGGGGTGGACCCCGGGGACGAGGAGGGGCTCCTCGCCCTCCTCGAGGGCCTGGGGGTGCGCCTTCTGGCCCAGGCGGAGGGCAACCGGGTCCTGGCGGACGGGGAGGACCTCACCTCCTTCCTGCACACTCCCGAGGTGGACCGCGTGGTCTCGGCGGTGGCCCGCCTCCCGGGGGTCCGGGCCTGGGTCAACCGCAGGCTCAAGGAGGTGCCTCCGCCCTTCGTGGCCGAGGGGAGGGACATGGGCACGGCGGTCTTCCCCGAGGCGGCCCACAAGTTCTACCTCACGGCGAGCCCCGAGGTGCGGGCGTGGCGGCGCGCCCGGGAAAGGCCCCAGGCCTACGAGGAGGTGCTCCGGGACCTCCTCCGGAGGGACGAGCGGGACAAGGCGCAAAGCGCCCCCGCTCCCGACGCCCTCGTCCTGGACACCGGGGGGATGACCCTGGACGAGGTGGTGGCCTGGGTCCTGGCCCACATCCGGAGGTAGGCCGTGGTCCCGGGGGCCAAGGAGAGGCCGGTCCAGGAGTTCCTCAACGCCCTCCTTTTCCGCCCCCTGGCGCACCTCGTCGTCCTCCTCCTCCTGCGTACGCCCGTGAGGCCCCACCACCTGGTCCTCTTCCACACGGGCCTGGTCCTTGGGGCCGCCTGGCTGCTCCTTAGGGGGGAGGACCTCGGGGCCGCCCTCCTCCTCCAGCTCAAAACCGTCTTGGACAACGCCGACGGGCAGCTCGCCCGCCTTAGGGGAGAGGTGACGGAGTTTGGGCGCTACCTGGACACGGGGATGGACTTCCTCGGGAACCTGGCCCTCTTCCTGGCCCTGGGCCTGCGCACCGGTTTCCTGGAGAAGGCCCTCCTCGCTTTTTTGGTTTTCACCCTGGTCCAGTCCTACGACTTCAACCTGGAAAGGCTTTACCGCCTTTCCCGGGGGCTTCCCTTGCCCGAGGGGCCTCGGGACCCGGAAACCCCCTGGCTTCGCCTCTTCCGGGGGCTTTACGCCCTCCTCTTCGCCCCCCAGGACCGGGCCATCGTCGCCTTGGAGCGCTTTCTCCAGGGGCGGTTGCGGCTTGACCCCTCGCGTTTCTGGGACGAGGGGGCCTTGGCGGGGGTGGTGAACCTGGGCCTCACCACGCAGCTTTTCTTCCTGGGGGTTTTCCTCCTCTTCCACGAGCCTGGCGCCTACCTCACCTTTGTCCTCCTTCAGGCCGTGTATCTTGGCCTTTGGTACCTATGGAGGATCGCCCGCAGTATCCCATCCCCACGGTAGGGGCCTTGGCGGAGAAGGAAGGCCTTGTGCTCTTGGTGCGCACGGCCAAGTGGCGGGGGCTTTGGGGGGTGCCCGGGGGGAAGGTGGCCTGGGGGGAGGCCCTGGAGGAGGCCTTGCGGCGGGAGTTCCGGGAGGAGGTGGGCCTCGCCCTTTCCCAGGTCCGCTTCGCCCTGGTCCAGGAGGCCATCTTCAGCCCCGAGTTTTACAAGCCCACCCACATGCTCCTCTTCAACTACTTCGCCCGGGCGGAGGGGGAGGTGCGCCCGAACGAGGAGATCCTGGAGTGGGCCTGGGTGGAGCCCGAGAAGGGGCTCGCCTACCCTTTGAACGCCTTTACCCGGGCCCTCTTGGTGCGCTATCTGGAGGGGAGATGAGGACCGCGTTGGTGACGGGGAGCGCCAAGGGCATCGGCCGGGCCATCCTCTTGGCCCTCGCCCGGGAGGGCTACGCCGTGGCCGTCCACTACCGCACCTCCGAGGCCTTGGCCGAGGCCACCCGTCAAGAGGCGGAGGCCCTGGGCGTCAAGGCCATCAAGGTCCGGGCCGACCTCACCCGGGAGGAGGAGGTGGACCGGCTGGTGGAGGAGGTCCGCTACCACCTGGGGGGGGTGGGCGTCCTGGTGAACAACGTGGGGGACTACCTCTACAAGCCCATAGAGGAGGTGAGCCTCGAGGAGTGGCGCTGGATCCTGGACACCAACCTCACGGCCACCTTCCTCCTCACCCAAAGGGTCCTCCCCCTCATGGTGGCCCAGGGCTTTGGCCGCATCGTGAACCTGGGCTACGCCGGGGCGGGGAACCTCCTCGCCCGGACCCACATCACCCCCTACGTCATCGCCAAGACGGGGGTCATCCTCTACACCAAGGCCATCGCCAAACGCTTCGCCGCAAGCGGCATCACCGCCAACGTGGTGGCCCCGGGGGTGGCGGAAAACTCCGTCTCCAAGCCCCTCCACGAGATCCCCATGGGGAGGCTCGCCCTCCTTCAGGAGATCGCCCAGGCGGTGCTCTTCTTCGTCCGCGAGCCCTACCTCACGGGGCAGGTGCTGGAGGTGGCCGGGGGGTGGAACCTCTAGGGGCCCCACCGCGGCGTTCGCCAGGGGCTTGGGCGCAAAAAGCCCCGGCTCGAGGCCGGGGCGGGTGGTGGGCCGTGCAGGATTCGAACCTGCAACCTACCGGTTATGAGCCGGCTGCTCTGACCGTTGAGCTAACGGCCCCCGTCCGGGAACGATAGTAGCACAGCCCGGCCCCTTTTGCTGTACTCTTGGATTGAAGGAGGTGAGCCTATGCCGGTGAACGAGAGCACCACCGACCGGGTCATCCGGTTCCTCCTTTCCCTCGTCCTCTTCTACTTCGCCTTCCAGTCCGCCGCGCCCTGGAACTGGATCCTGGGGATCGTGGCCGCTGTCCTCCTCTTCACGGCGATCACGGGGTTCTGCGGCCTCTACCGCGTCCTGGGCATCAGCACCAAGCGGTGAGCCCGGCCTGGCCCCTCCGCCCGGGCCAGAAGGTCCGGGTGGAGTTCTACAAGTACCCGGAGGAAGCCCTCCACTACTTCTGGGAGGCGGAGGTGGTGGAGGTGCGCCCCGAGGGGGTCCTCACCCTCCTCCCCCAGGGCGGGGTCTTCCACCACGTGGGCAAGGGGCGCTCCTTGGTCCTGGACCACGACGCCTACGTGGCCTTCTTCCCCGGGGCCTGGTACTCCGGGGGGCCCGACGTGCGGGAGGGGAGGGTCCTGGAGTACTACTGGAACGTCCAGACCCCGGCCCTTTGGACGGGAGAGGCCTTCCGCCAGTACGACCTGGAGCTGGACGTGAAGTGCCGGGCCGACCACACCTGCGAGGTCTTTGACCGGGAGGAGTTCCTGGCCAAGCGCCCCCTGTACCCCAGGGCCTGGGTGGAGGAGGCGGAGCGGGCGGTGGAGGCCGTCTTCCGCCACATGCGCGAGGGGCGCTGGCCCGTCTTGCCCCCCGGAAAGCCCCTACCCTGGATGGAGCGGATCTAGGGGAAGAGGTGGGGTACCGGCGGGGAGGGGGCCTCGAGGCTTCCCGGGCCTAGGGGTTTAAGGGGGAGGAGGCGGCGGCCCTGGAGGGTCCAGTACCCCTCCAAGACCGCCTGGTAGAGGAGGCCCTTGAAGAAGCCGTTGAAGCTGTCGTCCCAGGTTTCCAGGTTCTGGGCCCTCAAGGGGTAGTTGTGCCAGGCAGGGCCCAGGTAGTAGAGCCACGGGTCCTCTAGGGGCCGGGTATCCTCCGGCGGGAGGGAGAGGAGGGCGTTGAAATAGCCCCGCAGGCGGCTTGCGGTGAAAAGGAGGTTGAGGTAGGGGTCCAGGAGAGCCCTGCGGGCTTCGGCTTCGGTGTGGGGAAAGGGCCTTAGGGGGTCCCAGGCGCCGAAGCGCCTTAGGCGCGCCTCCTGTTTTAGGGCGTCCTCCCAGCTCATCTGGGCCAGGCCCAGGGTGCGGGAAAAGGGGGCCTCCCCCAGGGTGAGGGCCACCCCGTCCGCCACCTCCCGCACCCCCCGGGAGAGCCCCAAGGCCTTGTCCCCGCCGTGCTGCTCGTTGTCCACGATGGCGGCCAGCACCCCGGGGGGGAGGCCGAGGGCGTGGGCCGCGGCCCGGATCTCCCGGGCGTGGGGCAGGACGTGGCGGGGGGCCATGGGGAGCCCTTCCAGGTTGACCGGGGCTTTCCGGACCGCCTGACCGATGGCCAGGAGGAAACGGTGCGCCGCTTCTAGGGCTTCCTCCGCTGTGGCGAAGGCCGAACGCTTCCCGCTTTGTTGGTTGGCGAGCTCCAGCCTGAGGAGGCGGTCGTAGGCCCGGGCCGCCTTCTCCCCGAAGAGGAGGTGCAGGCTCGCCTTGTTGGCGAGGTGGCGGGCCACCAGGGCCTCCCGCTTCTCCGGAGGGTAGGGGAGGAGGCTCCGGAGGCTGGGCGAGGGAGGGGGGCCCGGGGGAACGGGAAGGGCCCCGAGGAGCAGGGCGGCGACCCAAAGACCCAGAACCCTGGGGGCCAGGCGCACGGCGGGCTTCGGAACGGGGGCGCCGCCTCTAGGTCCCGGGGGCGGCCTTCTCCGAGGAGTGGCCGGGGTTCACCTTGAGGGCGGGGTTGGCGTAGGCGGCGGCGTGGTTGGCGGCGATGGCGGCCTCGCCGAACCCCAAGACGATGAGGGGAAGCTTCCCCGGGTAGGTGACGATGTCCCCGCAGGCGTAGACCCCGGGAATGCTGGTGGCCATGGTGGTGTCCACCTTGATCTTGTTCTTCTCCAGGGCGAGCCCCCAGTTGGCCAGGGGGCCGAGCTTGGTGATGTAGCCCGCGAGGATGAGGACGGCGTCCACCTCGAGGGCCAGCTCCTCCTGGGTCTGGTTGTGGAAGACCACCGCCCAGCGCACCCTTTCGTCCCCCTCTACCCGCCTAAGCTCGTAGGGGGTGAGGACCTCGAGGCGCCCCTCCTCGTGGGCCTTCATGAGCTCCTTCACGCTCGCCTCGTGGGCCCGGAACTGGGGGCGGCGGTGGATCAGGGTGATGCGCCGGGCGGTGTCCAGAAGGTTCAAGGCCCAGTCCACGGCGCTGTCCCCCCCGCCCACGATGAGGACCCGCTTCCCCTGGAACTCGGCCTTGCTCTTCACGGCGTAGTAGACGCCCCTCCCCTCAAACTCCCGCTCCCCCGGCGCCCCGATCCGCCTGGGCTCAAAGGCCCCCACCCCGGCGGCGATGATCACCGCCTTGGCGGTGTAGGCGTTCCCTTGGGAGGTGGTGACCTTGAAGAGGTCTCCTTCCCTTTCCAGGGTCTCGGCCCGCTCCCCGAGGCTGTAGACAGGGTTAAAGGGGGCCACCTGCTCCACCAGGCCCTTCACCAGGTCCTTGGCGTAGACCTTGGGGAAGCCGGCCACGTCGTAGATGTACTTCTCCGGGTAGAGGGCGGTAAGCTGCCCCCCGGGCTCGGGCAGGGGGTCCACGAAGCGGAAGGACAGCCCCCGCATGCCCACGTAAAACCCGGCGAAAAGCCCTGTAGGCCCCGCCCCTACGATGAGCACGTCCGTGTGGTCCGCCGCCATGCTTGTTATTTTATGCACGTGGGCGGGGTTGTCTACCCCACCTGGAGGACCACCTTCCCGAAGACCCGGCGCTCCTCCAGGAGCCGGTGCCCCTCCGCCGCCGCCTCCAGGGGCAGGACCTGGCCCACCACGGGCTTCAGCTTCCCCTCCTCCACGAAGCGCAAGATGGGGAAAAGGCGGCTTTTAGAGGCCATGGTGGAGCCCAGGATGGAGAGCTGACGGTAGAAGACGTGGGCGAAGGGCAGGGTGCCCTCGTACCCCGAGGAGGCCCCGGCGATGGCGATCCGTCCCCCGTTCGCCGTGGCCTTGATCACCCCCTCAAAGTAAAGGGCCCCGGTGTGGTCCACCACCTTGTCCGCGCCCTTGCCCCCCGTGAGGCGGCGCACTTCCTTGGGCCAGTCCGGGTGGGTGTAGTTCACCGTCTCGTCGGCCCCGAGGGCCTTCGCCCGGCGGAGTTTGTCCTCCGAGCCCGCCGTGGCGATGACCCGCGCCCCAAAGAGCTTGGCGATCTGGATGGCGGCCACGCTCACCCCGCTTCCGGCGGCCATCACCAGCACGTCGTCCCCCGGGCGCACCCCTAGCTTGTCCACCACCATCTGCCAGGCGGTGAGGAAGGTGAGGGGGATGGCGGCGGCCTCCTCAAAGGAAAGGTTCTTGGGCTTGGGGGCCAGGTTGGCCTCGGGCAGGACCACGTACTCGGCGTAGGTGCCGTGCCGGTGCTCCCCGAGGATCTGGTAACGGGGGCAGAGGTTGTCCTCCCCGGCCAGGCAGCGCTCGCACCGCCCGCAGGAGAGGCCGGGGTTGATGACCACTTCGTCCCCGGGGGCGAAGCCCTCCACCCCCGGCCCCACGGCGTCCACCACGCCGCTTCCGTCCGCACCCAGGACGTGGGGGAGGGGGAGCTTTGGGCTCGCCACCCCTTTTCGCACCCACACGTCCAGGTGGTTGAGGGCGGCCGCCTTGAGGCGTACCCGCACCTCCTTGGGGCCGGGTTCGGGGACGGGAAGGTCGGCCACCTCCAGCACCTCGGGGCCTCCCCTGGCTCGCATGACCACCGCGCGCATGCTCCCTCCTTATGGAGGGGATTTTTTCACGAAGGGCTTTAGGGGGTCAACCCTTGA
>Ga0255170_1000038_pt1 | contig 81386 bp, 70 predicted proteins | sample Atl_Yuk_RepA_8d_FD_186015 | JGI IMG/M metagenome (GOLD analysis project Ga0255170, IMG submission 186015) | Freshwater microbial communities from Altamaha River, Georgia, United States - Atl_Yuk_RepA_8d | ecosystem: Environmental > Aquatic > Freshwater > River | place: USA: Georgia | collected...
TGGAGTTTTCGATGCTACCAGAAGAAGGACAGGCCATGCTAGCGACCATTGCACTTTTTTGTGCCATGATTGTTATGATGTGCCTCAAAACACTTTAAATTTTTCTATGGGCCCTTTTAAGTTTCCACTTTCTTTCTTAGACTATTACAGGAATCACAATTAGGTTGATTTCTATGAGGTTTAAAAACCAAATCATTTGTTTAAGGAGGAAGGTTATGGGACACGCAGATCATTCACAGTCATTTCGATTAGATGTTTTTAAACGACATCCAAAAAATTTTAAACTTCCCCTCGATAACAAAGGAAAAGTTAAAAAAGTTTCCGATTATTACGGCGAATTAACATTTGATTTTAAAACTTCCACCGACATTCCCGAATCCATTAAAAAAGATATTTTAAAGGCCTTATCCCTTGGAACAGGGATCAAAAAAGAACATGCTGAGGTGGTTGCTAAGGCCGTGACGGACTGGGCGATCAGTGAGGGGGCGAGCCATTTTTGTCATTGGTTTCAACCATTGACCGGAGGAACGGCCGAAAAGCACGACGCCTTTTTTCAATTAAAAGATCACAAACCCATTGAGAAACTTTCCGCTTCTCAATTATTGCAAGGCGAGCCGGATGCATCATCTTTCCCAAATGGCGGATCGCGCTCGACCTTCGAAGCTCGCGGTTACACGACTTGGGATTTAAGCTCGCCCATGTTTATTTTAGAAGGGGCTAATGGCCGAACCGTTTATATTCCTACAGCTTTTATTTCTTACAATGGCGATGCTCTCGACGTAAAGACTCCGCTTTTAAGATCGATTAATCTTCTGAGCGAACACGCTACGCAATTTTTGCATTTGACTGGTCACACTGAAACGACGCATGTGGAAGTGACTTGTGGAGCGGAACAAGAATACTTTTTAGTGGATAAAGCATTTTATTTTTCGCGTCCCGATTTAATGATGACTGGCCGAACTTTGTTTGGCGCACTCACCACCAAAAATCAGCAATTGGAAGATCATTATTTTGGATTGATTCCCGATCGCATTTTAGCTTTTATGCAGGAAGTGGATTACGAGCTTCACCGCTTGGGAATTCCGGCGAAAACCAGACATAATGAAGTCGCTCCAGCGCAGTTTGAATTGGCGCCAATTTTTACCGAGGCTAACTTAGCTGCCGATCACAATCAATTAATTATGACGACACTTAAGCGAGTCGCAGAGAGACACGATCTCGTGGTTCTTTTGCACGAAAAACCTTTTGCAGGCATCAACGGTTCTGGTAAGCACGTCAATTGGTCGATGAGCGATAATACCGGATTAAATTTACTCGAACCGGGTCTAGAACCCCATGCTAATTGGCGCTTTCTTGCAACCGTGGCGATCACTGTCTCTGCGCTTAAAAAACACGCTGGCGTTTTGCGACTTTCGATTTCGGGAGCGGGCAATGATCATCGCTTGGGGGCCAATGAAGCTCCACCGAGTATTATGTCGGCTTATTTGGGCGATACCCTCGATCGAATTTTTAAGTCAATTATTGAAGAGCATCCGTTTGAAGCTAAAAGTCGCCAGGTCATCGATCTTGGGACAAATCAGTTGGCGCATTTGTTAAAAGATAATACCGATCGCAATCGAACCTCTCCCTTTGCCTTTACTGGAAATAAATTTGAATTTAGGGCCGTTGGTTCTAGTCAAGCAATCGGTTTTCCACTCACTATTTTAAATACGGCGGTGGCGAGTGAAATGCAGCAAGCTTGTGCTTTTTTAAAATCGGAATTGGCCGGAGGTAAGGCCATCGACGATGCATTATTATCTTTAATAAAAAAGTTATTGGCCGATTCTTATCAAGCTGTTTTTAATGGCGATGGTTATTCGGAAGAATGGGTGGCGGAAGCGGCTCGTCGTGGACTACCAAATTTTAGAACGACACCAGAAGCGCTTAAAGTTTTTACCGATCCCAATGCCACGCAGTTTTTAACTGAATTTAAAGTTTTTAAAAAAGAAGAAATCGACACTCGTTACAATGTTCTTTTAGAGCGATTTATTAAACTTAGAACGATTGAATTTGAAACACTGGTGGATATGATTCATCAATTTGTGATACCTGCTTCGCTTTCATATAAACATTCGCTCGGTGAAATTATTAAGACGCAAAAAGAAATCGGCGTAAGCTCTCTATTTGAAATTGATGCCTATAAAAAACTTTCGGAAAAAGTAGATGAGTTGCACGAGTTGTCGATTAATCTTTCGCGCGAATTAAATGAATCGCACGCGGATCATCAAAAGTATGCGGAAAAAATTGCACAGCAATTGCTTCCAATGTCGCAGCATTTAGCAAAGATTTGTAACGAAATGGAAGAGCTCATTCCGCATAAGTTTTATCTCTTGCCAAAATATTACGACATGCTCTTTTTAAAATAAAAGCAGTCCCAGATTCTACCTTTAGGAAAATGATAGGGATTAAAATTTATGTAATGACGAGACCTATATTTCTCGGTGAGATTTGATCATCGAAGTAGGTCTCCATTTTAACCTTGCGCCCTTGTTCAAAAGCATAGAGGGCGCGATCGATGAGCAGATAAATTTCAAGTGCTCGGCCAAAGCGAAATCGCAATTGATTTAATACAAACATTTCATGAATCGTATTTTGAATGTTTGGATCATCGTAAAAATCTTGTAGTTTTACTTTTTCATTTTCTTTTTTTTGGTCATTTGGAATTAGTTGAAGAAATTGAATTCTTCCTAAGGCATAGTCGGCAAAACTTTTTTGATATTCTTTAACATTCACTTCACCCACGTTTTGAATAAAGTAGGATTTATGTTGTGCGAGATAGAGGTGCAAAGCGTAGCGATATTTTTTCACTTTCCGTTTGGTTAAAAATTGCTCGCGGTCGCGATCGTAGTGGGCGCGACTGGCGAGAGTGCGGGCGAAAAGATGCAGAGGAAAAAGATTTTCTGATTTAAAGAATGTACAATGGTAGGGGTGCTCTTCTTGAAATCCTTTATGGTAACAACATCCAAAATTAAAAATGGCACCCGCTTGTAAGTTGATCGCGGTTTTGATGAGATCGATAGATAATTCACCACAGGCATGCAGTCCTAAAACTAAAAGTCGTTCGGCCTTAAGTTTATTGGGTAAGGGATGATCGAGTGAAAATAATTGATGGTGAAAATAGATCTCTTTTGCACCGGGGATCGTCCTAAATTTTTTTGATCGCTCCAAACCCAAGGCGACAAAATGTTCGTTACATTCAATCACATGACTTTCCAATGCGTAATAATGGGATGTGATGCGCGCTAAATGTCCGAGTCCTCCACCAATATCCAGCAATTGTTCGATGGCATGGCGGTCCTTTAAGGCAAGGATGGTGGGGAGAATTCTTTCGATTTCATATTTTTTTTTGTGCTTAACTTTAATAAAGGCCCAGTCTTCAAGTTTGGGAAGCACCTTGTCTGCATCGATCGATGAATTAAGAACACAGGCTTCTTCCAATTTTTGTAAGAGAGCACTTAAGCTTTTGGGAAGTTGGGGAAATGTTTTTTGCAGTTCTTTCGTGGATTGGCTAGTTTCAAAAAAATATAAATCGTCCAAGTCTAGCGATTTTAAAAAATTGAGCCATTCTGGATCGTAGGGGTGAGAGTTCCCCGGGTAAAAATCGAGAATTTCGCGATTAATGATGTCGGCGTATTGTGAAAAAAGATCGGAAAGTATAAGTGCACGTCGCTTAAAGTCTGAAACTGAGTGCACTGATCATTCCTTTATACTTTTAGTTGATAAGTTTATTAGTTGATGTTTTCTGCTTCGATAGCTTCCATTTCTTCAATTGTAGTGGATTCAATTTCATCGACAAAGGAAGAAGATTGTTCAAAGCGCATGGATTTTATGCCAATCACACCAAAAAGTCTCGAACGATTTCCAGTGACGAAAATCTTATTGAAATACTGTTGGTTGTTTAAAAGAATAAATTTTTGACCGTCAAAGACCGTTTCTAGCTGATAGCTTTTTCGCTTGCCAAACATGCCATCGTAAAGTGAGTCGACTACGATTGATCCTCCGGTTTGGTTATTAAAATTTTGCGAGCGCAGGATGATGACTTCGTAGGAGCCATCTTTTTGCAATAAAATTCCATTTTCTGATTTGAGCTCGGCAATGGGAAAACGCAGAAAACGAATGGAGCGTCCGTTGTTGACTGTTTCCATTGTTAAGTAAGTGACTTCTTTTTGATCCGGCCCGTATTCGTAACCTAAGATTCCTACGTCCTTATCGATATCGCTTTCCATCGTACAAAGCGTCACGGCCCCCAAAATATTTCCAGAAAGCATAAGCGAGAGACAAAGTATTTTGCTCATTGATAAAAGTGTTTTATTTTTAATTTTAAATTCCACGTCCAACCTCCTTGTGGGATGACATTCTCTGCTTGAAATTAAAGCAGCCTTGGGTATAACCTTGTGTAAATAGTGTTCACTAAAAAAAATTGAATGCATTCAATTCGAGTCAGTTTATGCTTAAATGAGAACTTTTTTTAAAAAACGTCAGATGTTTGACGCTTTTTTGGTGAGAGTTAAATACAGATAAGGAGATTTTTTAGTGACGAACAAGCAAGGTGATAGTCAAAAAAAAGTAATAGTGATGGGGCTAGGCGTTTCAGGTCTCGCCTCGCTTCGTCTACTGCAAAAACAAAATATTGAAAGTGTCGTCATCTCTCGCGGTGAACCCGAAACATGGCGCGAATTATCGCAGGCGCTGGCCTTTATTTCTCGCGAGCGCTGTTATCGAGAAGAGATAATAAACGATCGTGATGTACAAGACTTTAAATCACAAAATTACAAGACGGTCTTACTCAGTCCAGGTATCCCGAGAGAACATCCTTTAGTGCAATTATTAATAGAAGCAGAAATGGAAGTGCTTTCCGAAATTGAATGGGCCTATCGAACGCTTAAAAATGAAGGTGCTTTGTCACCCATAATTGCCATCACTGGCTCCAACGGAAAAACGACCACCACTACAATGATTGATTTTTTTATGCGGAAAATGGGGATTTCAATTTTTACTGGAGGCAATATAGGTATTCCTTTTTCCGATTACGTCACCGATTATTTAAGCTCACGCAAAAAGTGCGATTTTTTCGTGCTCGAGTTATCGAGTTTTCAATTAGAAAGTACTTATTATTTTCGTCCCGACTATGCCTTATTGCTTAATCTAACCTTCACACACGGGGAGAGGTATCATCAAATAAGCGACTACGCCCGCGCCAAAGTAAGAATGCTTGCTAGTGCTGATGCAAAGACTATTTGTTACTACGACCCATCAATTGCTGAGTATCATCACTTTTTAAAAGATGGTGAATTTACAAAGCGCTTTATTGATTTAAAAGCAATTTACCAAGATACCGATCTCGTCTCTTTTTTTAAATTTAAGCTCGAGCACTTTAAACTTATGGGAAAGCATAATCTGGCCAATTTAAAATTTGTGGACGAACTCTTTAAAGATTTAAATCTAGATTTTCATAAACTCAATACGTGGCTTGCAGAATTTAAAGGAGTGCCTTATCGAGTGGAGAAAATAGAAAATAAAAAAGGTCTCGCCATCTACAATGATTCTAAAAGCACCAACTGGGACTCGACGATGACAGCAGTAAATGCCTTTAAAGATCATCCGGGGAAGTTATGGCTTGTTATTGGAGGTAAAAAACGCGGCCATGGTGATTCTATTTTGCCCCACTTGGATTTTTTTAAAGCGCGCTGTGATAAATTATTATTTTTTGGCGAAGCATCGGTCGATCTTATGCGCGAATGCGAGGGGAAAATAGATCATCTCGCCAGTGCATTTTCTTTAAAAGATCTTTTAAAACCAAATCTTTGTGATTTTAGCACCAGCGATGTGTTGCTATTTTCTCCCGCCTATCCATCCTTCGATCAATATAAAAATTACGAAGAAAGAGGGGAGGATTTTAATCGTATTGTCCAAAGTTTTGACAGCGAATAAGCTTTATAGAGTTTCATTTATTTTAAGCTCCATTGAGTTAGTGTGATCATTAGTATTAGTTTTAGGTGGAGTGGTTATGAAATATCTATTGGCAATGCTCTTATTGATTTCATTGTTACAACTTGATTTGAAGGTAGCGCAAGCGAAAGCTCGAATTGATGGAGAGCCACCCAAGCAAGAGCTCGATGAAAAGGGACCAATTTCACCCAACTGCAATTGCTATCCATTAAAGATTTTTGGCTCATCAGAGAATTGGATTGCCAGTATGTTTGAGCACCTAAACTTTGCCAAAAGAGAAATCGCCCATGGAATTCAATCCGGGATGTTTGCCAATATGGTGAAAAATTCCTTAGTCGCTGCAAAATACGACTTAAGGTATGTTCTTTCTAAAGTTCAGAGAAAAGAATTCTCCATTGTAACTAACTATCCGGGTACCTTTCAAACGGTGAGAAAATCCATGTGCTTTGCCAAAGAATGGCGCCGTGTCGATGGTCGCTTTTATCTTTATCAATATCCCTTGGATAAAATAAAAATAAATAATGAAGAGGTCGATCAAAATATGAGGCTGAATGTGAGGATCAGTTTAGAAAATGATAAAGTTTTTGATTATTTGGAAATTGATCTTATTACAAATTTACTAAATGTCTTTGGGGGGGCTGGATACACTCTAACTTACTCGCGCGATTTTAACCAATTGATGGTTTATCAGCCTATGGAAGATTACGATCAACATGTCGATTTTTATCAAAGCGTCTATTGTTTGGCGAAACGAATTGTAGAGAGGGAAGCAGCTACTGAAAATGTGCCAAATGAAAATTAAACAGAGGAAAATGCGACTAAATAGTCATCGAGACTTAACGGATTCCATTCCTAGAATTTGATTCCATACTCACAGAATTTCTCCCGTGATTTTTAGGGGAGTAGTTTTTAACGTAGTCATAGATCCCAATTTTAAATAAAAAAAGCCCCAAAATGATAAATGCCAGATTGCGTTTTAGTTCCATTAGCATGCCCCTTTCGCTATACTACCTGAAACTTATCGTCCGATGGCCCAATAAAATTTAGGGGAAATATTATGGCAAAGTCAGGTTTTTTATCTCGCGAAGAAATTGCAAACAATATTCGCGCGCTCCAAACTTTTATGTCGAAAAATAAGATCGATGTTTTTTATCTTTCCTCCAACGACATTTTTTTAAATGAATACGTGCCACTTTCCGATTGTCATCGTTATTATGTAACTGGATTTACTGGTTCGACAGCGGAGTGTTTAGTTCCCAGGGTTGGGAAAGTTCAACTTTTCGTCGATGGCCGTTACCACGAGCAGGCGGACCTGGAAGTTGATTTAGAGAAAATTGAAGTGGTTAAAGTGGAGATGAGTGTCGGCAATCGCCAATCGGTATTAAAGCAAATCGCGCAAAAAAAATATCGCACGCTGGCATTTGAAGCAAATCGCATCGATGTTCAATTTGCTGATAGCTTTAAAAAAAACTCGCTTCAAATAATCGAGTTTCATCGAAATGAACTTCAATCAGTGATTCCTTTTCAGACAGAAGTCTTTGAAAAAAAATTAATCGAAATTTCGACTAAACTCACTGGAGAGTCGACGCTTGAAAAACTAAGAAAGATTTTAAAACCCAACGAAGCTTTTTTTATAACTGCACTCGACTCCATCGCCTGGCTGACCAATATGCGTCGCTACGAACTTCCCTTTCAAAGCACATTTAAATCAAAAGCGTTGGCGACGTACGACCGAGTTTATCTTTTGATGGAGGGATACGAGGGCAAGGTGAGCAATCCTCACGTCGAAATTTTTGTCGACCGTTTTGAAGCGACAGATGTTTTTTTAGCTTCCATCTTTGAAGTCGAAGCATTATTGGGTGGCAATAAATTAAAGGTTGAGACTTTGTATTTTTCGGAAGCACTCACTAATGAGTCGGATGCACAGTTGCTGAAAAAATTATTTAAATCAGCTCAAATTATCAACAAAACGGAAGGAATTATTCCATTTCACGCTTATAAAAATCCCGTGGAATTAGAGAGCATAAAAGCTTCTTTTAATCTCGCCGATCAAGCCATTTTTAACACGCTTAAAAAAGTTAAAAATCAATTGAAGCAAAATCTTTCGATGACGGAAAAAGATTTGTTCAATTGGTGTAATGATGAATATCAAAAAGTAGGGGCGTTGGCGCAAAGTTTTAATACGATTGCTGGAGTAGGGGCCAATAGTTCTATCATTCACTACTCAGCTTCGAGCGATCAGGTTGTCGTAAAAAATGAAACGCTGATGCTGCTCGATTCCGGTGGTTACTTTGAATCGGGATATGCCACTGACACCACGAGAACCATTTTATCGGGCGGTCGCGCTTCGGAAAAACAAAAAGAAATTTACACTTTGGTTCTCAAATCTTTACTCAATATTCAAAATGCCATTTTTCCCGTGGGAACAGTTGGTGGACATCTCGATGGCGTCGCCAGGCAACCTCTCTATCAAGCGGGTTATGATTATAAACACGGCACTGGTCACGGTGTGGGGATCAATGTGCACGAGGGGGGATTTCGACTTTCACCTAGCTCGATGATACCCATAAAAGAAAACACAATTGGCTCTATTGAGCCCGGCATTTACGTCCCAGGTTTTGGCGGTGTTCGCTTGGAAAATATTGTCATCGTCAAAAAACATCCGACATTTGAAAATATGCTTTGCTTTGAAAGTTTGGTTTACGTGGGATTTGATCACGACTTAATAAATTTTGATTTACTCACCGAGATCGAAAAAAAATGGTTGGATCAATACGAGGCTGAGTGTCGCGCTCGCAATCGCAGTTTTGTTTGATTGAATACAATTCTTAGAATAATTGCAATGACAACTGCTAGAGTAAAAGAAAAAAAGTTAGCGAGGATGCTTTGTTTTACCGCTTGCAAGTTTTGTTGAATCTTTTTTTTACTCGATTGCTGGTTTAAGTTTTTATCAACAAAAAATGCTGCTGAACTATTACAACTAAATGGCTGTTCCTTTGGATATAAATAAGTCACGCCATCTATATCATCTAGTCCTAGACGAGTGCGGTAATTGACATCACTGTAATACATTAAAGAGTCTTTTACCGGAGAATGTCCAAGGCCTATAGCATGTCCTATTTCATGGGCGATAATGGCTTTTTGCTGTTCGCGATTTCTCGACTTAAAGCCATTACTGGCCGTATCGTTAATTAAAACCAAGGACCCATAAATAGTGTTACCTGAAAAATTATTGGGCATACTGCTAGCTAAAATTGCGGGGCTTGGAAAGTTGGTTGAATTGGTATTGCAACTTACAACGATATCATTATCTACTTTTATAGTGACATTTGGTGTGCATCGATTGCTAGTGCCAGATGAACATAGTGGATCAGAATAATAACTCGAGGAGAGTGATTTTTTTTGTCCGATTACTAAAATGAGTTTTGAAGTCGGAACAGTATTCCAATAATCGTCGATAGCTTCTTCGATAAGACTCATAAGTTGATCATCACTCAAATTTAAATTTTGGCAAAATCCTTGTGCCAAATGAACGGCGACATTTTTTTGGTTAAAAGCGAGCGTGACGTTATTGTTGAAAGTGAAACTAAATAACTTACTTGAAAATAATTGAGCAAATAGTAAGAGCAAGATAAGTGGCAATTGTTTTTTAGTCATGGGGATTCACTTTTTTATTGGGCTTTATATTTGGTTTAGTGATTTGATTATTTGGGGGTGTCTGATCATTAAACAATGCTCCAAAGTGGTAAGTCATATTTAATCCATAAGTAAAGGATCGATTGAGATGATCTATCGGATTAAAGACAAAAATCTGACCTTCGAGGTGAATATTTTCATGAATCATTTTTTGGAGAGCGAAATGCAGAGTCATATTGCGAGAGTAGGTGGGATCACTTGGTAAGTTGTAGTTACTTTGCGAGAGACCGTTGTTTAAGTTCGCCTGTCCCCCTGGACCCCAAATTTTTGTTACAAAAATTCCCGATCCTGCAAGAAAACTCCATGCCGAATTTGTATCTTCATGTGCAATGACAAATTTATAAGAGATATTAAAAAAATATGGCCATCTAGTAATGTTTGAATCACGTCCTTTAGATGGAAGGGCACTTCCAGCAGAAATAAGAATCGGATGTTGTTTTAAAAAGGGATACTCAATGCTCAACTGGCCATAGGGTAGAAAGGTAAAAATGTTCTTAGTGCCACGATCATCAGTTTGATATTTTAAAAAATGTTCGGTTAAATTTCCTATGGACAATTGAATGTTGTAAGCGCTACTCGATTTCAACCAAAGAGCAAACACCAGTGTAAGCCCCCAGATAGGCCAAGATAATTTGGGTATTTTAAAGTCTTTCATTTGATTATTGTCAAAAATATTTGCTAGAATGGCAATCAATAATAATCAAGACACAATTCTCAAGGAAGGAAACTATGTTCGACCAATTAGACATTCCAAAAAATATGATTCCTAGCGATCCGCGCTTTGGTTCTGGCCCCTCACTTATTCCTACGGAGTATTTAGAAAAACTCTCGCAAACAGGGTTGCATTTTATGGGGACTTCGCACCGAAAAAGTGCAGTTAAGAATGTCGTCAAAGAAATCCAAGAAGGACTTAAAAAATATTTTAACCTTTCGGATGATTACACCGTGTGCTTAGGAAATGGTGGAGCTACTTTGCTTTTTGATATGATCGGCTTGGGATTAGTTGATAAAAAAATCACTCATTTTACCTGCGGTGAATTTTCAGAGAAATGGTTTAAATCGTCAAAGCTCATTCCATGGATTACAGCTGAACAAGTGGGTGTTCCTTTTGGGAATGGAATTAATGGAACGGCCGTTGCTGGTTCCGACGTGATCGCGGTGACTCTCAATGAAACGAGCACTGGAGTACAACTATCAAAACTTCCCCAAGTGGATGAACATACCATTCTCGCGGTCGATGCAACTTCCGGTGGAGGGCAATGTCCATGCGATCTTTCTAATGTTGATATTTATTTCTTTTCACCTCAAAAAGTTTTTGCAAGCGATGGGGGATTGTGGATTGCTATTATGTCTAAAAAGGCAATCGCTCGTGCCCTTAAAATAGCCGAAGATAAAACTCGCTATGTTCCAGATATAATGAACTGGAATCATGCCATTACAAATTCACAACAAAATCAAACCTACAATACTCCAGCTCTCGCCACTTTGTTTATGCTCAATGAACAAGTCAAAGCGATGAATGTTTTGGGCTATCATGAGGTGCAAAAACTGGCACAAGAAAAAGCAAATCTTCTTTACGGCTGGGCAGAATCAAAGCCCTACTTAAGTGCCTTTATCAAAGAAGCTGAGTTTCGGTCACACGCGGTAGCTACTATCGATGTCGATAGCAAAGTGAGTGTTGACGACATCCTAAAAGTACTGGAAAAGAAAAAATATGTTTACGGTATCGATGCCTATCGCAAACTTGGGCGCAACCAATTTAGAATCGCCATGTTTCACAATATAAGTTTAGAGGATTTAAAAAAACTCACTCAGCTTTTATCTTTTATGATTGAATCTGCATTATAATTTTAGAGGATTGCATGCTTTATTTAAAATGGACCGCCCTTATTAGTTTATTAACTGTGCAAAACTATAGTTTGGGTTTAGTCTCAAAAGTTAATGCAAGTAAACCAAAATTAGTGCTCATTCTATCCGTCGATCAATTTCGTGCGGACTATTTAATGCGTTTTAAGGATCGATTTCTTCCGGCAAAAAGTGGCAAGAAAGTGGGGGGCTACCAATTTCTTATGGAAAATGGAGCCTATTATCCTTTTGCTCAATACGATATTTTGCAATCGATGACAGGACCTGGGCACGCTACTTTATTGTCTGGATCATATCCCTATAATTCTGGCGTGCCGTTAAATGGTTGGTACGATCGCGAAAAAAAACGCGGTCTCTATTGTGTCGAAGACGATCGCTACGAGTGGATTGGAACGCAAACAAAAAGTCAGTATGCAGGAACATCGCCTAAATCATTTATTGGTTCGACGGTTGGTGATGAACTTAAAAATTCAGGCTACAAATCTAAAGTCGTAACGATTGCTCTCAAAGATCGCTCCGCAATTTATATGGGAGGGCATCGCGCCGATGCTGCATTTTGGTTTGATGACAAAGAATTTAAATGGATTTCTAGCAATTATTATTTTCCCGATAAAAACTTGCCCAAATTTGTAGCTGACTTTAATCAAAAAGTGGGAGCGCGTAAGGGACAGCAAGTAACATGGAGCCCTCGACTAAAAAAAACCATGGAAGATTTTTTTGATCAAACTAAAACTTATCCCGAGAATAAAATACTTTCAAAAATTGGCACCCAGTTTGATCATGGACTCATGGCATGTTCACCTGAAGAATTAACTGGCCCCTATGGAATTGAATTGACCACAAAGTTTGCAATGGAGACATTTGATTATTATCAGTTGGGGAAAAATGTCTTTCCCGATCTTTTGGCCATTAGTTTATCCAGCCACGATTATGTAGGCCACGTGTTTGGAGCTAACAGTAAAGAGATTGAAGATATGACTCTGGCCGAAGATTATTTTCTATCGGAGCTCTTTAATAAATTAAACCAATCAATCGAAGGTGGACTTAAAAATGTGTTGATCGTTTTGTCGGCCGATCATGGTGTGGTCAATAATATTGAGTGGCTTAAAGAAAAGAAAGTTCCAGCGGGTAAAATAAAAGTTTCGGAGCTTAAAAATAAAATAGAAAAAACCTTAGTCGAAAAATTGGGAAGGCTTGGAGCAGAAAATTATATCCTCGATATTTACGAAATGAATATTTATTTAAATCGCGATCTCATTAAAGAACAGAAAAAAGACATAGAGTTAGTGGAAAAAATTTGTAAAGAAGTTCTCGTGCAGGAAGAGGGTGTTGCCTACGCATTTTCAAAAACTGATTATGAAAAAAGAACCTTGCCTCCGGGCATGTTCGAGCGACAAATTCTAAAGACCTATAGAGTGGATCGCAGTGGAGATGTCATCGGTATTTTAAAACCTTTTTTCATCGAGTCAGATAAAAATGTGGTGACCCATATGACGAGTTACTCCTACGATAAAACGGTTCCGCTTATTTTATTTGGGGCTCAATTTAAAGCGGGCATGATTCCAAGAATAGTGGAGGTGGTCGATATCGCTCCAACTTTAAGTTATATCTTAGGCATCACGCCACCTGCTGCATCGGAAGGCAGAATCCTAACTGAAGCGTTTTTACCTACATCGATTCATTATTAAAAAGAACCTAGGCTTAGTAAGTCATTGTGACCGTTTAAATTTCTATGCTTGAAAATTAAGCATTACCAACGACTTGTATGCCTAGATTCAGCTATTAAAGTGAATCAATTTTGAATATCTGTACATTGGCATTTTGATGTGTTACACTTGAGTAACACTAGGGTGCTTTTAACTGGGGTAGAAAATGGGAACTGTTAAAAAGAGAGTCAACTTAACAATTGAAGATGATTTATATAGCGAACTTGTAGCACTTAAAGAGTTAAGAAATGAGTCTTCACTTTCGAGTGTTATTCTTGACTTGGCCAAAGAAGCGCTAGAGATAAATGAAGATTTATATTTTTCTAAAATTGCTGATCAAAGACTTAAAGAAAAAAGAATTTCTCATGATCAATTATGGGGCAAAAAGAAGTGAGTTCTACATTTAAATGGAATGTAGAGTATGTAGAGTCTGCTGCAAATGAAATAAGAGCACTTGATGGTTCAATTAGGAAGTTAATAAAAAAAGCGATTGAAGAAAAAATTGCCATCGATCCATTGAAGTTTGGAGTTCCTCTCAGACGAAATTTATCCGGTTTATTCAAGTTACGTGTTGGAAATTACAGAGTAATTTATCAAGTTAAAAAAACAGAGGTTGTGGTGCTGATAGTCGCTCTTGGCCATAGAAGACAAGTTTATTAAAAATAAGTTTATAAAAAAAAGTAATTTCAAAATCACCAGATTCACTTGGTTAGTAAATCCGGTGAAATTAAATTTTTTTTGATTTTTAAGTTTGTGAAGTAAGATTGAAAAAAATTACCAATTTAAAACGTAAGCAAAAACAAGAGGTGCGACGATCGTTGCATCCGATTCAATAATAAATTTTGGCGTCGAAATATCGAGTTTTCCCCAAGTTATTTTTTCATTGGGAACGGCACCAGAGTATGATCCGTATGAAGTTGTAGAATCGGAAATTTGACAGAAGTAACCCCAAAGTGGAGTGTTTCTTTCCAGATCTTGTTCGAGCATTGGAACTACGCAAATTGGAAAGTCTCCTGCGATTCCTCCCGCGATTTGAAAAAAGCCAATAGAGTGCTGGCTCGATAATTCTGTGTACCAAGCGGCAAGCCTCATCATGGTTTGAATTCCCGATTGAACAGTATGTACATTTTTAATTCGGCCATCGATATTGGCTGCGGCATACATATTACCTAATGTGGAATCTTCCCAACCAGGAGTATAGATGGGAATATTTTTTTCCATAGCGGCAATCATCCAAGAATCCTTGGGATCAATTTGATATTCTTTTTGAAAGTCGGGATTTTTAAGTAATTGCCAGAAGTAATAATGCGGTGGATGACTTTCATTTTTAGCATCGGCATTTTTCCATTCGATATTGATGAGTGCTTCGATTTTTCTCATCGCTTCGTCTTCGGGAATACAAGTGTCGGTCACTCGATTCATTCCTTTTTCCAAAAGCTTCATTTCATCAGCGGCAGTTAGTGCGCGCCAGTCGGGAATGCGTTCGTAATGATTGTGAGCGATTAAATTAAAAATATCTTCTTCTAAGTTGGCACCCGTACATGAAATGGCGTGGACTTTATCTTGGCGAATCATTTCCGCCAAACTTTTTCCGAGCTCAGCCGTCGACATGGCCCCACCGAGAGTCACCAACATTTTTCCATTGTTATTTAAGTGAGAGACGTAAGATTGTGCAGCATCAACAAGACTTGCAGAGTTAAAGTGTTTGTAGTGCCTAAGCATAAATTCTGAAATAGGACCTTTCATAATGATTCCTCGTTATTTGTTTAAATATGTATAAGAGCGCAAACATTCTTCGTAAAAATCGGTGAGCTTTACAGCTTCACGCGGCGAAATTTTCCCCGATGGAATTTGTTTGTCGATATTTTTTTTCATGGTGTAGGCCATGGCTTCGGGATTGTATTGCATGGCCTTTAAGACGCCATCAGCAGTGTTGCCGCGAATAACTTCCTCGATGTAAAAATCTGTTGGATCTTCATCGTCGCAAAAAACATGCACTTCGTTTAATCGTCCAAATAAATTATGCAAATCACCCATAACATCTTGGTATGCTCCAGTCATAAATAAACCGATATAATAATCTTCATCCGCTTTTAATTCGTGGAGGGGAAGCAAGTCCCTCGTTTCGTTGATATCGATAAATTTATTTATCTTTCCATCGGAATCGCAAGTGATGTCGACCAACGTTCCTAAGTTTGTCGGTCTTTCATTGAGTCTCGTGATCGGGACAATCGGAAGAAGTTGTCCAATCGCCCATAGGTCGGGGGCCGATTGAAAAATAGAAAAATTACAAAGATACTGAGGGGCGATCGACTGTTCGATATTGTATAAATTGTCCGGTAAAAATTCTAAATCTTTTAAGAGGTTGGAGATTTTTTTAGAAATTTTCCAAAAAAGTGTTTCAATTTTTGCCCGTTCATCGAGGTTGATGACACCCAAACGAAAAGCATTGAGGCATTCATTTTTTATGTCGAGGGCATCGTTGTAAATAACTTGGGCATTTGTGTGATCGAGCGTGGCATGCAATTCGCGCATGTTTTTAACTAAGCTATGCTCTTTAGATTTAACTTCTAGATCGTACTCGGTAAACGATGTTTCAATCTTATCGATGACGTTAGTAATGACGCAAGAATGTCTCGCCGTTATAGCGCGACCAGATTCACTCACGATATTGGGGTGATGAACACCTTCCTCGTCGCAAATTTCTTTGAGGATATAAACAATGTCTTGAGCGTAGTCTTGGAGCTTGTAGTTTACCGATGAATCATTGGTCGATTGAGAACCATCGTAATCAACTCCTAATCCACCACCGACATCAAAATATTTAATGGGCGCACCTAGTTTAACGAGCTGAGTATAAATTCTTCCGCCTTCGCGAATCACTTCTTTAATGGTTCGAATGTCGGTGACCTGAGATCCGATATGAAAATGAAAAAGTTTTAACGAGTTTAAAAATCCTTCGTCTTTTAAAATTTGAATGGCGATTAAAATTTCGGAAGTGGTCAACCCAAACTTTGCTTTTTCACCACCTGAATCGGACCATTTTCCCGATCCTTTGACCGACATTTTTGCTCGCAAGCCAATCATCGGTTCGACGTTCATTTCGCGGGAGAGTTTTAAAATTTTATAGAGTTCGGAAAACTTTTCAATGACCACGATGACTTTTCGACCAATTTTATTGCCGAGAAGGGCGAGTCTTAAATACTCTTCATCTTTGTATCCGTTTAATACCGTGAGAGCGTTGGCATTTTCATTGTAGGCGAGGACCGAGAGAAGTTCAGGTTTTGATCCAGCTTCCAATCCGTAGTCGTAGGGCGCTCCTGCATCGACAATTTCTTCCACCACTTCGCGCATTTGGTTAACTTTGATCGGATAAACACCTTTGTACTCGCCATTGTAATTGGCTTCTTTAATCACATCGCGAAAAGTTTCATTGATCACCTTTACTTGCGAGCGAAGAATATCGTGGAAGCGAATAACGATGGGGAAAGGAATATTTTGTGCTTTCATTTCTTCGATGACTTCGTGAATATCGATGCGCGGACCTTGTGGGTCGCGGTTGGGCAAAACGCACATATGGCCATCTTGATTAATATCAAAATATCCATCACCCCATCGGCTAATGTGGTAAATATCGTCTGCTGATTCTATGGTCCACGAACTATTTTTATCGAGAGTCATTTCCGGCACACCCCTTTATAAAAAGAATTTTTTTAAAAAGAAATGTAACTTAATTCTATGAGTTTGCAAAAACTATTTTGGTTAAAACTTAGCTGGTTAGTGGAAGGCATTTTAAGGTCAATAAGTAAGGGTAGTGATCGGAGGGAAGAATCGCCCGATCAAAACTTCTCTCGGGAAATGGGATTAGACTTTGGTTATCGGGGCTTTTAAATCTAATAATGCCGGTGTTTTCCTTGTCTAAGTGATGCAAAAGATGAGGGGAAATAAACTGATAGTCGAGTTGAAGCAACTGACGCAGACCTTCGCGGTTAAATTGGATAAATGTTGTGCGTTCCTTCAGGGGAAATTGACAGATTTCAAGGGCATCATTTAAATCTGTTTGTGCATAGATCGATGTAAATTCACTTTCTGTTTGGTGCAGACTAGCATTTCCGTTAAAATCTCCGCCTATAATAATGGGAATATGAGGGTAGGTATTTTTATATTGAGTATAGATTTCTGTTAGGGCTTTTACTTCTGCCTCCCTTCTCATCACTCCATTAAAATCGAATCCATCTCGGTCCCATTTAGACTTAAGATGTACTAGCAAATAGATCATCTGAAGTTTTTTATTTTTTTTCAGTCGAAGCTCAGAGACATCGCGAGAAAATTTATGTGAAGGTAGATTTTTTTCATGAGGATAATTAAAATTAAGACTGCGATCACGATGAGAGTAAATGGAGCATTCATATTCGAATTCTTTTTTTACCAAAAAGCCCAATTCAATTTCCCGATCTGAATTTCCAGGAAGAATATAAGCTTTATAATTTTGATTTAAAAATTGCTCACTAAAATATTTCAGCGACTCTACTTTTCCCACTTCAACACATGCAATAATTTCAGGTTCGTGCTCGGCAATAATTTTTTCTATCGCTAAAACTTTTTCCACAGGTTTTCCAGGAGTTTTAAAGTCGGTAGGTTTATCGCTTTTGAGATAAAAATTTTCTAAATTCCAGAGGAGTATTTTCACTCACACACTCCCGCAATTCCAATGGGTGTATATTTTTTTAGTTTTAAGTGCCAAACTTCTTTACAAGCTAAATCATGCACTAAAGGGTGAAAACTTTTATAGTATTCGAAAGATTTTTTAATGGAAAGAGGGCAGGGAAGTGGTCGGGGAGCGGGTATAGATGTAAGTGGCTTTAAAATATTGAGTTGAAGATTTTTATTCACATGTAGTCCGTAAAAATGGCCATCAATTTCACGGGTAAAATACATCCCATCTTGATTTATGGCACTAGGGCTTTCCTTTATTGGTGCAGGCGATTCATAAATGCGAGCTGAATTTTGAGAGTCTTCATAAAAGATCATGCCCGTTTGCCAAAGTTGGGTGTCTACGTTTTTAAGCGACTCAACCATCAAATCACCTTGTAAAATTTTTATGGAATTCGATTTTTCTAACGTTATTTTTTGAGACTTACAAGAGAGATCCCAACCGTAGAAAGCAGGAATCATTTTCTCATCGAACCTCGGGCCTATATATAAAATGGTAATGGGGATACCTGTTTGTTTTAAGATTTTGGATAAGGCCACTGCAGACAATTCGTTCTTATTAAAAGATGCCACAGCATCAACAAATTGTTTCCTCTTTTCTCCGGTCGAGGCTGTACATAATGAATCTTCAGGACAATGGGCCGGAGTTATAAAGGAGACGGAATAAACGGAGCTTATTTGATAGAAAAAAAACATCAAGAATAGCATCGTGTGTTTATTTAATATGATGGATTTAAGTTTTTTTAAATACCTAACTTGCATTACTTTTATTTTCCTCTCAGTTTAATTTTCAAGTATTGAAAATTAAAATTTATCAATGACTTTCAAGCCTAGATTCATTTGAGAAGTGAATCGGATTTGGCGCTTTTATTTTTTGAGTTGTCTTTTCATTTCATCTACACGAACTTTTCCTTCTAATTCTCTTCGCTTTTCATCAGCGGATTCAGTAATAAGTTTATTAACTTCTATCGGTTTACCGATGTCGTCTAGTGCGACAAAAGTTAAATATGCTGTAGTGGTGTGTCTCGAAATTTCAGTAAAGGGGTTTTCCGCAATCACTTTAACACCTACTAACATCGAGGTTTTGCCAACAAAATTGAGACTTGCTTTAATTAAAACGTGATCACCAATTTTTATCGGTGCTTTAAAACTGATATCTCCAACATGGACTGTTACAACGGGGCGATTAGAATGCCTCTCGGCAACCAACGCAGCGGCCATATCAATCCAGGACATGACGACTCCTCCAAAAATAGAGTTTTGCGGATTGGTGTGATTGGGCATGACAAGATAGCGAACTTCAACCGCTGAATCAGAAACTTTTTTGGAGATAATTTTTTGCATAGAAACCTTTCATGTTTAATAGATTGATTCTCTAATTTTATACCTGAAATGACTCACAATTCAAGTGAATGAATTTAGTTATATTTGAAAAGCTTTATGCCAATAAACCCTAGAAATAGAATGATAACTTGGGTGATGGAAAGTGTTGCACCTGGAGGAAGATTGAAGGCGTTGGCAAGCGTGAGTCCAATCAGAGAGCTGCATAATGAAAATGCTATGCTGGCATAAAATGTTTTTTTTAGATCAAGTTTCAAATTGAGTGCGAAGAAACCTGGTACTAATAGCATCGTTTCAATTAATAGAGTTCCAGCAATCTTGATTGAAATTACAATTACTAAGGTTAGAATAAGGTAGAAGAGGTAGTGAAATAATTTTGGATTCAGGCCGGCCAGTGCAGCATCTTCTTCGTCGATAGTAAGATAGATCCACTTGGAAAAAAATATTCCAAATATTAAGAATACAAAAATACACAAAATGGCGGAAAGCCAAAGGTCAAAAGTTGACAAGAAAAGTACATTTCCAAAAAGAAAGCTAAGGAGGTCATTTTTTGTTTTAGAAAATAATTGATGGATAATAATCCCTAGTGCCATCGAGCTGGTATAAAAAATGCCGATAGCTGAATCATCAGTTTTGTTCACACCTAGTTTTTGTTGGTTGTAAGTTGAGTAAGCTAGAAAAAAAGTCGTAAACACGGTGATCATTAAGGTTAGGAAAAAGCTGTTTATGGCTTGATCTAGGCCAAGTGTGACTTGCGCGATGGCCAATCCAAGCAGTGATGAGTGAGAAATCGCCGATCCCATAAATGCTTTTTTTCGATACAGAATAAAAGGGGAAATAAACCCCATGGTTAAGCTTAAAAATATAATAGTGATGAGTGAAGTAAATAGAAAATCAAATTGATTAAAATCTTGCAGAGATTGGAAGTAGGTTTGTAGAGTCGTTGTGAACATTATTTTTTCTTCCTAAATATGACGGCATTTGAATGATTATGCTGGTGTGCTGTAGTGTGAGAACAAAATAAATGTTCATGTAGAGGATCAGTTACTTTGTGTAGAGATGATTTATCGTTTTCATGAATGAGTAGGTGTTCAAATTCGCAATGATAAATACTCTCAAGCACATTCTTAGTGAGGAATTCTTTTTGATCATGCCAATGAGATGTTCTATTTAAGCAAAGAATTTGATCACAGTGTCTAATGACTTGATTTAAATTATGATCTACCAGCACGACTGCAGTGCGAGTTGTTGATTGGATATTTTTAAGGAGATGTAGCAGCTGATCGAGTCCAATTCCATCGAGTCCCTTAGTCGGTTCGTCGAGCATTAAGAGTGCGGGTTTTTTCAAAAGAGCTTTTAGGAGTAAAATGCGCTGCTTTTCTCCACCAGATAAAGTAAAAAGTGATTGGTTGAGCTTTTTTTGTATACCTAACTTTTGGGCCAGTTCGTGAAACTCATCCAAATTAAATGAAAAATTTGCAGCTTTAGCCGCGAGTTGTATGTAATCCTTGGCAGGGATATCAATTAAAGGATTAAGTTTTTGAGTCTGTGGGACAAAACTCATTTTCGTGAGCATTTCAGTATGACTTTTAGATGAGCTAATATTTTGTTGATTAAAAAGTATTTGTCCACTTATTTTATCATTTGGAATCAGACCTGATATAATTTTTAGTAGAGTGGATTTTCCTCCGCCATTTGGCCCTATTATACCTAATGCCTTCCCCGCTTGAAGATTAAAACTGACATCACTGAGAGTTTCAGTTTTTTGTCCAGGATATTTATAACCTACATTTATTAAGCTTAGAACACTCATGATATTTTATTTCTCGCGATTGACAGAGTTAATCTCAGTTATAAATTGTTCAAGCACAAAAAATGGCTGATATTTTTTTGTCTCTTCTACGCCGATTTCAATTATTTTATCGGTAGGACGAATTTTACTTTTTATACTCGAGGGTAAAATCATTTCTTTTTCAATGATAAAGAGAATGTTTTTATTTTTCTTTTGTAAGTTTTCAAATTGTTTAATTTTTCTCGCATCAATTTCATCGTGATGGTGAGATGATTTTAGATTAAGTACTACCAACTGCTGTTCGGTCGGTATGTCCCTTTGTACGTATTTGATGAGAGGTAATAAGGCATCGTGGGTCAGCACCATTGGAAGCTGGGTGTTTTTTAGGGCAATTTTCAGTTCTTGTTCAATTTGTTTTGAAGAACAAGTGTATCCTAATGTTAAATTACGTTTAGTGATTTCTGATAGAAGGTTTAGATGTTTTAATAATTGTTGAGCGAAATCGCAGTAGATCATAGGGTATATCCAAAAATGGGCCAAGGCTTCTTTGTTTTTTTGTCCAATTTTTGCGAAGTCGTTGAGCGTACTTTCCAGAAAATCAACGCGGAATAAATATTTTTGAAAATTTTTGTTTTGTATAAGATGATTTTTAATTTTATTTTCTAGCCAAGGATGAAGTGCGGCTGGACCTAGGATTATATTTTGACTTTTAAGAAAAATCTTAATTTCATTCATGGAGGGTTCATAATCATGTGGATCACCTGAAATGTGAAATAGAGTTTGGAGCTCAAATTTTATTTGAGAGTGAGTCAGCTCTTTTTTATTCTGTTCAATAATATTTTGAATAATGCCACATATTTCTTGATGAGCGCATTGAATTTGTATTGTTGTATTTGCATATAATCTTATACTTAAAGTTATTAAAAATGTTAGGCCTATAATTAACGTTAGAAATTTCATCTGGTCCCTCAATAATGTTGTGTTGATGTATATCAAAGCTTTAGAGAAATCGTAAATGCTTACTTACAGTAGTAATGATTATTCCAACGGAAGCCTCGGTCAAAGGGGACTTTTCCTGCATTTGAAGAGTCACTGTTTGTAACATTATCAAAGGCTGAGTCGACGATGCTGGTAAAGTTAGTAAAATTTTCAGTGTTTAAGACGCCAGATGCTGGCTCCATGGTGAAGGATCCAAATGCCCCCCCCGTCACCACTTCTTTGTTTGCACAAAATGCAACTCCGAGTGCAAATAATTTCTGTGCAGTCGATTCTCTATTTTTTGGTTCTCCAGTGATTGGATTAAAGTCAATATTTTTAATGGCAGTTGGATCACTCGAGCTTAAATCATTGAGTCCGTCTCCATCACTATCTAAAATTAAGTCAGCAATCAATCCTCCACCTGGTAAGTCGGATCCGACTCCTTCACTTGAAACAAATTTATTAAAATATACAAAAAGATCCGTGCCTGAGGGAAGGGCACATTTACTTTGATTATTTGCCGTCGTTGCGTAACCAGAGCAACAACTGCTAGCACCATTTTTAGGTGTTTTCCCAAGAGGAGTACAGCATGCGAAATCTTTGGAGGAAAAGATGGGGGAGTGATCAATATTATTTTGAAAAGTAAATTTTAACTCATGATTTCCCGCACCTGATATTTCTGAATCACTGGTTGTATCATCTTCATCATAGACGCTTTGAGGTTCATAATTTAGAGTGGTCGAAAGAGCATTAAACTGGGCACGAGTGCTCAAATTGGATTTGAAAATACCTGGTACAACTTTATTATTATCGTTGTTGCAATACAATGGTTCATAAGTAATTTGTGGAATGCCCAGCAATTCAAGTTTGGCGAGCTTGGAAAGGTAGTATCTAGGATTTCCAGGTACTGTCACATTCGTTCCTTGCGCTTGCTCGAGCGGAGTAAAATCTATAACAACTCCAGCGTACTTCCATCCATTGAAACTTCCACCAACATTAGTATCTGCTTTAGCTATGAGAAGTGGGCGATTGCTCGCTCCATTTGAAGTACCTAAACACCAGATCGCATTGCTTGTTCCGAAATTATCTACCGGCTGAACAGGGCCAGAGTAATTTGCCACACTAGCACACTGAACATCCGTGGCTCTCATGTTGGTTATATCTTGTTCAACTGGTGATGCGAGGGGAGGATCAAAGAAATATTTAATTTTAACTTTGCTGATGAAAGATGATGATGTTGTTCCGGCGACGATATTTACTTTGTCTCTACCAATGTAAATTGGAAGATACATAGAGACGCCGTAGTCAAAAGTATCACTGGTAAAAAAATTGTAGGCAATGTTCGAGGTATCGACATCGATCCCATTCGGGTAATAATAGGGGACAGGTTGATAAGGGGCATTGACATTTGTCGCTTGTGTCCAAGTCGTAGTTTTGGGATCAGAGAGCGGAGATGTGTCAATGCTAGCAACTCCTGATGGCAAATTGTAAAGAGTTGGTACAGTTATTTTATAATTTTCAGAATCAGGGTAAGGGATTTGTAGACAGCCACCATCGGCGGGGTTTCGACATAATAATTCGGACTCTCTTTGAAAGCTGGTTAAATTCAAATAGCGAGTGCTCGAAGCGTTGACATCGAGCGAGTAAAATAAATTTGGTGAATCGCTTGGTAAACTTGAGTTTGCCAGCGGTGAGCGATAGTTTAAACAAGCAAAATGTGTGGCATCTAATTTAAAGCGGTTTCCAATTGGCCAGGAATGAGTGCCATCGGCAAATTTTCTAATCCAACCGCCACCGCAACAAGTTTTCTTTCCCGTTTCTTGAACCACTCGCCATTGATAAGGTGTGGGAGCGGAATTTGCTGTAATACTTGGAATAAGTGAATTGCCGATAGTGGAATTAAATTGAATCCCCTTATCGTCAAAATCTGCTACCGCTTCATTCATGCCAGACAGAGCTCCTTCGTAACGTGAGTAACGATAATTCGCTTTTGGATTGGCGTAAGTGAGGCGTGATGTTTGCAAAAACTGATCACCACTATCTACCATATCTTGAATGATAGAAACAGGGCCACTGGTGTACATGCTAAAGTCTTTTCCAATTTCGCGACAACAACGATTGTCGGTTAAACGATAATTTAAATATGAACTCGATCCCTTTGTTGGAGTAGCTTCTGTTTGTCCACAGACAAGTGATTCAGTCCAAAAGTTTTTTTCCGCAGTAGTTCCTCCAAAAAAACTTAAGTCAGAGTTTGCCGCAATTTCTTCATGCAGCCTATTTGGTCCGCAATCTAGATTGGTGTGACATATAGAACCTGCTTTTCTTAGACAAGCATCTAGTGCAAGAGTCTTATCACTCAAGACGCTATTCGATGCGAGGCTTAAGCCTTCGATGGAACGAAATGCCGATTTACCCGTGCTTAATTGAACAGCACTTGCACCACACATATTTTGTTCAAGTGTATAAATACTTGGATCGGTTTTGTAATTGAGTAAATTTCCATCGGTGCCAATTGCAGGACAACTCAAAATTCTACTCGCCCCGGTTAGAGTAGAGTTGCAACTACCAATTTGAGAAATGTAATCCGTGCGTTTCATGGTATCAGCATTCATATGAGCATTTTTTAAGGCAGAAGTCGTTGGCAATGTGGCGAGGCTTTTACCCGGTCTACATATACCAGCGTTAACAGAAGTATTGAGTGCATACTCCAAATTATTTTTTACTTCCAAAGGCAATGCTTTACTGGCGTTAACATAGTGCTTTGGACGACCTAAAATTTCTCGATCAAAACCAAAGTTAATGGCATCTAATTCATTTGGACTGCGCACTACTTCGCTATTAAAACGATTTGAAGTGGTTGCTGCACAATAAAAGTTTGGCGCACAAGAGTAGGCTTTGATCACCGCATTGTCGAGATTACTTAAATCTCTCAAACAAGGTGCCCCTGCACCTCTATACAAGCAACGTTTGGTTTTTGCCGTGCTGATTTGTCCGGCCAAAATATCGAGGATGGATGTTTGATAGTTTCTTTCATTTTGCGCAAGCTCTTGTGCTTCACTATTAAACAGCGGCCAGGTGGTTTTTTGTAAACTCACATCAGCGCAACTATACTCCCAACCTAATTGACTGACACAATCGCTATCTTTTTCACATTGATGAAACTTTTGACAACTAGCCGCTTGGTTTAAGGTGACATCGGTGAGAGCTAGAGTGGGATCGTAGTCTACATTACTGGCCATATTGTTTGCAAGATCGGGAATGATATTGACGACGGAATCAGATCGACTCGATAAATCCAAAAAGCTTGCATTGATGGCCAAAAATAATTTACTTGAAGTCGCTGTAATTCTTCTTGCATTTCCGATGGCAAACCATTGGACACCATCGAAAGAACCAATCAGTGCACCCTTGTTAAATCCAAACCAATCGCGTTGATATCCATTCATAAAAAGTGCCGCTTGTGTTTTTAAACGATTGAGTCTTTGATCGCGAAGATTGCCTTCTTTTTTATGCGAAAAGGGGATCATGGTCATGGGAATAAAGCAGGCTCGACCAAAATGATTATCCTCATAATTCGAGAGCGAATCGTTAAAGCTATAATTCTCTCGGTCTGTTGTTGTGAAATTACCTTGTAAACCTGTGATCGTGGAAACTTTTGGGTGAGAGAAAAAACTACTGTACCAACTATCGGGTGCGCAAGTTGGACAAGGTGTAAAAAGACCATTGAAAGTAGATATGACATAAGTGCGACCGTATTCCACGGCCACCATTTTAGCCGGCATCGTTTTGGTAAGATCGACTGTCATTCTTCCCAAGATTGCATTGGGGTTAAAGTCATTGGAGACAGGTCCGATTTTATTTGTTTCATCGAGATAATAAAAATCATCGCCCTCTTGTGTTCGGTCATTTGTGGAAAGACTCGTAAGGGTTGTCAAATCGTCGATACTGTTGCCGGATAAATTATAAAATCGATGGGGCGCCATTCGTGATGAAACGGATACATTTAAATTTGTTATCGACCCAGAGTTATTGCTCGAACTGGGGATAGAGCACATAAAATCTGTAATGAGAGATGAATTCACATTGGAATAAACGGGTTTAATCGTCCAATTGGCACAAGATTCTTCGCGATTTTCAAACGTCGCTTTACATCCACAAGCTACTTGCAACGAATATTTAATTTCTTCGTAAGCAGAAAGTGTACGGCTATTGCTTTTTTCAACCGTGGAGGTGCTCGATTGATATGTGATACATTGATTATAAGTAGAAGTTGCTTCCACTTCTTTTAAACATTTCCATTTTTGAGTATAGGCACTCACTCGTTCACTGGCATTTTTGTATTCGCTCAAGAGAATTTGATCTTTGTTGTTTTGTTGCCCACTGCTGTTTTGACTGTTGGGGTAATTACAAATATAAAACACGGTCGGCCAGTTAATAAAACTGCTTGGGTTTTTATGATAATCGGCCATGGCCTGCGTGTAGTCGGGTTGGGAGCTGGCGAGTGGTCTAATTTCGGCATCATTGACACATTGGCCGTTGCTACAACAACCAAATCCTTTGGCCTGACAATCAGCATTGGTGCAGGTGGATACTTGATCCGTTTGAGTCGAAGAATTTAAATCAACAAAAAAATTAAGCGCCGACAAATTCAGTTGATTAGAACTCACTAATTGCAAGGGAGACGCGGTAATTTTATTTTCATATATTTTTAAATTTCTTAAACTGGCCATGCCGGAGCAACTGAGACAAATATCTTTAAGAGCATAGCTTGCACTCGCTTCCAGAGTTGCATTGTCGGAAGTGGTTTTGTAACAACCTGTGTATTGTTGAGTGCTCACATTATAGAGAGATCCCTTGTTGTCATCGCTATTAACAAAATCAATTTTAAATAATCGTTCGATGGCCCCATTGGATTGCGTGACCGTCGTAGGAATGGCACGGACTCGCAACTCGCGATGGGTGCTTTCTTTGAATTGAATCAGCATACAAAATTGCTTACTGTATTGATATTTAGACGCGGCATCTTGAGCTGATAAAAACTGATGAATGTTTTTTCCTCTTAAGTAATAAAAACTTTGGTTATTTTTATTGAGCGTGATCGATTGATTGAGATTGAGAGAACTAAACCAGTATATTTCTTCAAGAGTGGAAAATGTCGGTGTCGTCGACGGAGTCGTGGTTGATTTTTGGGTACTCGCAATCGTTCGTCTCGTCGCTGTAGAAGTAGGCAAACATGCCTGCATGAGTAAAATAGTTAAAAAATAAATGAGGATCGATATATTTTTCATCACTTACTTTATCGCCTTAAAAGTTTCAAATCCTAATCTTTGGAAAAAAATTGCGACCTAGGCATATTTTACCTTCCAACCTAAATAGGGAGGGGAGAAAAATTTAAAATATTTAAGGAAGCTTTAAAAATAAAAGAGATGAGAATAGGGGAATGATATTTAGCTTTTTTAAAACGCCAAAGAAAATAGGCGGTTTTAAATAATTAAATTTTCAGTCAAGAGTTTAATATTTGATTTATTTGACTTTAAAACTAGGGGGTGGGGTACTGCATGTTAAAATTTAATTCTATTTGTTGAAGTCTTAATTCGCAAGAGGGAATTTATGAATAATTTAAAAAATAAACGACTGAACCATCTCCTTTTTTTAGCGTTATTGCTTTCTACTTCTTGCATTGACTTAAGTAAAGTTTCTAAACTGAACCCTACAGAAGTAGGCTTGCCTGGAAATTCAACAACTCAGCCGTCATCATCAAGTTCGTTAAATGGTGAGACCTATCAACCCAATAATGGACCAATATTAAGTCAAATCCAAATAACACAAAATTATGTTGCCAGAAAAGTATCTGTCTCAAATCAAACAGAATTTTTACAAGCGCTCTCTAATGCTCAGCCCGGTGATTATATTGAAGTGAATGATGGAACCTACACTTTTGTAGGAAGTAACATAAGAATAAATGTTCCAGGATTGGTCAATCGCCCCATTTTTCTTAAAGCTAAAAATAAACACCAAGCGCGGATTAATTTTTGCAATGTCGAAGGATTTTTAGTTTCCGTATCTGATTGGATTATTGAAGACTTTCATATTCAAGGTAGTTGTAACGACGGATCTAATAATGAGCACGCATTTCACTTAGTGGGAGGGAGTTCGCGCACCGTCGTTAGGGGGAACAAAATCGTCAACTTTATGAGTCATATCAAAACAAATTGCAATATTTCTGGAAATAATTTTGTATGTTCCTCAGGAATAAAAATAATTGGAAATAGATTTTTTAATACAATAAATATGCCGGGATCATCTCCATTTAACGTTATCAATATTGATGGTACAAATGACATAGAAGTTCGAGATAATTTACTTCACGACTTTACTTCGGCAAATTCAGGAAAAAGTGCGACGGGAATTTATCCCAAAATGCATTCGGATAGATTTCTTATCGAAAACAATATGGTCGTTTGTTTAAAAAATTCGACCAATCCCAATACCATGCGCGGTATAAATGTGGGTGATTCACTAGATGGCAATATTTATTGCAAAGATCAAAAATGCACCAGTTATAATGGGATTATAAGAAATAATATTATTCTAAACTGCCAGGGCGGGGGAAATAGTTTTGGACTTGGAATAATTAATCAGGACCAAACAAAGTATCTTCATAATACAATTATTAATGCGAAGAAAAACTGGTTTGATACCGTTGCTCCAAGTGCCGATAACGTATTTAAAAATAATTTGGTTTCGCAATTGTGGGAGTCGCAATCGATTGGTCATACCCCTTATGAAGTCACAAATTTTAAAGTCGCCAATCAAGCAGCTTCTGACTACTTTCAAGATGCAAGAAATGCTGACTTTTCTTTGTTGCAAAGCTTGCCTTCTGATGCAAAGGTACAATTAGATCAAAATTCGCTATTTGATTTTTGTGGAAACAAAAGACAAAGCCTAACCTCAGTTGGAGCGATTGACCTGCTTTTAAATAACCGCCAGCAATGTATAGACCGCATTAAATCACTCTATAATTCGATGTATTTGTATTAAAAACTAAAACTTCCACGAATCGTCGTTGTGTTATTATTAAAATTAAAACTAGTAGGACTAAAATAGTTGGTATTCCAAAAATTTTTAATATAACTTTGATCTAAATTATATTGTTTGGCCGCGATCCCTTGATAGTAAAGTTGATTGAGGACAAAAGGATCGTTAATGGTTTGAAATTTATAATTCATCACTGGCATAAAAAATCCCATAAATAAATCGGGATAGTTGATCTCATCACTATCAATATTTTCAATCGTCGAATGGCCTTTGGTGTCGAAACTAAGTTTTTTTCCCCAACTTTTTAAACTTTGCTGATAATCTTCCACTTCTTGGTGGGTTAAGTGATTTAAGTTGGCGGGTTTAAATTTTCTATCGACACTTTCGACCAAGGTGCAAAGGGACTCTAGTGGATTTGGATTTGGTTGATTTTTATTTTCATGTTTATGACAAGCATTTAAGCAAGCATCTATTTCACTTCGGTTATAAAGTAAAGTGGTTTGACTATAAGGTTCAAAGCGGCCCAAAATAAAAAAGTTATTAGATTCATTTACCAATTTTAAAATATCGCTACCAGCGCCAGCATTTTGACAAATCACCAGTGAGGGATTGGTGTTTGGATTGCTAGTAGTGGCACCAGTATTTTTTTGACACCCGCGCGAAATAGCTTTGGCCAGGCAAATTTTTATTTGATCGTAGACGGCGAGATCTTTGACCTTACTCTGCAGTTGGTTAAAATCTTTTTCATTGCTTTTACAATCTTCACTAACATGGGAAACAAAGGATGCGAGTTCATCGTTTGTGATATTGGTTGATTTACGATTAGATTTATTTTGAATGAGTTCTAAGAGTTTTTCTATAGGAAAGCTATTGAGGAAATTGGCATCTTTAATTGATGACTTAATAACTTCTTCTTTTTTTTTCAACAGATCATTCGCTAAATTTTTAACTCTGTCGCGACATTGATTTTGTTTGTTAAAATATTCGTTATATTTATCTTGTTCAATTTGATTATTTTGTTTTCCAATTAAAAAATTAAAAATGGACGTCTTATCATCTGAACAAAATTTCGAAAGAGCAGTCTCATAAAGCGCTAATCGATCTGGAACAATAGTTTCAGCAGCCCCCACATTTAAACAAACAAAGTAAAATATAAATAGCATCGAAGTTTTATTTGGCACGAAGGCTCCTCTTCATTTTTCTTTGATCACTTGAATTTATAAATCCATTAAAAATAGGGGGAAATGATCGCCCATCTTTCTTTATTTTAATCCCAAGTTAAAATGAAGAACAAGCAAGCATAATCGTCCATTAACTTTTTAAACAGATTAAAAATAATTAATTTAACGGAGTAAAAATGTCAGTGATTTGCAAGAGTCTTAAAACATGGTTCGTAGTAGGTCTTCTTTGTCAGGCAAAGGTTTTTTCACTTTCTAGCGATCCATTAAACGATTTGAATGAATTCGTACAAATAAGCTCTGGAACATCTGATATAGCGGGCGTGAATAAAGTTTTAGAAAAGACGGAAAAAGAATTAAAAGAATTGGGCTTTGAAACTTTTTATAACCAAGGCCCAAAAGAAATGAAGCTCGATGAGCGTCGTCAATTGGTGGCGGAATGGAAAAATGAGAATCGACCTTTTATGACTTTTATCGCTCACGCCGACACTGTCTTTGAAACGTTGACTCCTTTTAAGTTTAGCGATGATAAGAAAAAAATTTTTGGCAGTGGGGTTGGCGATAATAAGGGTGGGATAGTTTTTTCACTGCATTTATTTAAAAAATTAATCGCTCATAAAGAGTTTCGTTACTCCTTGCGCTTTATCGTAAGCCCCACAGAGGAAACTGGTTCTCTCGGTTTTCGCGAAAAGCTTAGTCAATACGCTCAAGACTCAAATTTTATTTTTGGTATGGAGCCGGCACTTATGGATGGATCCATCGTCCATGCCCGCAAAGGTGTGCGCTGGTATCATATTAAAGTTTCTGGAGTTGAAGCCCATGCGGGCACGAGCTACGATGAAGGTGCCAACGCATGTTTGGAGTTATCTCAAAAATTAAACGCCATGTTTAAACTCTCACAACCGCAAAAAGGAAACACCATAAGTATCGGCCATATGAAAGGTGGAAAGGAAAAATTTAATATTGTTTGTGGTGAAGCGGAGGGAAAAGTTGATTTTCGTTTTGTGGATCAAAAAAGTTTCGATGCGATTCATCCCCAAATTTTAAAAATATTAAAAGATCCTAAGATTAAATCCCTTAAAGACGGAACGATGACAAAAATCGAATACACTTTTCCGGTTGAGATGCCACCTTATGCGCTTAATAAACGCAGTCAGAAAATGGTGGATCAATATTTAAGAATTTTATCGCGCATCGAAAAGCGAAATGTAAAATCTATTTTAACTGGAGGGGGAGCTGATTTAAATTTTATGGCCTCCAATGATAAAATCATGATGGATGGTTTAGGACCCATCGGTGGTCAATATCATACAGTGAACGAATATATTGAAGTGGATAGTTTTTCGACACGCCTGCAAGCTTTGGAAGAATTTTTAACTCAAATTTAAGAGTGAATTAAATAACTAACCATGCCCCGAGGTCATAAATGTGTCATCGGTAATATCGCGGCGCTTGGAATTTCTCTCGTCCTTAAAAAAATCTTCGGCAATTTTTAATGATTCATCGACACTTTGAGTTTTAAAAATCATCTCGCGAAAAGTGGCGACATGTTGAAAACTTGCGGCCAACCAAATGAGATGTTTTCTTATGTTGATATTGAGTTTGTGATCCATGGCCGGATCAATTTTAGCCTCGGGCCTTAAGGCCTGCCACTCTAAATGTTCGCGGTTGTAACGAAGCAAAACGCGAATCACTTCAAAAATATCTTCGCCATTAAAAGTAATTGCTTCATCTTTTTCGATATAAGGCGTGAGAAATAAAAATGGATCGCGCAGTGGACCGCGACCTAACATCAAGGCGCGACAATGACTTACTTGCATTCTATTTTGAATGGTTTTTATTTTATTTAAATCGCCATTTCCAATGATGGGAAGAGCGGCATTGGAAGCGACATGTTCAATGATTTCCCAATTGGCCTGGCCTTCGTATTGTTGCGCTCGAGTTCGACCGTGAATGGCCACAAATTCAATCCCTTCTTCGCGGGCAATATGCACGATTTCGAGCGCGTTGATCGATGCTTCATCCCAACCGGTTCTAATCTTAATGGAAAGTGGCAGCGCAATACTTTTTTTGATGGTTTTAAAAAAATGGGGAAGAATACTGGGGTCTTTTAGAAGACTCGAGCCGGCGCCGGTTCCCACCACTTTTCTCACCGGACAACCCATGTTGATGTCGATAAATTTCGGGCCGTACTCTTGCACCACTTGCGCTGCTTGGGCCATGGCTTCGGCTCCTTCGCCAAAAATTTGCAATCCGACATTTTTTTCGTGGGGCGAGAGTAAAAGCATCTCGCGGGTTTTATGATTTTTATAATTTATGCCGTGGCAAGAGATGAGTTCACTCACCGTGCCACCAGCGCCGAGATCTTCCATTAAGCGGCGAAAGGGCGCTGTTCCAATGGCCGACATCGGCGCGAGCAATAGGGGAGAGTCAAAAGAAACAGTGCCCAGCTGTACTTTATTTCGTCGATTTTTTAATCGATCAATTTTACTTTGCAGAAGCTTATTAAATGGGCCATTATTCGAAGGCGATAAGTCGCAATTTTGATTATTATTAACGTTATTTAAATTCATAAGTCTTAATACTCGCAATGAAACAAATCGTCAAAAATCTCATCATCTTTGACCACGACGGAACCCTAGCTTTTTATGGCCAAGATTCCCAGCGATTTGATTTATTTCCCGGGATAAAAGAACTCATTTGGGATTTAAAAAAACAAAATTTTGCTCTCGCTGTGTGGACGGCGCGATCCAAACCCAGTCTGCAAAAATCACTGAACGATAATAATCTGGCGCACTGTTTTGATGCCCTCGCTACAACCACTGATTTCCCAAGCAAGCCGCGTATCGATGGACTCCAGTTCATCAAAGAAGAAATTGAACTAACATGTGGCACGACACTTCTCAAAACAAATATCTTGCACATTGGCGATAGCTTAGCCGATATTGAAGGGGCACAACATTTTGGTATCGATGTGCTATTTGTCGATTGGGAAGATCGCGATGCAAGTGATGATTCCATGTTTAAGTTGACAAATCTTAAGACTGTGCGAAAAGTTGAAGAACTGCGCCGTGAGATCGGCCGCAAGTTTCAAATAAAAATATAAAAATATGTTTTAAAAATAATGAGGATGTATGTTTGATCAATTAAGCGAAAAATTTGCCAATGCCTTTAAGTATGTTCAGGGTAAATCCAAAATCACGGAAGCCAATATCGAAGAAACGTTAAGTGAAGTTAAGACGGCACTGCTTGAAGCGGATGTGCATTTCAAAGTGACCAAGGATTTTATCAACGCTGTCAAAGAAAAAGCGCTGGGAGAAAAAGTTATTTCGGGCGTCAATCCTTCCGAACAATTTATAAAAATTGTCCACGACGAACTGGCCAAGATGATGGGGGAAGAAAACGTCGAATTAAACTTAGAAGGAGCGGGGCTAAAAATTGTTTTGGTCGTCGGTTTAAACGGTCAAGGTAAGACCACTTTTTCTGGAAAACTCGCTCGCCACTTAAAGCTTAAAAAAAATAAAGAAGTGTTGCTGGTCCCTTGCGATACATTTAGGCCGGCGGCGAAAGCTCAGTTGCAAACCTTGGCCAAAAAAATTGAGGTCGAGTGTTTCGATTCCAATTTAGCGGAAAGGCCGGAAGTGATTGTATCGAGTGCCCTTCGCTTTGCCGAAGAGAATAATAAAAAAGTGGTGATCATCGATACTGCTGGACGCTTGCATGTCGACGAAGAATTAATGAACGATTTAGTCGAAGTTAAAAAAGCTATTGCCGATCGCAAGCCACAAGTGTTGATGGTTGCCGATGCAATGACCGGCCAAGCGGCCGTGGATGTTTCCAAAACCTTTCACGAAAAAGTGGGCCTTACAGGAATTGTGCTATCTAAAATGGACTCCGATGCCAAGGGGGGAGCGGCGCTTTCCATCCGATACGTCACAGGAGTGCCCATCAGTTATATTTCCATGGGCGAAAAAATGGAAGACCTCGAACTTTTTCATCCCGATCGCATGGCAAAAAGAATCCTCGACATGGGGGATGTGGTAAGTTTAGTGGAAAAAGCGCAAGATCGCATCGATCAAAAAGATGCGGAGTCGATGATGGAAAACTTTAAAAAAGGCAAGTTTACCGTCAACGATTTTTTAAAACAAATGGAGATGATGAGCTCCTTGGGCTCCATGGCCTCTATCCTTAAAATGATTCCCGGCATGGGAGGCATGCTTCGCCAAGTGGGCGACTTAAGTCCCGTCGAAGATGAAATGAAAAAAATGAAGGTGGTGATTTCCTCCATGACTCAAGCCGAAAAAAATGATTATCGCTTGATCAAGGATTCGCGCTTAAAAAGAATCGCCAAAGGATCGGGCCGTAGCGAGCAAGAAGTGCAAGAGTTCTTAAACAAGTTTAAACAAATGGAAGGCATGATGCAGTCGCTATCTATGATGATGGGTGGAGGAATGCCGAAAATGCCCGCCCGCGATGGTTTCCGCCCGCAAAAAAATCCCTTCGATGCCTTCTCCGGACAAATGGGCGGAGGAAAAGCAGGCGATAAAAAAAATAAGAAAGGGCCTTGGGGAAAAAGTTATTTTTAATTTGTATGAAATTATTACCAACGGTTTCAAAATTCTACTGACATCTAGAAATAAATTTTACTTATTAAATTACGTCGAAAGAATGCGACTCTAAACTGGAGACAGTTATAACAAGGAGCAATCGATGCGATCTAAAATGTTACTCTTAATTTTCAGCTTAGCTTTAATTTCTATGTCAACCATGACAGTAGCACAGAGTGCTCAATCTCAAAAAATCCCAGTGAGCGATTTAAGTGATGAGAGTTCTGATGCAAAATTTAAAGTCTCAGCTCTTGAGGAAGTAAAAACATTTAAGGTCTACTCTAGCGAGGGCCGCGATCTCCTAAACAATTTGACGGAGAAAGAAGCTGATGCAGCTATACGCAAACTAAATAAAAAGAATCCTTCTCTAACATATAGTAAAAAAATCGATGGTGGTACGAAATTAGTCAATAGGTTAGAATTAGATGAGCAGGAGGCGAATTGTGTTATAAAACAAACGTTTCACAATGCTCATGCTATTGAAGCTGCTGCACCAGATGAACAAGAAAAAATTGAAAAATTAAATGTGAATTTAAGTAGTATCGTTTTAATGATTGCATTGACTGATAAATACAATAAAAAATCAATGTCGATTGATAATGATAAAGGTGTCTTCACAAGCAAAATTATTTTTTCTAAAAAAACGGGTTGTGATTTTTTCAAAAATGATGCCGTTAAGGCATTCTTCCTAGAATCTTATAAAAAAAGCACTAAACCTAACTAGTTTTGCTTTTAAAATGTTTTAGAACGATAAAAAGCCAGAGTTTATGCTCTGGCTTTTTTTATTGATATTTTTAGTGACTTTTTGATTGAGGCTTTTTATCGTCGCTACCAGATGAGGGTGCCGTTGGCTTACTAGTTCTTCTTCCTCTTAAGTCCAAAACTTCGTTGTAGACGATGACACAAGTCAGTTCTGTGTTTTTGATTACAATTGTTCCTTGTGTAATTACCTTTTGTTTCTCTTCACTTGCATAACAAGCTATTTTTTCTTTTTCTGTTAAAAATGCAGTATACCATCCATCTTGATTGACTTCAGTTCTAACATAAGAATATTTTTTTCCGTCACAATATAAAATTTTGTTTTTTGCATCAACTTTGCATTGCTCTGTTACTAATGAAAGGGGATATTTTTTTTCTTGTGTTAGTTTTGAACATTCCTCATGATTATCGACCATCACTTTATTTCCACCTTTTAATTGACAATAAACTTTTGATTGATTTTGAATGTCTTTAATTTTTTCATCATTTTTTGGAGTCAATCTCATATATTGTTCTTGTTCATAGGCATGCAAAAAATTGGTCGCAAGAAATAAGAGTAAGTACAATTTCATAAGTCCTCCTTAGTGAAAGTTTTGTGGGCATTTATTTTCGTATTGATCTACATTTTTTTCTTCGATTTGTTGGACTGTCGCTAGATGAATCATACAGTAAAATTCGGGGGCTTTGCGCAGTCTGGTTGGCACAGGAAGTTGGTTTATTTTGGGATTTTTTTCCCGAGCTTGATTGGTATTTCTCATGCAAAAAATTTTTGTGCTAAATCCTGGGCTGGACTCACCTAATGGGATGGCAAAAATTTGTCCGCGCTCCATTTTTAGTGCATCTGCCAATTCCATTTTTTTTTGTCCCATCGGTTGTTCGATTTGTTTTATTTCCACTTCAATTTTATTCTCACAAACTAAAATGAGTTTGTTCTGAAGAAAGCCTTCGATGGGGGGCTCTTTTTTTTGAACGAGGCAAGCTTTAGGCTCTATGTTATTTAAACCAGAGCTAGGGAAAGATTCAGCTTTGAGGACAAGAATGCTCATCAAAAAGTTTAAAGTTATGGTAAAAACATGGATCTTTCTCATTCAAGCAATTTCCTCTTAGGACTTGTCGGAGATTTCTAGTATGGGCATAAGCACTTATTGGGGTTTGTCCACTTTAAATTATTTTCAATGTCTCTAAAATAGCTTCCCGAACTTGACTAATTAAGCTCCCTGATTTATTAACTTTTAGTTATTATTATTTTCTATCCAATTTTGAGGAGATTTAGATGTTAACAGTTAGACTATCACGCGGTGGAAGAAAAAATGATCCTTCATATACAATCGTGGCAACAGATTCAAGAAAGCCAAGAGACGGAGGATACCTTTCAAAATTAGGTCAATACCTTCCTCACGATGCTAACCCATTAAAAAATGTAAAAGTTGAAGAATTAAAAGCCCTTGTTTCTAAAGGTGCAACTCTTTCAGATACAGTAAGAACCCTTCTTAAAAAGCAAAATATTAAACTCTAATCCTCAAAGTCATAGGCTTTGATCTTTTTGAGAAAATAATTTGATTTTAGGAGTGTTTACATGAGTGAATTAAAAACTTTGATTGAAAGCATTAGTAAATCACTAGTTGATATGCCTTCTGAAGTACATGTTAATGAAATTGTAGGCGAGCAAACAACTGTTATTGAGCTTAAAGTAGATAAAACAGATCTTGGAAAAATCATTGGAAAGCAAGGTCGCACAGCTAGAGCATTAAGAACAATTTTAAATGCAGCTTCTACTAAACTAAAAAAGCGTTCTGTCTTAGAAATTATCGAATAAATATCGTTTAAAGCTTAAGAGGTTCTAAAATAACTTCTTAAGCTTCAAAAAATTCCATCAAACCATCGACTTCTCGTTATAATGTCCGAATAGTAATAAAAAAATTCTCACCATTTGGGATTGTATCTATGTCTGTATCTATGTCGGTTAACGTGTCTTGCATTTTATTTGTTGATGACGATGAAAACCTCCTCGAAATTTATCAAGAATATTTTAATGATGATCCATCTTACAAATTTATTTATTTAAATTCTGGTGAAAGTGCCAAGCAATATTTAAAAAATCACAAGGTGGATTTAATTGTTTCCGATTCAAATATGGGGAGAGTCTCTGGAAGAGATTTAGCTTTGTTTTGTGATCGAGAGTTGGCGACAAAACCAATTTTTTATCTAGCCACTGGCGATTTATTTGAAAATGAATTTGCACTTAAAGACGAAGGCATTAAGCGAATTATTTTTAAACCGTTCGATTTAGAAAGTTTATTTGAAAAAATAAAAAGCGATCTCAATCAACTTATGACAAAGGCATCTTAATTCGGATTAGATTCTTTGATTTAATAGAAAAATTAATCGAGTCATTAAATCGATAGTCATTTTTATTTTTCAATTCTTGATTAGTATAAGCATGCCAGTATAAAATATTCTTCTCTGGAATAAATGAAGGATATGAGTATGTGGGAAAAAGAAGCTGCCGAGTTTTTAGCAATTAGCCATGAATTTAAATTGGGCCTGTTGCCCACAGAATCTAGTCATCCACAAACTAGAGAACTCGGCCAATTAGTTCACGAAGATTTGCCGCGGGCCCTCGATATTCTTCAAAACATCGATCAATCGGTGCTTGAAAAAGTTTTACAGCAACCAAAAAAATTAATTCAATTGCGCGAAGACATTGTCCAAACTTTAAAAAATGGAGGACGCATTTTTTTAGTGGGCTGTGGAGCGACAGGAAGACTTTCTCTGGCCCTCGAAACATTATGGCGTCAATTGATAGAGATAGAGCGCCTAAATGTCGATAAGGTGCTTGAAACGTCCAAGGATTTAGAAAATCGAGTGATCAGTTTTATGGCCGGTGGAGATGTGGCTCTCATAAGCTCGGTGGAAAAATTTGAAGACTTCCCGCAATTTGGCGTTCGACAAATGATGGAGTTGGGCTTTTCAGAAAATGATTTAATGATTGGTTCTAGCGAAGGTGGCGAAACACCTTTTGTGATTGGAGCAGTCATGCACGCGGCGAAAATCTCGCATCGAAAACCATACTTTCTTTACTGCAATCCAGATTTTATTTTGACACAAGTGGCGACGCGCTCGAAAGAAATTATAGAATGCACTCAAGTGCATAAAATAAATTTGTCGGTGGGGCCCATGGCCTTAACTGGAAGTACTCGCATGCAGGCCACGACGATTTTGCAATCGTTTTTGGGTCTTGCATTGCTCGACTTAAATTTTCAGCAATCGTCCGACGTTTTTTTAGAAAAGGTCGAGCGCGAATGGGCGAGTTTGTTGCATTTATTTCGACAAACAGACTATAAAAAACTCATTCCTTTTATTGAAAGTGAAGCGGACATTTATCGTCGCGACGAACTTATTTTGTACGAGACCGATGCATGGACGGGGCTTTGTGTGATGACCGATACGACTGAGCGATCGCCAACATTTAGCTTAAGGCCATTTGAAAATCAAAATGATTCGCAAGAAGAAAAAATTCCATCACTATGCCATATCATGTTTCCGCACACCGACTGTGCAGAAATGGCCTGGCAAGACTTACTTAAAAGACCACCGCGCGCTTTTTATTGGCAAGAAATTACCGAGAGAACTAGGATTGAAAGAGTTTACGGGCACGATTTTTCGCACAATTTAAAAAAATTAAGAGCGACTTATAATCATAAAAATCAACATTCCTTTTCTATTTATTTTAAAAATCAACAATTATGTTTTTCGCTTAGGGATGAAAATCTATCACTTGCGATCCCTGAAAGTTTATCCATCGGTTCGGTGCAAATTTTGCTCAAAGTACTGTTAAATACCCACTCCACTTTGGTCATGGGGAAATTAAATCGCTATCAATCAAACCTCATGACCTATGTTCGAGCATCCAATAATAAATTGGTGGATCGTGCGGTGAGGTTTTGCCAAATTTTATTGCAAAATAATGGAGTAGAATTAGATCCACATTTTTACGAAAAATGCGTAAAACTTTGTTTTAAATACAAAGATCAAATAGCACGAGATTTACCGCTCGTGCCTTATTTGATGGAAAGATATTTAATCGAAAAAGATCAGGTCTAGTCTTTTTTTTCGATGGAAGCTGGTGGTTTTTTATCATCACTACCTTCATTTTTGACTTCATTTTTAGCTTCATTTTCTTCGTTCAATCCTTCTTTAAAACCTTTGATTGATTTGCCAAAAGTTTTTCCAAGCTCGGGCAATTTTTTTGCTCCAAAAAAGAAAAATGCGATAAGTGCAATTAAGAGTCCTTCTCCACCACTGAGTGCCATGTTGACGTCCTTGTTGATTCTGTTAATAAAGTTTTGCGAGGTCCATAGAGTATTTTCCTGGAGCATAATTTATCATGCGATCCAATTTTATTTTTTGAAAGAGAGCGTGTTCTTTTTTAGCGCTGGCGTAACTGGCAAAAGGAAAAATGGCAATGCCGCCGCGAGGAGTGAATTCTCCTACCACTTCGAGATAGAGTGGATTTAAAAGTCGCACCAGATCGTCGCAAATTTTTTGCACGCAATCTTCGTGAAAGTCCCCATGATTTCTGAAACTAAAAAGATAGAGTTTAAGCGATTTTGATTCGACCATTAAGTCGCCGGCGATATAATTAATAAAAATTTTAGCAAAATCAGGTTGGGCCGTTTTAGGACAGAGTGAAGTAAACTCCGTGCAGACAAAGGTGGTCCAAGCTTGCGCCTTTGGATTTTTATTGGCAAAAGCCTCCAGCACCTCGGGAGCGTAGGTCATTTTGTATTCTGTTTCTTTTTCACCGAGGGCAAAGTCCTGAAGCTCTTGAGAGTCCCGGCCTGCGGATCCTTTTTGACGAGGAGATTCTTTGCGTGGTTTGTTCTGTCTGATTTTTGTAGAAGGGGATGAGTTGCGCGGCATATCTTTTCCTTTAAATTTAGGGCTTTCATTTGATATAAAGAGTCTTCGTCAATTATACTCTGACTGCAAATAATTTCCTAGTGCCCCGATCGTTTTTAAGACCTGGGTCCTCGTTTGTAAAGTCGATAAAAGGTGGTTTAAAAGATGTCTCAGCGAAAAGTTAAAGCTATTTTTGTTCAACTCGGTTCACCAAGATCGACCAAGGTTTCCGATGTTCGAAGTTATTTGCGCGAGTTTTTGTCCGATCCGCGCGTGATCGATTTAAATCCCTACTTTTGGAAAATCATTCTTTACTGTTTTATTTTGCCTTTTCGCCCGAAGCGCTCGGCAGAACTTTATTCGCGCATTGTAAAGAATGGAAAGTTTCCCTTGATCGAAAATACTTTAAATTTTACGGCGAAAATAAAAAAATTGATTGCGGAAAGAAAGCTCGAGCATCGCTTGGAAGCCGACTGTGCTTTTTTATTATCCGATCCCAAAGTTTCGCTCGTCTGGGATGAATGGGAGAGGGATCTCGCGACAAAACCTCAGGATGCCGCCACCGATGTTTTAGTCGTTCCGATGTTTCCGCAATTTTCTGAATCGACAACACTTTCGGGTTTTGATTTTTTGGCCAAAGAAATTAAACATCGCGTGCAGGTTCCGGGTATAAAATTTTTAACTAACTTTCACAAAAGTAAGGCTTTTATCGATCACTCGGCGAGAAAAATTAATCAGCGTTTAATCGAACTTAAGGCAAACAATATTCAAATTGATCGACTCTTTTTAACTTTTCACGGGATTCAAAAAAGAAGAATTCTTGGAAAGAAAGATGCCTATTACCGCCACTGTTTCGAAACATTTTTTTTGCTTCGTCAAAGAGTGACGGAACTTGCCGGTGATCGAGTGACCATTACTTTTCAATCGCGTTTTGGCAGCGAAGAGTGGTTAACTCCTTACACGGAAGAAACCTGTGAGAAGTTTGTCAAAGCGGGCGACCAAAAAATTTTGGTTTATTCCCCAAGTTTTGTCGCCGACTGTTTAGAAACCACCGACGAATTAGGCCATGAACTTAAAGAAAGCGTCCACGAATGGGGCGGCGAGCTCTACACAGTTGATTGTTTAAATGATGATGATAAATGGTGTGAAGATTTTAGTAAGCTTATTGAAGCGGAAAGTATAAAATCTCTGGATGAAATAGAAACACATTATTATCAATTAGAAAAAGAAGACTATAAGGAGTTTATTCAAATGTCGGAAAAAGAATTAAAAAATGCAGAAGAGCCCATGACTCCGCAAGCAAAAAAATCTTTAAAAATAGTTTTCTTAACTATCTTTTTAGATCTCCTTGGTTTCTCCATTATTCTTCCTTTGTTTCCAGCTTTGGCCAAACATTATTTAGAAAATGATTCGCAAAATTATTTTCTCAATCTTATTTTTAATTCCATCGCCCAGATCGCTCAATTTAACCAAGGCCATAATGTCTTTGGTGGATTGGTACTTTTCGGTGGGATTCTCGGCGCAATTTATTCCATCTTGCAATTTTTTGCTGCACCGATGTGGGGAGCTCTTTCCGATAGAATAGGAAGAAGACCTGTTTTATTGGTCTCTCTGATTGGAATGGCCGTAAGCTATGTCATTTGGTTTTTTTCTGGTTCTTTCACCACACTGATTATTGCTCGCGTATTAGATGGTATCATGGGCGGAAATATTTCCACTGCCACAGCAGTTGTCGCCGATGTCACCACGAAGAAAAATCGCGCCAAGGGGATGGCCGTGGTGGGAATTGCCTTTGCCTTGGGATTTGTTTTTGGCCCGGCGATTGGCGGTCTTTCGTCGCTTATAGATCTCACAAAATATTATCCACAGTTTATTGAATGGGGATTAAATCCATTTTCCATGCCGGCTTTGGTTGCCTTTGTTTTAACTGTGATTAATGTCATTAGTGTCTATTTAAATTTTAAAGAAACCCTTCCTCCGAAAGAAGAGCGCACAGAATCTGAAAGAACCTCGAACATTTTAAAAATTTTTAAACCACTTCCTTACGTGGGAGTAAATAAAGTTAATTTTTCACATTTTCTTTTTACCTCTGCGTTTTCGGGAATGGAATTTACATTGACCTTTTTGGCCCACGAACGATTAAACTTTTCTTCGATGGATAATGCTTACCTCTTTATTTATATCGGGTTTATTATTGCTTTTGTGCAAGGTGGTTTTGTTCGAAGAAAAGCTTCTAGTATTGGAGAGAAGAATATGGCGATGATGGGACTGGTGGCGACGATTCCTGGTCTTTTATTACTTGCCTTTGCTTATTCTAAAATTCAGTTGTATGCTGGACTTTTCTTTTTGGCGATTGGATCGTCGATGATTATTCCTTGTATGAGTTCTCTCGTCACTTTCTATACCCCTTCAAATGAGCAGGGTAGAAGTATTGGGATCTATCGCTCTCTGGGCGCACTTGCCCGGGTAGTTGGGCCTTTTTCAGCGGCGATTATTTATTCAAAATACAATGCGAGTATGCCTTATCTTTTAGGGGCAGCTTTCCTACTTATTCCACTGTATCTAATCAGTGTTCTTCCCGCCTACAAAAAAGAAGAAGCTTAATTTTTTAGCATAAAAATGGATTGAGTTTTTTCTCTTCATAGACTCTCGTTTGCGGCCCATGGCCTGGAATAACGAGAGTCTCTTCGGGAAGTGTAAAAAGCCTTTCGCGGATCGATTTTACAATTTGTTTTCCATCGCCACCTGGTAAATCGGTGCGACCGATGGAGCGATAAAATAATGTGTCGCCTGAAAGCAGCATCGGAGCATCAAAGCAATTCAAATAAAATGAAGTCGATCCAGGAGTATGCCCTGGAGTGTGCAGCGATTGGATCACATTTTTAAATTCATCGCTTAAGTCGTACTCTTCGCCGTCTTCAATAAAATGATCGATGGGGGAGAGTTCTCCCACCTGTTGGCCAAAAAATCGGCCTTGTTCTTTTAATAATTGATAGAGAAAGTGGTCGTCTTTATGTAAATGCATTTTGGCATGATAACAATTTTTAACTAAATTGCTTTCGCCGATGTGATCAAAATGTGCATGTGTGTGCAAAAGTATTTTAGGTTTTAATTGATACTGATCGATTATTTTTTTTAACGCCGCAAAGTCGTTACCCGGATCGACAATGATCGCTTCCTTGCTGGAATTAATAAATAAAATACTACAGTTGCAGGCGTAGCTTCCAATGGGGAATTGGAGCATGGTGAGGTGTTCGTTTTGCGTGATTTTCATTTTTTTTTCCTGGAAAGTTAATTTATATACTCTACACAGTTTAATTTTCAAATATTGAAAATTAAAATTTACCAATGATTTGTATGTCTAGATTCAGCTTTTAAAGTGAATCGATGTAGGTAAAATTTTCATTTTTGTAGCACTGTTTTTACCAAGAGTTCTTTCGCCACATTAAGACCACTTAATTTTTCAAATAGTTCAAAACCTGGAACTGGATTAATTTCCAGTAACATCCATTTTCCTTCCTCGCATTCAATAAAGTCGATCCCCATAAAATGAAAGGAGAAATGTTGCTGGATTTTTTCCACTAAATTGAGCATGGGGGTTAAATGGCCTGAGAGTTTGGGGTGAAAAATGAGTTCATGATCTGTGAGAAATGATGCATTTTTTCTAAAGCTTTGAGATAGTGACTTTTTCTCTATGGCCCCAAGAATGCAATCTTTTATGACTAAGACTCGGTATTCGTGTTTGATTTTTAATAAGGGTTGTATGATAAATCGCTGGTCATTTTTAATTGTTGTAAAATCGAAAAAGCTAAGCAAGCTTTCGAGACTCAGAAATTGCATGACGCCAATACCACCGTTGCCTCGAAATGTCTTCAGCACAAATTGATCACTTCCAAAATCTGCAAGTATAGACTTTCTTTCTTCGCGACTATGACTTCTTAATATAAGTGTGGGGGGGAGAGGGAAGCCCAAGTGAGTAAGTTCTAATAAAGCGCGATCTTTGTTTCTAAAAAGTTGATGATTTTCAATTGAGTTAATAATTGTTGCACCATGATTTTGACAATCGCGCGCATAGACTAAGTCGACATCATCAAGATTAGTTCCAGTCGAGCGAATCAAGTGAAAATCAATATGATTATTTGGGATTGGAGTAGGTGAGTTTAGTTTTAAATGAAACTGAGTATTTAAGTGCAATTGAACTGGTAAATTTAAAGTGCAACATTCATCAATAATCCTTTGAGTGCTATATAGTTTTTGAGATTCAATCCCTAAGCTGATCTTCAGATCCTTCAAAACAGTCGTCCTTTGATGATTATTTTCTATGTTTAACATAACAAAGATTGAATTAATAATCGAGCTAGTTATAATAAATCCCACTATGATTAAATCCAATTTAAAGATCCTTACAACGATATTAATGGTGTGCTTATTGACGGGGTTTCTCAGTGCTATGGATGAATCGCACAGTGGGATTGTTAAAATTGTGGATAAATCTGATATTGGCCTCACACCAGCTCTCAAAAGTTTTTGTCAAAAAATTGAAACTCGATTTTTAAAGTATGGATGGGGGAAGAGTCAGTGTGAGTCTTTTACATGGAATCATGTTCGTAATTCTGTTTTGGGAGATCCATTGTCTTGGACTGTTTTTGGAGACACTGGGCATGGCGCACTTTCTGACCTCAAAGAAAAAGATTTAACGATTGTTATGTGTGGAGTGCACGGAGATGAAATTACACCAATTAAATTTTGTTATGATTTGATGTTTTATTTGCGCGAACAATTTAGCGACAAAACACAAGATGAATTTAAAAATAAAGTAGTCATTGTAGCTCCAATCGTTAATCCCGATTCTTTTTTTAAATTAAGACCTACTCGAACTAATGCTAGAGGAGTCGATGTCAATCGCAACTTTCCAACGATCGATTGGCTTAAGGACGCGAGAAGACTTTGGGCCCTAAAACATAATAAAGATAAAAGAAGAAATCCTGGTGTTAGTCCATCTTCAGAGCCAGAAGTCGTCTTTCAAATAAATTTAATTAAGCGTTATGCTCCTGATAAAATTATATCTGTTCATGCGCCACTTACTTTTTTAGATTACGATGGCCCATCATCTGTTTTATCCTCTGTCGATGGGACGAAGGCTGAGGAGTTGCTAGTTCAGATGAGTAAGGATTCATCCGACTATAAAGTTGTCAACTATCCATTTTTTCCTGGATCGCTTGGAAATTGGGCCGGTAAAGAAAGAGAAATTCCTACTTATACCTTAGAGCTTCCGTCGTCTGATCCGCGCAAATCACAAGTCTATTGGCCTCAGTTTAAATCGGCTATGCATAAAGCTATCGTTCATGATTTAAAAGTTTCAATTGCTAAAAAAATTGAAATTAATCAAGAAGCTGAAAACGATCCGACTAAGAAAGCTCAGTAGTTGAATTGATAATATTCCGAGCGAAGTAGTCAGACGTGTTTAGATAGTCAATTATCTGCAAGGTAAATTATCTATTTAGACGTCACTGCCAATTATTTCTTTCAAAAACTAAAGATTTTCCATTTTTAATCGATAGGAGAAATGTGTGTCATTAATCTATGGAGTGGAAGATGTTGGCAAGTTTTTCAGAGTTTAAATTTTATCAATCCTTTAGAATACCAATCGAAGAAGCTGATGATTTGCGCTTTTTGGTGCAGTATGATTCGGGGCCTAAATCCTCAGAGTATATTGAAGATGGTAAGTTGATTGACTTAAGCTTAACGGGATTTGGATTTAAAACTAAGCAGAGAATTTCTGTTGGTACGGAACTTTCAATCTCACTTCAATTTAAAAAACATCATTTGGATTTAACTGGACGAGTTGTGCGAGCTTTTTCAAATACCTTAAGTGATGATGCGATCATTTACGGGGTGGAACTAGATGAGGACAAGGGGATTAATAAATTTTTAGAAAATTATATTTTAAGTTTTTCTGCGGAAAGATTAAAAGATTGTTTAATTCAGTCTGCACTTAAGGAAAGATACACTAAGGCTGCCGATGGTTTCGAAATTTTTTCCTTACTTTTATCTTTGTTTAAGGAAATTTCTTTATTCGGTGATAAAGAAGGCTTTATCGATTCATTGCTTGAAGAAGTTGTGAGAATTTTAAATGCTCAAAGAGCGACAGTTTTTTTAATTAATCCAGAAAAAAACGAATTAGAAGCCGTTGCAGCACTCGGGGTTAAAAAAGATCATTTGAAGTTTGATTATCGCATGGGAATTGCAGGTTCAGTTTTTACCACTGGAGTTGCTTTAAATATTGATACTCTTCATGATAGTTCCCGCTTCAATGAAGAGTTTGATCGCAAGTTGGGTTTTGAGACTAAGTCGATTATTTGTCATCCTATTCATAATCGAGAAGACAAAATTATAGGCGTGATAGAAGTTTTGAATAAGCGGAACGAAGACCGATTTACTGTTGAAGATGAAAAAACTATGAAAGTTTTATCTTTAATTTTTTCTTCAGCATTTTATAATTTTACTCCGCTCTCTGAGCGCTCTATGGTTCGACGATTTTCTGGACCGATCGATCGAAAAAATGCTTTCATTGGAAAGGTGCCGCATGTGGCATCTTTGAGATCAACGATTTTAAAACTTAAAGATATCGATGCGCCTGTCCTCATTTTTGGCGAAACAGGTGTTGGTAAGTCTCTCTATGCTAAAATTCTACACACTGAAGGACAGAGAGGATTAAAGCCATTTGAAAGTATTCATTGTGAGGATGCAGATATTTCTAGAGTAGAGCAAGAAATTTTTGGTATCGATGAACAGCAATCCAAGTTAATTCGTTGTGCAGGTGGCACAGTGGAGATTTGTGAAGTTCATCGGCTTAATCCCATTATGCAGTCGCGCTTACTCGAGCTACTTAAATCAAAACATATTGCCGGTTCAAAGTATTCTGTTGATTTGCGATTTATTTTTACTACGAGCAAAGATTTAAGTGAACTTTCAATGAAGGGAGAGTTTAATCGCGAATTATTTGAACTAATTTCAAAAGCTAATATTTTTATCGAACCTTTGCGTCGACGCATCGACGATTTGGAAATGTTAATTGACTATTTCTTAAAGGTTGAATGCAAAAGACAAGGCTTGCTACTTAAAACATTTGCGCCAAAACTTTTAGATAAATTAAAAAAGCATGATTTTCCAGGAAATATTAAAGAACTTAAATTATGTGTTGAGCGAGCAGTTCTTTATCATCCAAAAGCTCATGTGATTACCGATGTTGATATTTTAGATTCTGCATCTCCATTGGTTGATATGGCCGTAAAAAAGCGAATGTTTGGTGATTTACCTTATGTCTCTGACCACAACATTTCCCTTAAAGATCGAGTCGCAATAGTGGAACGAGAAATGATTCTTTCTGAGATTAAAAGAAACAATGGCAATAAATCAAAAGCTGCAATAGAGATGGGAATCTCTCGCGAGGCTTTAAGAAAAAAACTGCTCATAAGTTCTGAAATACTCAAAAATCTTAATTTAACTGAAGATGAGAGAAAGAGAATTGAAGAGGAAGATGACGAACTAAAAATTGCATCGTAACATAATAACATGTCTATACTTCTATCGATGCTTTCACATTTAAAGATAAAAGATTTTGTCGATATTTTAATCGTCACCATTTTAATTTATCAACTGCTACTTATAGTCCGAGGCACAAAAGCCGTCCAGATGATGGTTGGTCTCGCGGTGCTATTTATATTATTTTGGGTGGGAGTGACTTTTAAGCTTTATTCATTAAATTGGGTCTTGGCCCATTTTTTTGACTCATTTTTTATTATAGTTATTGTGCTCTTTCAGGATCAGTTTCGTTCCGCGCTGGCCCAAGTTGGGAATCAACAAAGAAATTTTCTTTCGATGTTTGGCCAAAATCAAAATGATCTAGACATTGAAGAGATTGTTGAAGCATGTGGAGCACTCTCTTTAGAAAAGATAGGAGCGATAATAGCTATAGAAAGAAGTAATGGCTTATTAAATTATATTAACACTGGAACGCGCCTTGATTCAAAAATTCATTCTGATTTAATTTATGCTATTTTTGAAACAAGCTCATCAATTCATGATGGCGCATTGATTATACAAAATGGCAAAATATCTTCGGCTGGTTCTTTTTTACCACTTTCAAAAAACTTTGATATTGAACGTCATTTGGGAACGCGCCATCGAGCAGCGCTCGGACTTTCTGAATTAACAGATGCCTTAGTTGTTACAGTTTCAGAGGAAACTGGTCGTATGAATATTTGCGTAGAAGGCCATTTTTATCCTTGCCAGTCGGAAAAAGAGTTGGGAGATTATTTAAGACATCTCTTGATTAATGAAAGCTTAGATGAAAAGCTGAAACCGATACGAACGAAGGATATCGTGCGTTGAAAAAAGAACGCTTACAAAGACATACATTAAAGTTTTTATCTGGACTTCTTGCCTTGTCTCTTTGGTACTACGTTGCAAATTCAGGCCCTATTGAAATCGAAAGAAAGTTAAGCGTTCAATACCTACTTCCGTCGGGTACTAGTTTAATGAGTATGAACGAAAAACAAGTGATCTTAAAACTCAAGGGGCCGAAAGCTTTTATTGGAAATGTTTTTACAAAAAAAGAAAAATATATTGTTGATTTAAAACCATATTATAAAACTTATGGAAAAAAATTTAAAATAAAATTTATCTCGAGTCATCTGGAACTACCCTTTGGCGTAGAAGTTTTGGATATTATTCCTAAAGATACGACTATTGAAATTGATCAAGTTGGTATGATTGAAATGCCAGTGAAAGTACAGTTCTTTGGTGATTTAGGAAAAAATCGAAGACTTAAAGAATTTAGAGTAAATCCTGATACAATCATGATCAAGGGGCCGATTACATTACTTAGAAATATTTCTAGAGTTGATACTCTTCCTCTCAACTTGGCCATTTTAAATAAAGATGAAGGCGAGGTAGATTTACCTTTAACTCCACTAGACTCTAGATTTGAAATTGACCGAAATTTAAAAGTGACATTAGAATATAAAACCAAAACAATTAAGTGAGTAAGCATGTCAAAAGATAGAAAATATTTTGGAACAGACGGAGTGCGTGGAAAAGCTAATGTTCATCCTATGACTGCTGAGGTTGCTGTGCGATTAGGTCGCGCCGTGACTCATTATTTTCAATCCATCAACCCACAAAATATCAAGCCACTCATTATTGTTGGAAAGGATACTCGTTTAAGTTGTTATATGATCGAGATGGCTTTTGCCGCTGGCGTTTGCTCGCAAGGTGGGGAAGTGATTTTAACAGGCCCATTGCCCACTCCTGGGGTTGCTTTTGTGACTCACTCAATGCGAGCTGATGCTGGAGTGATGATTTCTGCTTCCCATAATCCTTTTTTTGATAATGGCATTAAAATATTTGATGGCAAAGGTTTTAAACTTCCTGATTCTGTGGAAATGGAGCTTGAACGTTTAATAGAAAATCCAGAACTCATGCCGGCAAAAACCGGTGGAAGTTTAGGAAATGCAGAGAGACTTAAAGAAGTTTATGGACGCTATATAGTGCAAGTCAAGTCAGCACTCAATAATGATTATGATTTAGAAGGTATGCGCATTGTTTTAGATTGTGCCAATGGAGCTGGATATAAAGTAACTCCAATGATTTTTAGTGAATTAGGTGCAGAAGTTTTTTCCCTCGGGATATCTCCCAATGGAGAAAATATTAATAAAAATTGTGGGTCGATGCATCCGGAAAATGCCATCAGTGAAGTTCTAAAATATCGCGCAGACTTAGGAATTTGTATCGATGGAGATGGGGATCGATTAAGTGTCATCGACGACGAAGGTGTGTTGGTTGATGGCGATAAAATACTGGGTCTCTTTGCCAAATTATTATTGAAACAAGGTCACTTAAAAAAAGGCGATACGGTTGTGGGCACGGTGATGACAAATCTGGGCTTAGAAGTTTATCTCGAGTCATTAGGCTTAAAACTTCATCGCACCAAAGTGGGTGACCGTTACATCATTGAGTATATGAAAATGCATCAAGCAGTTTTAGGTGGTGAACCATCTGGACATATTATTTTTAGTAAACATTCAACCACGGGAGATGGTGCCCTCGCCGGTTTAAAAGTGATTGAAGCAATGAAAACATTTAATACGAGTTTAAAAAAACTCACCGAAGAAATTATTCTTTTTCCACAGGTCAATAAAAGCGTGCAAGTGCGCGAAAAACCCGAATTGATGGAAAATGAAAAAATTAAAGCGGCAATATTACAAGCGGAAAAAAATCTGCAAGGCAAAGGCAGAACTCTACTAAGATATTCAGGTACAGAACCACTGCTTAGAATCATGGTAGAGGGAGAAGATGCCGACTTGGTGGCTTTAGAGTGTGAGCGCTTAGAAGCCGTGGTAAAAAAAGAAATTGGACATCATTAAAAAATAATTTGATAAAATTTATTTCGAAATAACATTGCATAGGAGTAGAGATGCGGCCTCAATTAGGGATTAAAATTGATCATATCGCCAGTCTTCGTCAAATGAGAACAGAAGAGTATCCAAGCTTGGTGGAAGCATCGACGGCGATTTTATCTTCCGACGCCGATATGCTCTCTATGCACCTGCGCGAAGATCGTATGCACATTCAAGATTTTGATGTGGAGACCATTAAATTAGTTGTGAAGCGATACGGAAAGCAACTGCATTTAGAAATTGGAGTGAGTGCTGAAATGATCGATGTGGCGCAAGCTGTGCAACCGGAATGGCTCACCTTTGTCGCTGAAAAAAAATCTGAAAAAAGCGAAGAGGGAGGAATTGACCTTTTAGACGATGTTAAGTTTCAACATTTAAAAGAAGCGATGATCAAATTAAGAGAAGAGGCGCGCGAAGTAAAAATCTCTTTGTTAATCGAAGCCAAAGTTGAACAACTCCTGCGGGCCATAGAGCTTAAGCCCGATGCGATTGAAATTCATGTGGCGGAATTTTCAAAACGATTTCACAATGGCGACGATTGCGAAAAATATATAGCAGCATTTAAAATTGCTCACGATCTTGTGAAAAAAGAAAGCATTACTCTCTTTGCCAGTCGGGGACTGAGTCGCGAAAGTGTAAAAGAGTTAAAAAGCCTCCATCTCTTCGATGCTTTTTTCGTCGGCCACGCGGTGGTTTCGGAAGCTTTGTTTTGTGGCTTGAGCGAGACGATTAAGCAGTATGTTAAAATGCTCGACGAAGAGCAAATAGTTGCAAGCGAATAGGTGAGAGGACGCTATGATCAGAACATGGAAAAAAGTTTTTGAATCGGATTATCAAAATATAGTTTTGGAAATAAAAGACTTAGTTCTTGCTCCGGCGGTTATCTATTTTGAGGGAAATTTGGGTGCTGGTAAAACAACTTTCTGTAAAGAGTTTATCGCTCATTTTGAATCCCATCAATCGGTATCGAGCCCCACATACTCTTTGATTCACGAGTATGAAAAAATACTGCATGCCGATCTTTACCGCCTAGAAAATAAAGATGAACTCATCCCGCTAGAAATTCCCGTCTATCTCGAAGAAAAAGATTACTTTATTATTGAGTGGGGGGAGCGTTTTCATTTTTCAATTGAAAAGTACACGCCGGAAGAATTTAAATTTTTTACTTTAAAATTTGAAATTAACCCCGAAACACAAACCGGTGTCGCTTCGAGAAATCTGATACTCAGTAAAAAAGATTAACTCGAGTCTCGAACTCATATTCTTCGTTGACAATAAAATTAAATTCATACATTTTAGCTTCACAATTTTTTTTATTTTGGTGAGGTTATTTATGAAGCATTTATTATTAATGCTGGGATTTTTTTGCTTAGGCTTAGATGCATTTGGACAAAGGTATATTCAAAATAATGTGCCAGGGTCCAACAGTAAAAATCCCTTTGATGTCCGTCCAAATACTTATTATAGCAATGAAGTAAAAATAGATCCTATTTGCGTGCGTCAGTCTTTTGCAGGCTACGATCGCGATAACCAAGCGCTTTGTTATTACAGTTGTACCATCGCGGATTGGAGGACTTACTCGGGCGAAAAATATGGCTATATATTAGATTGCAGGCGAGGAAACTGTAGTTGGGTAGAAAAATTACTCGATACAGATTGGAAGTATTTCTTGTATCGCACCGATCGGGTGAAAAATTATTGCGAGCTTTAGTAAAAAAGTTCGGAAAAAATTTCCGAGTAAAAAATTTTTAACAGGTTTTTTTTCTAATTAAAATTCATTGGATAAAGTGAGCTAAATTATCGGAAATATTGAAGAAAAATACCAAACTGAATTCATTAGAAAGAATTAATTTCAAGCATTTATCATGAAATCTTAAAAAAATGATGATTGACTTCCATCTTTTTCTAACGTCATACTTATATATGAAAGATTGATTCTTTAATGTGAGAATCACTTTTATAAAGCCGCAAGGAATCGCGGTCTTTTTAATAGGCGAAACACTAAGTTAAAGGATAATCGACAACCCAAGGCCTAAAGCAAATTGGATTTTTTATGGAGGAAGACCAATGAGACTTACATCTAAAGGACGTTACGCAGTTAGAGCAATGCTTGATCTTACAACTCATTCAAATGGGAATCCTGTAAGACTGCAAGAAATTTCAACCCGTCAAAACATTTCGCTTCACTATCTCGAGCAGCTTTTTAGAAAGCTGAGAAATGGCCAAGCTGTTAAGTCAGTAAGAGGCCCAGGTGGTGGTTATGTTTTAGCTCGCAACATGGATCAAATTACGATTAAAGACGTATTAGACTGTGTAGGTGAGAACATTAACCCTGCTCGCGATATCGTGGGAACTGAAGCAGAAGCTGCAAATTCACTTGAATTTCACCTTTCAAAGAACTATTTTATGAATCTTGGGATTATCATGAAGGAGTATCTTGCAACGACAACTTTAGGCGATCTGGTTAGAAAGTCTAAAGAAGTGGAAGCAGAAGTGTTAGAAGCTCAAAGTGAAAAAGCTAATCAAGCAGGAATTATCACTTCTTCTATTAGAAATCCGATTGGAGAAATCAATCAGTAATTCGAGCGATTTAAATTTTTATTTCGATTATAATGCAACTTCTCCACTGGCAAGCTCTGTTCAACAGGCGTTTTCCAGTGGAGAATTTTATTTTGCCAACCCATCTTCCCAGCATCGTTGGGGAAAAAAATCTAAAAAATATCTTATCGACACAGAAGATTTTCTATTTGATTTTTTTAAATTAGAACCAGAAAAATTCGATCTTGTTTTTCACTCTGGAGCTACCGAGGGGATCAATCATTTTTTTAAAGTCAGTGCTGAAAATGATTTTTTTCAGCAAAAAAAATCGCTATTTGTCATGCTGGAAACTGATCATTCGGCAGTAGTGCAACAAGCGACAATGCTAGAGCGGCTTAACCATCGAGTGCTTTTTATAAAATGTAATCGCACAGGTGAAATCCAAGAAGAGTCTTGGGAGAATTTTTTACAGTTACAATATAATTTTGAGCAAGTTTATTTCAATGTAAGTCTGATCAATAATGAAACTGGATTTGTTTTTTCTTTGGAAAAATATCAAAAGCTGACCAAGCTTCCTCAGGTGTATTTGCATATTGACGCTGCTCAATTGCCCTTTAAGTTAGAAAATTGGCAAGTCTTACCTGATCATTTTAAAATGATTACTTTTTCAGGCCATAAGTTTGGAGCTTTATTTGGAACGGGTTTTTCGTTTATTCAAAAAAACTTTTTAGATCGGGCATTAATTACGGGCGGAGGTCAACAGTCAAACCTACGCTCTGGAACCATTAATATTCAAGGAGTGGTTAGTTTAAAACTGGCCATGGAAGAAAAACTACTAGAAATACAAGCTACAAGAAATAGTAAAAGTGGTGAGCAAAATTGTCGCGAGATTCGCGATAAGATTTGGGATATGCTTGCTAAAAAATACCCCCAGATTCAATTAGTTTCGAGCAAAGAACATTTAAATACCAATACAATTTGTACGGTTTTTCCCGCAGGATTTAACGCTGATTTTGTCTTAATGAAATTTGACCTTGCTGGCGTAAGTGTATCAAATGGCTCTGCCTGTTCCTCGGGGATTGCGAAAATAAATCGCATTTTAAAAGCGCAAGGATTTAGTGACCAGGAAGCTTCCTCAGGTATTCGTTTTTCTTTTAATCCTTCCATGAGCAAAGAGCAGGGGGAGCTTTATCTAGAAAAGATTGATCAAATTCTCGCCTCACTTTTTTTATAGAAAAATCTAAAATTCCCTAGGAAAAAATGATCTATTTCTAAAATTTGAGAAAAGTTTTCTCAATTAATCTATACTAAAAAGATGAAAACTGAGTACGGAAATTATTCAAAAGAATTGGCCAAAGCGAGAGAAGATTTTACTTCAACTAATAAGAAGTTAAAGGACAATTTTGAAAACTCAGTCAAGAGTTTAGAAGAATCGAGTGAGAAGAAACTTGCAGATAATAAAAAAGTATCCAAAGAAAGACGCGAAAAACTAATTCAAGATCAAAATGATCAATTGGAACTTCTTTCAAATAAAATGTCTAATATCATAGAAAGAAAACAAAGTGATTTTAGAGATTCATTAAAAAAGGAGCGCGAGCAATTTGATTTTGATAAAAAACTACAAAAAGAAGACTATCAAAATAAGCTTTCAAATGTAAAAGATTCTTATGAGCGATCTTTTGATCAATTGAAAAATACCAATGAGAGGCAAAGAGTAGAAATGGAAAGAAATTTCGACTCAGCTCTTTCAAATAATAAATACAATACAGATAAAAAAATAAAAGAAATTCAAAATAGTACAGATCAAACCATTGCCACTATGACTCAGGATAATTTAGAGCAAAAAAGAGAATTATCTAAACTCCATCAAGTTAATTCAGAAAAAGCAAGCGCGAGACATCATCAAGAGCTTGAGAAAAAGATGGAAGATCAAAATGGTAAGTATGCCGAACTTGAAAACTTAAAAAATACCGAGATAAAAAATCTAGAGCAGAGATATGACACATCGATGTCCAAAACCAAGAATGACAATAAAGACCAATACGATAGTTTAAAGGAAAGATTTGAAGATTATACTCAAGACATGCAACGTTCATTTATGAATAAATATTCAAAGCTAGAGCGGGATTCCAATCAAAAACTAACACAAGAAAGAGCACAACACGATAAAGAAATCTATCTTAGTGAAAGAGAGAAAGCGCAGTATGTAGATAAAAACTTTAAAGGTGAGGGAGCTGAGGGGCAAAAAAACATTTTAAAAGATCATTATGAAAGAAGATTAGATAATCTCAAGAAAGAAATTAATAATCAAACAGTAAAATTTCAAAGTGATGCTATTAATTTGGACAATAATTTAAAAAATGAATTAAAGAATAGGGAATTAGATAATCGCAAAGTATTTGATCATCAAAATGATCTTTTCCACAAAGAACTTTCTGATCTGGAACGAAAATCTAAGACCGACATGGATAAAAGCAGCACTGCTTATCGCGAAAAACTTCGTGAACAGGAGCTCGAACTTGGAAAAATGGTTAACTATGAAAAAGAGATTGGGAAAAAGAAATTAGAAAATCAAAGGAATGACTTTTCTAAAACAGTTCAAAAACTGGCCGAAATCAATGTTAAGAATGTAGAAAAGTTGCAATCTGAAAATGCTCTTGATAAACGAGAGATTATTCAAATTTCCAAGAAGAATTTAAGTGATACTGTGCGTGATTTAAAAGATATGCAAAGAATGAAGTTGGAGAAGCTTACTGATTCTTATGATCTTCAATTAAACAATGAGAAAAATTTAACTGCTAAAATACGAGAGGAATCAGAAGACAAGATTCAAACCATTGAAAGTCATGCAGAACAAAAAATACAAGCAGAGGAATTATTTAGCCGCGAGACGAGAATTGCTGACCGCAAGGTAATGCGTGAGAGATTAGAGGACATAAAGCGCGATTATGATTCAAAATTTAAGAGTCTAAAACGAGACTTTGACTTTGAACTCAATAAAACCAAAAAAGAAAATGATGTTCACTTACAAAGGTTAACTAAAAAATATGAAGCAGAAAAAGTAACTATCAATAACGAGCATTCGAAAGAAATTAAAAAAGTAACCAATGATTTAAAAGATCAATTGTGGCGACTTTCTAAAAATTCGCAAACTGAAAGAGAGAATATTATTGCTCATTACGAAAGTCGTCTGGCCGAAAATAAACTCAATCTCGACCTTGAGAAACTCAAAGAATCTAAAACAAAACAGCAGTTATAGCACCTAAATTATCTGCACAAGAGTGTTCCGCGAATCTCGAGCCAAAATTGCCACTAGGAGTTCTGGTTTGACCGAGACGGTCTGTGTTTTGTAAAGTATGAGTATCATTCACTGGTCGACTATCACCTTGGTAAGGAGCGTACAGATCAACATCCATAAAAGATCTTGTGTCATCATTTGACTTTCTTTTTGAACCTTTGGCCCAAACAGGCTGGCTTAGTTGCATGATAACCAAGGCACATAAAGTGATTTTAAAAAAAGATTTAAAATTAATTGTAGTGGTTAGTTTCATGTTGACCGTCCTTTGAAAGAAGTTCTTATAGCGACAAGCTTTCGCGTCACTATAAAGGTTTTAAAAAATTCTTCAAGAAAGTTTCATGTCAATACATAAAAATGATAGGGTTTGTAAGTCTTGGTAAGAATTCTAAAGCGAATTCTTAGATTATTTTATTTAAAAGTGCTCAAAATGACCACTTTTTAAGAACTTCTGCAAGTTTGGATTTAGTAAGAGGTTTTTCAATATATTCATCCATTCCAGCCTCGAGTGCCTTAATTTTTTGCAGACTTTGATCCTCTCCACTTAGAGCTATAATGACGCTTTTTTCCTTTTCTGTTTGACGAATGAACTTTGCTAAGTCAAATCCATTTCCATCGATAAGATTTAAATCTAAGAGATATAGACTGTATTGTTGATGTTCTAGCAAAGCATTGGCTTCTGTTACAGAGCTGGCAAGTTGTACGTTAAAATCAAAATCAGAGAGAATTTTATTTGCCACAATTTGATTGATATTGTTGTCTTCAACAATCAATACCTTTCTTAATTTATGGAGAGTTTTTAGATCTGGGTCATGTTGAGTCAAGAGGTGAGAAGATTTTTTAAATTTAAGATGTACGTGGACCGTTGTCCCCAAGTTGACTTCACTTTCAATCCAAATATCTCCATCCATTAGTTCAATAATTGATTTTAATATGGAGAGGCCGAGTCCTGTGCCGCCATATTGTTTACTGATTTCTGAATTTGCTTGAGAAAATCGAGCAAACAGTTTGTTAATTTCATCTTTCTTGATTCCCATTCCAGTGTCTTTAACTAGGAATTCAATTTTTTGAAAGTCATTTTCCTCAGAGAGTAAATGGGCTTCGATGCTTATCGTTCCCTTAAATGTGAATTTAAGGGCATTACTTAAGAGGTTTGAAAAAATTTGCCGCAATCTTAAATCATCGCTAATTATAAGTGGTGAAATCTTATTATCGATAAAAAGTTTTGTATCGATTCCTTTTTTCTCAAATTGGTTTTTATATACATTAAAGGAGGATTCGAGAACGGTCTTTAAATGAATTGTATTGTTTTCAAGAGTCAGTTTTCCAGATTCTATTTTTGAAAAATCGAGAATTTCGTTTAAAATTCTTAGCATTGAATTACCCGATTGTATCATGCCATCGGAGAGAATTTTTTGATTAGGGTCGAGGTTTGATTCATTTAAAAGTTGACCAAGACCCAAAATACCATTGAGGGGAGTTTTTAGTTCATGGCCTACATGCGCTAATAATTCCGATTTATTTTGAGTGTGTAATTCTGCTTTCTCTTTGAGAGTTTTGTACTTTAAGCTCATTTCGTTAGCTATATTGAGTGATCTTATTTTAACATAATTCATCATACCCCATGAAATCGATAGAAACAGCGAAAGCAGGATTCCAATCAACCAAACGGAGAGTAGGAGATTTTCATGAGATTTTTGGTAAAAATGTCTTAGGGAAGTTATATTAAATGTCCAAAGATTTCCACCCACTTCAACTTGAGTCGTGTAGGTAAAATACTTTCGATTCGATTGGTTGTTGCTTTGATGAGTACTCTGGAGCGACATTTCAGCATCATATACTAGTGATTTTTTTTCAGTATAAATTTCTAGGTCTATTTCTTGATCATAATCTTTCATGATCTGATTAAATGAGTTTTGAAATACGACGGGTGCATAAGTCCAACCAATAAGATGTTTGATTCGTTCACTTTCAGTATTTAATGCAACATTTTTGGCATAAACAGGGAGAAGGTACAAAGCGCCGATGTGTTTTTCTTGATCTTGAACTAAGGTAATAGGTTCTGTAAGAGTAGCTTTTCCTGATCGCATCGATTTATATGCAGCATCGAAACGATTTTCTTCTGATGCTACATCTAGGCCACGAGCTTTGCGGTTAATTTCATAGGGTTCGATATACTTGATAATATATAAATCATTTTGATGTTCGTTAAGTGTTTTGATTTTAAAGTCACTCATTCCTTCTTTTGCACATTTTTTTAAGAAAGCTTCCTGGTTTTTTCTTGGTACTCGTTCAATAAATCCAAAACCTAAAGCGCCAGGAAATTCTAGTTTATAGTCGCGAGACTTAGAGTATAGTCGAAAGTATTTTTCATCGACTTGATTGTTGACGATAAAGACCCCGCGAGCACCTCTTAGACCATACTCATAAATTTTGACACTCGAGCGAATCCGCCCAATTATTTTTTCAGAAACAGCTTTAAAGTGAGCATAAGCTTCGTCGTGGCGCAATTCTTCAAAATGAATGGCGCTGAGCCATGTGATTGACATGGTGACGAGAAAAATGAACAAAGGCCATTTTAATAATTTTAAATGTTGCTTCATGGTATCTAGCTTAACGGACAGTCTAATTCAAAAAATAAGTAATTTATTCTACTGAATGACTAGGTCCTTAAAATAGGAATGACTACTGAACGGTGCTAGCTTTAAAACGCTGTTCTTGAGTAGTTTGCTTGGATTTCTCAAGGGGGATGATAAAGTAATGCTTACGTCCTCTTGAAAACTTAGTTTCTAGAGCAAAAACATTATAGTGCTTGAGAGTGACTTCTGTATGAAGTGTGTAATCATCATTAATTTTTTTACCTTGATCAATCTCAAATTGATAGACATGTTCAAGCTTTTGAACAAAGCTGACTGGTTTAAAATCCACTCCATAGCTGATACCATCGAGAGGATAGGTTTTATATCGCACTTGTGAGATGATGTTTTTACTTGGAATAAAAACCTCAACTAGCAGCTTGTTTTCCTTAAATGATTTTTTCTTTACTAGCATGGTGACATCCTCTTCTGCAAAACATTGCAAGAAAACGAAGCATGTCATGATAAAATACAATTTTTTCACTCATTCCCCTACATTAATTTATTGAATAACAAACTTAGAAAAGAAGATATTCTTCACTACTTTATCATTTAAGACTTTATTAATTTCATTTTTTAATCTCTCCTCTAGCAATACTTTTCCCGAGAGCGTTGAGAGTTCTTCTTTGCCCATTTTAGAACAGACAGCAATAATTCTATCTTGAATGAGTGGAAGCTTCTCTTTTAAAGTTGGAAGCATTTCTTCGTTAAAAAGCGCTAGATTTGTTTCAACTTCAATCCAATGTAGTCGCTGATTATTCTTCTCACTATTGTTTGATAAACTTAAGATCATTTTATCAACTTTAAAAAGCGTCGGAATTTCTTTTTGCGAGGTGCTTGCGAGGAGTTCCTTTTTTTCCTTCTCTTCGTCAATTGGGGGTTTTTTGTAGATTTTTTCAGTCCAGTAAAAAAGTCCAATTACCGCTAAAGTGGTCAGTAGTGATACTGCAGTTAGAATTGTGTCGATGAGTTTTTTGCCAGTCATAATATTTAGTTTATCACGACTGGCAAATTTAAAAAGTTAAAATTAGAAAGGTAGTTTAGTGTAAGTTAGATTTAAATCTTGAGCAACTTGCTCATATACTAATGATCCTTTATAGACGTTGATTCCCGGTTTAAAAAGAGGTTCTTTCATGGCCGCTTCTTCAACTCCCATATTGGCGATCATTCGAGCATATTTTAATGTAACATTTGTGAGAGCGAAGGTCGAAGTTCTTGCGACTGCACCGGGCATATTCGCGACACAGTAATGTACGACACCATCGACAACAAAAGTAGGGTTTTCATGAGTTGTAGGTTTACAAGTTTCAATGCATCCGCCTTGGTCGACAGCAATATCAACAACGACTGAACCCTTTTGCATTTTACTAATCATTTCTCTCGTGACCAGCTTTGGAGCCTTAGCTCCTGGAACAAGAACCGCTCCAATAACTAAGTCAGATTCGATCACAGCTTTTTCTATATTTTCAGCATTGGAATAAAGAGTCGTAATTCTAGAGTCAAAAATAGCATCGAGTTCGGCTAAACGTTTCGTGCTAATATCAATAGCTGTTACGGATGCACCAAGCCCCATGGCCATTTGAATTGCATTTGTTCCAGCAATACCTGCACCAATAACTGTGACTTTACCGCGACGAACTCCAGGAACTCCTCCAAGAAGCACGCCTTTTCCACCTTTATCCAATTGAAGGTAACTCGCTCCAATTTGCACTGACATGCGACCTGCAACTTCTGACATCGGCGTAAGTAGTGGGAGTGAGCCATCTTTGGCAACGATCGTCTCGTAAGCAACGGCAGTACATCCAGAATTCATCAGTCCTTTAGTTTGTTCTAAGTCAGCAGCAAGATGTAAATAAGTATAAAGAATGTGATGAGGTTTTAGCATGGCAATTTCTTGCGCTTGGGGTTCTTTTACTTTTACAATCAACGTTGATTTTTCAAAAACTTCGGCAGCAGTTTCTAGTATTTTTGCTCCAGCCTTTTCAAATTCGTCATCAGCAATTCCGATTCCACTTCCGGCATTTTTTTGAACGTATACAGTGTGTCCATCACTCACCAAGGTACGCACTCCTCCTGGAACCATACCGACTCGGTTTTCATTATTTTTAATTTCTTTAGGGACTCCGATAATCATACATTGTACTCCTGTTTTAGGGGAAAATTCGTAGAAAATTTCAAGCATCATATCGCTTTTAGCGATGCGTTTCAACCCTGAATAGAGGTACGGATGGAGTTTTTTTACCATTCTAATTAGCGCATTGATTGCGCTCTAGTTAAATATCATGAAATGAAGCTTTCATTGTTTAATATTTAAGTATTGATAATTAAAAATGACCAATGATTTGTATACTTAGTTTCAGCTTTTCAAGTGAATCGATTTAGGTATAGCTTGAAAAGTCTCTAATGGAGGGTATAATTTAAAATACTCTATAGATTATAAGGATGTATATTTCATGAAAAATCACGGACGTTTACTCGTTTTAATGAGCTTAATTTTATTGCAATCTTGCAGTCAGCTAACGCAATCTTTAACCGCGGAAAAAGAGAATCATAAACTTAAAGTCGAGATCCACAAATATAAGCTCGACAATGGCCTGAAAGTTTTACTCATACCCAATCGTAGAATGCCGTTAATTTCTTACTATACACAATTTGAAATTGGCGGCCGTTTTGAACGCAAAGGTGAAACGGGGGCGACACATTTTTTAGAGCACATGTTATTTAAAGGCACGAGCCGTTTTGCGGATGGAACATTTGAACGCATACTAGACGAGAATGGCGGTGTAAATAATGCCTACACTGAAAACGATTCGACGACTTATTATGAAAATTTTCCCTCTTACTTGCTAGAGCAAATTCTTGAAATGGAGAGTGATCGAATGCAAAACCTCGTCATTTCACCAGCAGCTTTTGAGAATGAAAGAAAAGTTGTCTTCGAAGAGAGAAAAATGCGTTTTGAAAATTCCCCCGAAGGTATTTTATATCATCAGGCAGTAAAAGACTATTTTAAGGGAACGAACTACGAAAGTTCAATCATTGGGGAAGAGAGTGATCTTAAGTCTTTGACACCAGAAAAATTAATGAACTTTTATCACACTTACTATCGACCCAATAATGCTACCTTGGTTATTGCTGGAGATTTTGAACTTACAAAACTCAAAAAACTTATTGATGAAAAATATAGTGTTATTAAAGCCAATCCTGAAATTGAAAAGCTAAAAAAAGAAATTGATCGCGACGAAGCCTATGTCATAAACGCTCAATTGGGTCGTCAAGTTGATTTGAAATTTGAAAACGAAAATTTAATATTTTCAATCCTAACTCCTGGTTTTAAGGCTAGCGATGACAAAGCATTAGTCCTCGATCTTTTATTATCGACTATCAATGGAGGAGGGAGTTCTTATTTAACCCAAAAGTACGTGCTCAATTCTCAATCGCCTTTGACTTATCTCAATCATTACAATCTTAAATTTAAAAAAAGTGGTGCAATTTTGTTAATGGGAGAAATGGTGAAGGGGAAAGATTTTGCTCACTTTAAAAATGAGTTTCTTACGCGCTTTCCAGATATGTGTCGAGAAGCAGTTACCGAAAAAGCACTTCAAAAATCTAAAAACCAGTACCTTACAAGGGGGTTTGAGCATCTTAAATCGAATAGTGGAATGGCCCAATTATATTTAGGTCATGAGGCAATTTTTAATGATTATAACCAGGGTAAGAAAAACTTTGAGCGTATTTTAAAAATGCAGACATCTGAAGTTTTAGAACTTTGTCTCGAACTTTTTAGTCCTGATAAAGTATTGGTGCACACTATTTCTAAATAATGTAATTTAAAATGACTGAGGGATCCATGAAAATTTTTATCGCAATATTTTTATTTTCTTTATCAATCGAAGCCATGAATTTTTCACGTCCAGAAAAATTGAATTGGAAGGGAGTTGAGGTTCACTATATTGAAGACTCTCGTTTTCCGACATTTGATATGGTTTTTTATTTTGATCAGGGTGCATTACTCGATGGCCCACTATCAGGTTTAACTCATTATACATTTCAATGGCTAACTCTTGGAATGGATAAAAATGGCCAGCAAATAAGTGAATTCGATATTCTTGACCAATATGAAACATACTCTAATTCTCCCAATTACAGTGTGGTCTATGATTACTCATTGCTATCTTTGAAAGGACTATCAAAGGATATGAAAGATCTCACTTTGCTGACCTGTCAATTGCTCAATCATGCTAATTATCCAGTAGAAAAGGTTAACAACGAATTAGACAAAGAAAAGAGCTTGCTCGAAAGCTCTCTTTCTCAATATGAAAGTTATGCTTCGCGAGCATTTCGTCACCTTCAACTTAAAGGAACTAAATATGAAAAACCAATAACTGGACTTCATCGCGATTTAATTAAAATTAATAGTGAATCATTGAAAAAAAATCTTCAACTAATAATGTCAAAAAGTCGTGTAAAGTTATATCTAACTGGACCGCGATCTATTTTAAGCGTCAGGGATACAATCGAAAATGATTGTCGCTTTAAAAGTGATCACTCGGTAGAACACGTTAATGCTTCTAGCTCTAAAATGGAGACCATTCCATTCAAAATAAATGCTCCAAAAATGCGTCAAATGTCATTTTATTTTATGCCAGTAGAAGGTGCCAATCAAGTGTACGTTTCTCTGGGCAGCACTCTCGTTGGAAATTACGGGAAAAGAGATGATTTGGCAGTTCTTGCTTCGGAAGTTTTAACGGGGGGATTTAGTTCTATTCTTATGAATGAAATTCGCACCAAGCGTGGTTTGAGCTATGGAATACAAAGCACGATTGCTGAATTTAATGACTACGGTCGAAGTATCATCACTTCATTTTCCAAGAATGAAACATATCTTAAATTAATTGATGTTACTTTGAGTGCACTTCAAAAGATCAAGCAAGGTAAATTAGAAGAAGAACGAGTTGAAAAAGTAAAAAAAGGCGTGATTGCTGCTCAAGTTTTTAAATATGAGTTACCCGCGAGACTGCTGATGGAAAAATTGGAATACGACTATATGGGGCTAGATTTTAATCAGTTTGATAGCTTTGATCAGGAAATTAGAAAAATTACAGGCGATGAAATTCGTTATAAAATTAATCAATCATTTTTAGATGGAGAATTAATCATTTTTGCCTTGGGGAACAAAGCATTATACCCAGAATTTAAAAAGCATTTTTCTAAAAGAGGAAAAGTAAAACTCATTGAGCAAAAAGAAGTTTACTAGTTTATTGCAGCCTGCGTGTGCGCAGTCATATTAACTCGCGCACCAGGTAGTACTTCAATATGTTGGGCCTTAATTGTTGCATTAACTTGAGCAGTGGGAAATATCTTAACAGTTCCAAGTGACTCAATTTCGCCTTCAAATTCGCCATAAATTTCTAAGTTGTATCCTTTCATTTTGCCTTTGACACTGGCACTCATTTCTATTTTAAGTGACGCATTTTTGGTGGCTGTGATTTGGCCTTCCATGTGTCCCGATAAAATGGTGTGATGGGAGAATATAAAATCACCGTTAAGATAGGAGTTTTTTCCAATATGAGTATAATCCAGATTTTCTAACATATTTTTTCTCTTAATATTTAAAGTTGATATTGTTATTTTGAAAATGAAGTAAGTCTCCATTTTTGGCAAAAATAAAAACTGTAAAGTGAAAAGTTCCCGGTTTTTTAGGACGACGAAATGTGGCGTTGACTGGTCTAAAACGCTGGGTGGCAAATGGCTCTCCGGCGCTGTAATTAATTTGAAAATCGGAATTCCCCAAAAGCGTATTGGCTGGGTAAACTTGAATGCTTTCTTCTGATTTCATTACTACAATGATGTGCCCAGCAAGTTTAACATCCCCTCCTAAGAGGTTCACTATGTTGAATTGAAGTGAAAGATTTTCTTTAGTAAATAAACCCTTGAAGTCTTCTAACTTTAAAGATGCTGGTTTGGTTTTGTCCTTGAGATGTGCCTGTGGTTTAAATAGCGAGAGAGTCGATAAGTTAATAGGTGAAGCCATAGGGGCGACATCTTTTGGAGCAGGGCAGTTTTTCACCGCAGGCTCCCTAACTTCTTGATTTTTTCCATCGCAAATTTGATTCTTATTTTTAAGCTCAGATTGAAGCAAAGTTTGATCATTGATGAGCTTTTGTTTATCAAATTGTAATTGATTCAGCTCTAACTTGCTTTTAGCATAATCATTTTTTAGTTTGCGAAGTTGGATATTATCTTGAACTGTACTTATTAAATGAAAAGGACTTGTGTGGATTAATCCAATAAATCCAATGACCAATGCAATTAGTGAAATTAGAGGAAGGCCGACGAGATACAATAGAACTTTATTTCGGCTTATTTTAAGTAAGCGAGGACTTTGATTATAACTCGAGTAGGTGATCGTAATATCATTTGATTGATGATTTTTTCGGGAGCTCATTGGAATTTTTCCCATTTGTCTTTTGAAATATTTGATGCATTAAAAGACAAAACTAATTTTCTTTTTTATGTTGATTGTATTGGTCATCTTTAAAAAATCGTAGACTGGGTGAGAATGCAACTTTATCGCTCTCATTAAATCCTTTTTCGGACCAAATTTCGTTGATAATTTTCCAGTTGTAATTGGCGTCAAGTTTTAAGTAGAGTGTTTTCTTGCCAGTGTCATTAATGGTTGAAGATTGGTATTTTTGAGTAAAGTTTACCACAGCATAGTCTTTAGTTGCTAAGATTGAAACATTTTCAAAATCAATTTTTGGTTTACCCGGATTAGAAAAAACTGCAGCTTTGTAGGTGCGATACTTATTAAAATTTCCACGAATATCTGTAAAATCAGTGGGGTGATAGTAAGACATATACTCTTCGATATTTTTACTTCTCCATGCCGCAAGCCATCCGTTGATCATTTTCTCGATTTCAGTTTTTTTAACATTAAATGACTTTTCACTTAGAAAAAAAAGATCTTGAACAACAACGATAGGAGTTTTGTGGAGTTCAATATATTTGGAAAGATCAATGAGGTCATTATTGGCCGTTACGACACAACCTCTCGAGTCCAAGCCTCTGTCTAGACGGGCTTCATCATTAGTCGAATGTAACCAAATTCCCGATCCACCTTTACCCATTTTATCATCGTAAGGGTTGGGGTAATTCATAACGAATGCGCCAGCACCATAAATAATTCCAGTTGGACCCGACTTGGTCATCAATTCTTTGTGAGTCATAAAGTCGATAAACTGATAGATTCCCTCTGGTGTTTTTAAATCGCCTTCATTGAGTTTATCGCCTGTTTTTTTTCCGGTGACCATTTGATAAGTTTTAATTAATTCAGGTATGCCAGATTTGTTTTTATATAAATATAAAAGGTGAGTAGATTTTTCGGCCACTAGAACGTGATGAGTATATCGGCCATCTAAACTTAATAAAGGAGCAGGGTAGTGCAAGTCGTTCGATGAAGTTGTATCTTCGGATTGTCCAAAAAGATGAGTTGTTAATATTAAAAGTAGCAAAGGAAAATAAAGTTTTTTAAATATATTCACTTTCATACGACCTTCGGGGAAAAAAATACCTATTCATAACTATTAAATCAGAAACAATGAATCTAATCAACATTTTATCGAGTGCTAGAAGGTCTCCCAGTCCAACTTTTCCCCCTTACTCTTAAAATATGATCAATGTTAAAATAACTATAACTGATATTGATTTTCAATTGCTCTCAAGCGATTTGAATTCAACTCTCTAACGTGAAAAAGGAATAGTTGAGATGAATACTAAGAAAAATATCCTCACTGATTTGGATGAATCTGATTTTGTCATTGAGTTTGGTGGTGGAAATTCTCAAAATACAGAGCTTGAAAATCAATCCCAAGTGTCAAATACGATTGATACTGATCAAAAAAAAGAACAAGAATTAGGAGAGGTGCAGTCGAAGGTTCAAAAAAAATTTGATCTAATTTTTAATGAAGAAGAACTCAGTTCTCTGGAGCTGCAAAGTACAACCGCCGATAAGCATGAGAATGTTGAGGAAGTTACTCCGAGACCTTTAGTAGAGTTAAATCTATCTGACATTGACGTTATTAACGAATTCGAAGGAGAAAGTACTCAAAAAACAATCATGTTTGAAAACCCTTCTTTAGAGTACTTAGCGTCTACATCTATTCAATCAAAAGAATCTGAAAATGTTTTGGAATTGCAAAATGAAATTCAATTTACAGAGGAAACAAAAGATAAAATAGAAGCTACTATCAATGAAATTGTACGGCCAAGTTTGCATGATTCAAAAGACAAAGATGAGGTGGAATTACCTTCTATTCCTTCCGATGATATTTTTCTAGATAACTTTGAAGAAAAAACGGTGGTGGTAAAGCCTAATACTGCCGAAGTTGCTGAATTATTATCAGACAAAACTCGGGAGATGTTTGATTTAGGTTTTGATCATGATGCGACAGTGGTTTATAATCCAAATGCTCTTCAGTCAAAAGAGGGGCCATTGCAAAATAACATTCCTGATGAAAATAAGCATGTTGCACATCAAGGCAAGGTCGATATTGATGAAAGCGTGCTGTCAGCCTCGCTTAATAAATATTCTAATGAACATCTAGAAGTTTTAAGGCAAGTTAAATTAGAAAGAGATTCATTACTTAGTGAAATAGATGAACTCAAATTAAAGTGTAAGTTGATTGATCGAGATCTTTTAACTTATAAAAGTAGAAATCAAGAATATAAAATTGAGATTGAGTTAATTAAGAAAAGAAATGCAGAAGAAGTTTATGTGTTGAAGCAGAATCTTGCTTTGGCAGATGACAAAATTCAAGTGCTCAAAGCAAAAATTGACGAACTTTTTGAAGAAAATGAAAGGCTTCAACAAAGCCTTAGACTTGATGTAGGAATGATTAAGCAAAAAGAAAAAGAGCTAGAAAATAAACTTGAGCTCCTAACCCTCGATGCAGAGGGGCAAATCTTTGTCCGAGAGCAAAAGATTCTAGAGCTGAGAAGGAAAATTGACTCCTTAGAATTTAATATGGAAAATGTGGGGATGAAAGAGCATCGATTGGCGCGCGAGAAAAAGGCGATCGAAGATAAATTTAACAAAGTCATCAACACGTTGCGAGACTCTTTAAGAGAAGCAGAAGAAGATTCAAATTATCAACAATTAAAATCATTAGAAAAATAAAGGACGATTGAATGAATTTAGATTTAGTGAATTTTCTCTCGGATGTCCAATTTTATCAGTACGAAAAAGATTTGTTTATATCACTCGATCAATTTTTGGCCCAATATTTTGGAGTGCAAAAAATAATATTTTTATCGATTCCTCTAAAAAGTGAAGTGTTTAAAATAAATGAAGCGCGGTCTATATTTACGCGCATGCAAGTTTTAGATGATGAGACCAAACAAACTCTAGAGAAAATGTTTACTTTATTGGCTAAAAATTATTACACTTGCAGTTTAGTGAATCAGTCACATACAAATCTCTTAAGTTTGGGTGAAAAAGGCAGTCAAAGGTATTATGCTTTTTTTGAATCCTCTGCCCCTCTAGATTCGACGGTTGCTAGTTCTCTACATAAATATTCCATTGGTAATATGAAAATTGTGGCGCAATTTGAAGAACTTAAAAAAATGCAGGAACTAATTCATATTGATGATGTGACCGGGCTTTATAATCAAAGAAAGTTATACAAAGATTTAACTGATTTTATTAACATTCATCAAAAAAGTAAGGAACCATTTTCGGTTTTGTTTGTCGATTTAGATCATTTTAAAAAAGTTAATGATCAATATGGCCATTTAGTAGGCACCAAGCTTTTAGAGATGGTTGCAAAAGATATAAGAAGTCTTTTGCGCGACACAGATATGGTGTATCGCTATGGTGGCGATGAATTTGTCCTTCTTTTGCCAACTGCCAATATCGAGGCAGGTAAGATGGTTGGAGAGAGAATTCTTAAGAAAGTAAAATCTAAAACCTACGATTTTTCCTTTAAAGATGATGAAAAAAAATTAGAGTTAAGCGTCTCGATTGGAGTTGCAGAGTACCCGAGTGATGCCAAAAGCTCAGAAGAAGTTCTTTTGATCGCGGATAAAATGATGTATGAAGCAAAGGGTAGTGGGAGAGGTCGAGTTGTCAATACGCAAGACTTATTTCACAAAAACAAAGTTAGTTAATTTGAATTAAATGATATTAAGGTTTTTCCATGTATATTATTTCTCTTTCTGATTTGCATTTAGGTCGCGGACGTTATTTAAAAAATGGACAAGTCAATTTACTCGAAGATTTTTTTGATGATGAAAAATTTTATGAATTCTGTGAATACTACTCCAAAGGCGAGTTCGAAAAAGAAAAAGTGCATTTAGTCTTAAATGGCGATATTTTAAATTTAATTCAAATAGATGTTGATGGTGTGTTTACGAACATCATTGATGATGAAATAACTTCAAAAGCTATTCATCAAATTGTATCCGGCCATCCCAAGTTTTTTGAAGGATTGAGAAAGTTTTTAAAATCACCTTATAAAGAAATCACATATATTATCGGCAATCATGATTCGGGCATGGCCTTTGTCAAAGCCCAAGAAACGCTTAAGAAATATGTTGGTGATGAACTTAAATTTGCTTTTGATGTAAATATTTGCGGCGTTCATATTGAACATGGCCATCGTTTTGAAGTCGTCAACACTGTCCCAAATGATAAGTATTTTATGGAAGGGCCTAATGGGAAAATGATCTTAAATTTGCCTTGGGGGAGTTTGTTTTGCATTAATCTTTTGCCAATATTGCGCAAGGACCGCACGAATATTGATAAAGTAAGACCCCTGGCAAGTTATGTTAAATGGTGTCTCGTGCACGATACGGCCTTTTTTTTTAGATTAGCAAAAAATGTCCTTACATATTTAGTTCAAAGTAATTTTGATGAGTATGTTAGAGAAAATCGCAATTTTAAAACCACTATTTCAATTCTTAAACAAGTCACGATTTATCCACTTTATGGCCGTAAAGCCAAAGGCATATTAAAACGCCACCCTGAAATTCACACTGTGATCATGGGACACACTCACGTTGTAGAATGGCAACGCTTTCCCGAGAATAAGTATTATTTTAACACCGGGACTTGGAACTATATCCCGCAAGTAGACTTGGGACAAATTGAAGGACGAAAGCAATTTACCTACGTTCAAGTTCGCGTGCATGAAGAAAATCATCAATTCATTAATGGCACACTTAATATTTGGCAAGGGGCTTGGAAGCCTTATACCGAAGAGGTTATTGCCACCATCTAATATTCTGGTTGGATTTTGATTTTAGAGTGCGTTTTTGTGTTTAGCACTCAAGTGACATTCTAGAATTATAGAGTCGAGCTATGCTCCTTTCGTTTAAAACACTGCGGCCTTCTCTAAAACCAAACTTCAACCAGTACGAGACTGATCAAAGTTTGGCTGAGAAAAAAGATTTATTCAGCCGATTTGCTGCTTGCTTTTTTAGTCGTGCTTTTTCTTTCGCCAGCTACTTTTTTGGCCGGAAATTTTTTTCCCGATTTGCTTTTGTTGCTGGCCGTTTTTTTGGTGGATTTTTTAGTGATCATTTTTTCAACTTTTTTCGAGAGCAAGTCTAATTCTTTTTTTTGATCGTTTAAAAATTGCTTGGCTTTTTTAATTTCTACTTGCACCGCTTTTTCAATTTTCTTTTCGATGAGCTTTTTTTCCGATTTAAATTTAGATACGATTTGGTGCATCGATTTATTTTTCTTTAACTCTGAAATCTCTTTTTTTAAATCGTTAAAAGTTTTGACTAATTTTGCTTTATCCACGGGAACTCCTTTTGGTTGTTATGTCTATGAAAATGTTTTTTTACTGATGGGCATGCGATGGCCGAAACCAAAACTTTTCGGCTTCAATTTTATTATAGGACAAAATTGTCTTCTCTTAAACTCAGAATGCGCTAAAAGTTTAAAAACTTTTTCCACGTCATGGGGCTTAAAGCCCGAGTTAATGAGTTCGCTCGGAGTCGACTGACAACTTAGGTAGCTTTCTAAAAGAAAATCTAAAACGTCGTAAGGCGGGAGACTGTCGGAGTCTTGTTGATCGGCGCAAAGTTCAGCGCTGGGTGGACGCGTGATAATCTCCTGGGGAATGATTTGGTGATAGTGGCGATTAATATAATGGGCCAGTTGGAAAACTTCCGTTTTGTATAAATCGCCAAGAGGTGAGAGGGCTCCTACACTGTCTCCATACAAAGTGGAATAGCCCACTGCCAACTCCGATTTATTGGAAGTGTTGACGACCAGAGTGTTTACATCATTGGAGCGAGCATAAAGCAACAATCCGCGCAACCTACTTTGAATATTTTCATCGGCAAGACCTTGAAGTTCTCTTCGGTAGTGATCATGAAACTGATTTTTTAGGGTGGAGTGTAAAAACTTAATTGGAAAATGCAGTAAAGGGATATTTAAGTTTTGACAAAGTTTTTCCGAGAGATCGCGGCTTAAATCATTTGAGTGAATGGAAGGCATATAAATGGCTTCCAGAACAATCGATTGCTCTTTTGTACTGTATTTCTCTTGCATCAATTTAAGCAAGCTTAAGACGAGCGCCGAATCCATTCCACCGGAAAGCGCAATGCTAAATTTAAATTGCTTAATTTTAAAAGCGTATTCAAAAAGCGAAAATGTTAAGCCGTCGATAATGGATTGGCATTCATCCTCGCTGAGATTTTTAAGTTTTTGAGTCTTTAAATCCAATCGATTTTGGTAGAGATTTAAAAAGCTTGATGGTGGAGTTAAGGTTTTGGGCAATGGTTGAGCCTGCAGGCCATTTTTTATTGGATGAAATTTTATTCGCTTTAAATCGATTGTTTGATGATCGGGGGCAAAGGCTTTTAGTCTTAAAAACTCCGATCCATCGGCGTTTAAAATAAAACTTTGGCCATCAAAAATAAGATCGTCTTCAAATCCCACTCGATTGAGATAAATAAATGGACAGGAAAAAAGTCGACTGATTTCGAAGGCCCGATGGCGGCGATTTTGATCTTTGGTTAAGTGAAATGGACTGGCGGAAATATTGATTAGCCCATCGATATTGCAGTTTAATTTTTGCTGTTGAAAAAAATCTTCAAAGGGATTTTTGTCGTGGAGGTGGCCCGGCCACATATCTTCGCAAATTGAAAGTAAAAAGGTGCGATCAAAAAATTGATAGAGCGAAAGCTTTTCCCCCGCGGAATAGTATTTTTTTTCTTCGAACACATCGTCGTTGGCGAGAAGGACTTTGGTGTGCACCACTTTTAGTTTTTGTCCCAAGCGCATTTCGTAAATCACATTTTCAATTTTTTTTGCGCGGTTAAATTCATCGAGAGTATATTTAAGTCCGCCAAACAAAAATGCGCTCTCTTTTAAGCTCGCTGCATTTTTAAGTTTAGGCATGAGAGTTTGCGACAAATGCTCCAAGTCTTTGAGCAGATTTTCATATTCAGCGATAAAACTTTTTTTGACGACTAAATCGAGCAGGGGATAACCGGTTAAATAAAGTTCGCAAAAAAGATGGAGTCCCGCGCGTTCTTCCGATTCGATGATTTTAAGTAAATGTTTAAAAATGGCATCAAAATCGCCGATCGTATGCTTGGTTTGATGAAGAAATAATTGCATGAACGCTTCTCACAAGTTACATTGGGTCATACGAAATATGACTCAATTATTATTATTTTTAAAGCAGTAATTACAATTAATTTTACCAGATTTTAGACAAAGTTTATGTCGCAATCGAAGGCTTTCTCATGAATACATTTAATACTTCGCCAAAAACTGTTTGTGTGGTGGGCGCGGGCCTCTCCGGAGTCGAAGCTGCATGGTTTCTCGCTGAGCGCGGAGTGCAAGTGCATTTATTTGAGAGCAAGGCCATAAGCCCCAATCCCGCTCAAAAGTGTTCGACCTACGCAGAATTAGTTTGCACCAATTCATTAAAATCCATGGTCGCTGAATCGGCCCACGGCATGCTGAAAACTGAAATGGATATGATGGGCTCTATCGTACTTAAAATTGGGCGCGAGACTGCTGTTCCAGCGGGCGATGCTCTAGCCGTCGATCGCGAAAAATTCTCCATGATGATGACCGCTGTGCTTAAAAATCATCCCAATATTAAGACCCACGATTTAGATGTCACTGATCCCCTAAAATTAAAAACAGATTACGCTGCCGATCACGTGATCATTGCCACCGGCCCCCTAACCTCGGAAGGATTGACTTCTTGGCTCATCGAAAATCTCACGGGAAGCGACGATTTTTATTTTTACGACGCCATTGCTCCGGTGGTCGATGCCGATACGCTCGATTATAGCAAATTATATTTTAAAGAGCGCCACAAAGAGGTTGTCAAAAATACGGCAACCAATCAAGAGGGCGAGGATTACGAAACATCCACCGGCGCGGATTATTTAAATGCTCCGATGAATGAAGAAGAGTACCAGCGTTTTATTTATGAATTAGTCAATGCAGAAAAAGTACCGCCAAAAAATTTTGAAGAGTATAAATTTTTTGAAAGCTGTTTGCCTATCGATACCATGGCCGAAAGAGGTCCCGAGACGGCCCGTTTTTCTTGTATGAAGCCCATAGGACTAGAAAAACCAGATGGTACTCTCGCTCACGCTGTCGTGCAATTGCGCAAAGAAAATTTACTGGGAAGCGCTTACAACATGGTGGGTTTTCAAACGCGTTTGACTTACAAAGAACAGTTGCGCGTTTTTCGCATGATTCCTGGTTTTGAAAAAGCAGAATTTATTCACTTGGGTAGCGTACATCGTAATTCATTTTTAAATGCCAAAAATTTACTGCGTAGCGATCTCTCGGCGATGAAATTTCCCGAGCTCACATTTGCTGGCCAAATGACGGGAGTGGAAGGTTACACCGAAAGTGCGGCCATCGGTTTGTACGCAGGAATGCAAGTGTATTTAAAATTAAACCAGCTTTCCTCTGCGCCATTTCCACTTGAAACGACGGTGGGAAGTTTAATCAATTATCTTATGACAGTCCCTAAGCCAATGCCTTCAAATATCAACGTGGGAATTATGCCGGCGGTTACTTTGACCAAAGAAGAAAGAAGACGTCGCCACGAAATTAAAAAAACTAAAAAAAGAAAAATAGCTGTGCGCGCGATAGAAGTTCTTAAGCCTTTTATCGCCGATTTAAATAACTTGTGCCCTTCACTTAATTTAAGGGCGCTTCCCGAGGTTGAACTTAATATTCAATCTTCAACGTTGAGTGGGCAGGAATAAATATGGGTGGATTATTTATCATATTGGCGGGAATGTTGTGGGCTTTCGATACTCTCATTCGCTATCCACTTTTAGGAGAAGTGTCTCCGGCAGCGATCGTATTTATTGAACATTTTTTTTTAGTGCTAATTTTTATGCCCTATTTTTTAAAAAATTGGTTTATTTTTTTTGAGATGAAGCTCTCCGCTTATTTTTATTTTTTTATTATTGGGATGCTCGGCTCAGGTGTTGGGACGTTGGCATTTACCAAAGCCTTTTCGCTTATTAATCCAAGTGCTGTTATTTTGTTACAAAAGTTGCAACCGGTGGTGGCAATTTCACTTTCCTACCTCATATTAAATGAAAAAATTAAAAATGAATTTTTAATTTATGCTTTTGTGTCGCTCTTGGGAGCAGTCTTTATTTCTTTTCCTGATTTGGCCCAACAAGATATGCTGCTCGTAATTGAAAAATATTTTAATCAGCAGTCGTATACCGGTTATCTCTATACCTTGCTCGCCGTTTTTGTTTGGGGAGCGTCGACCGTTTTTGGCAAAAAACTTACCCAAGAAGGTTTAGATTCCAAACAAATAATGGCCGGCCGTTTCACAATGGGGTTTGTGTTTATGTCTATTTATTTAAGCAGCACCCATTCGTGGTCGCAGTTTCAAACGATTGCTTTAAGCGTTTATCCCAAGGTTTTTTTAATGGTGATTCTCGCTGGTATTCTTGGAATGTATTTTTATTACCAAGGACTGAAAAAAGTTTCGGCGAAAGTTTGCGCATTATTGGAATTATTTTTTCCCTTGTTTGCCTGTGCCATCAACTGGATTTTTTTAAAGCAAGAGTTGGGGACGATGCAAATTGTGGGAGCGATCATGCTCACTCTAAGTAGTGCCATGATTTCGTGGAGAAAACTCTAATTAATAAAAATAAATGAGATAAAAGTAGAGGATTAAGATGGATTTTTCAGGAAAAACTTTTTTTGTGGCAGGAGCGGCAGGCTTCGTCCCTTCGACCTTGTGTGAATTTTATTTGGAAAGAGGCGCGCGTGTTTTTGGTGTGGATAATTTTATTACTGGATCTAAAAGTAATGTTGAGCTTTTATCCAAATACCCCCAATTTGAATTTATTGAATCGAATATAATTCAAGGTGTCCCCAATATTTCCCTGGGAAAAATTGATTATGTTTTATCTCTAGCATCGCCCGCATCGCCGATTGATTTTTCCACGATTCCGCTGGAAATTATGCGGGTTAATTCCGAAGGGACCTATCATTTGTTGGAACTCGCCCGCACGCAAGGAGCAAGATTTCTCGAAGCATCCACCAGTGAAGTTTACGGCGATCCAGAAATTCATCCGCAAACGGAAGACTACGTAGGTCACGTCAATCCAGTGGGGCCGAGGTCCTGTTACGATGAATCAAAGCGCTACGCGGAAGCTCTCACTATGAGTTATCACCACCGCTACAAAGTCGATACGCGCATCGTGCGAATTTTTAATACCTACGGGCCGCGCATGCGACCAAACGATGGGAGAGTGATGCCAAATTTTATTAATCAGGCCTTAAATAATCTCGATCTCACCGTTTATGGAGATGGTTCACAAACGAGATCATTTTGTTATAGCACCGATTTAGTGAATGCGATCAATGCCGTTTTAATGGGGCCCGAACACACGCCAGTTAATTGCGGAAACCCCGATGAATACACCATGCTCGAAACCGCCCAACTTATAATTAAGCTTTTAAATTCTAAGTCAAAAATTAGCTTTCTCCCTCTGCCCAAAGACGATCCGAAAAAAAGAAGGCCCGATATAAGTAAGCTGCAAAGTTTTTCGACCTTTAACCCACAAGTGAGTTTTGAAACTGGTGTAAAAAAGACGGCGGAATATTTTAAACAATTAAATAGTAAATAGAGTCCTCTTATGAAGAAAGTTGCGATTACCTGCGATCATTTATTAGTGAGAAACCATTACACAGAAATTATCGAAGTTTTGTGCGAGATCTTTCCCGAGGCACCCATTTACACTTTTGCCCATAAAAAGGGTGCCATCTTAGGCCGAATCGAACAAAGAAAAATTCATTCGACCTATCTGTCCCACAAAGTAAATACCATAGATGAATTTTATGCTCATTCATCAAAATTGCCCTTACTTGCCAAGCATCATTTTGTGTCTTGTCAGTACGACTATATCATCAACGTGAGTGCTGGTCTTTCTCAAGGTTTTAAAAAATGTGAAAGCACAAAGCAAATAACTTATTTATACGATTTTGGTTTTGAAGGAAAAGTTAAAAAAAGCTTAATGCAAAAACTCGCTCATCCTTGGTTTTTAAATTATGCCATCACTTCTTTTAAAAATGCCGACACTCTTTATGTCGCGCGAGAAAATTTGAAACAAGATTTGATCGAAGTTTTAAAACGCGAGGATGTAAGTGTGATGTACCCTCCCTTTAAATTATCCGATTACTCGCTTTTTCCCAAAGCGATGTTCCCTCATCATTTCTTACTGATCGACGTGGAAGATCTAAATCGCGATGAAGCATCCCTTGTGATGGATTTTTTACAAAGTCATCACTTGAAATTTCAATTTATCGGTCCCGATTCTCACCTGGAAGCTTTAAAGCAATTGGAAATGGAGAAAAGTGAACCGCGCAAAGATCTTTTCTTTGGCGAGCGTTGTAGCGGGGAACATGCTCCTGTCTTGGCCGCCTCAAAAATATATATTAATTTTAAAGGACGCGCTTTTCCTAAACTCGCTTTTGCCACATTGGCCGTGGGGCGACCGGTGATGATTGAGTCTTGCCACGCTAGTTGGTTTAAGGGCGATGGAGTCTTTTATTTCGATCAGAATAAAAGCATGCTTGATAAATGTCACCAGTTAATCGACCTCATGCAATCGACGTCATTAGATGAAGATAGTTTTGATGGCCAAAAACTTCGCTCCCAAGTGCAGTTTTATCACGAAACTAAATTTAAAAAGTCCATGGAAGCTCTCCTTAATTAATTTTATTTAATCAATCTTAAGGGCCCTATCGACGCTCATTTTTGCCTAGTTTTAAGCTTATCAAGGTCCATTTTCTTTTATCATTGAGGGAATTTTTACTTTTATCTATTAGTTTGCCTTTACAAGCACTATAAGTATGGGCTAATAAATAGGGACACATTTTCAATGGCAAGGTATGCAAATTAAACAATTTAAGCTTTGTTTAACATTCATTCTTTTCTTATCGCTTTTTTCAATTTTAAGCCTTAATGCAGCCACGCCTTGTAATGCTTTGTTAAAGACATTATCAGCAGGGCTGGAAAACTCAGGTGAAAAGTTAATTGATAAGTTTGATTTTTCCCAACACACGGCCCATTTAATTGATTTAGGTTTCTCTAAAGAGAGAATTCAGTTTATTGAAAGAATTTTGGATCAAAGACAAGCCGACTTATCAATCGATCGCTTTATTGTTTATTTAAAATTTGTGTCCATGCTTAAAGTAGAAGAGCGAGAATCCGCATTTAGAGATCTATTATTTTTAGACATCCCTCATGTGAATGGGCCGTATTTAGCTAAGTTTTACGAAACACAAAAAATGATCGATCAACAGCTAAAAGAGAAATTGTCATGGGATGCTAAAAAAGTAATTTGGAAAAATGATTTTAAAAGTCGAATTTCTAGCGATACGAAAAAGATGTCACTGGAGGAAAGGCTAGCGACAGAGGGACAATTTATGTCGCGCTTTAGCGATGCACGACTTCGATTTGAAGATCTGTTTTATTCGTGTCAGTCGAGACTTCCAAATAAAAAACATGACGTCGCCAAGCGATATTACGAAAAATTTAAAATAATCTTGGGCGTTGGAGTGACAACTTCTGCATATATCATTTTTAATCGGGATAAAGGTAAAACAGGGGATGAGTGGTACGAACACAATAGTGATTGGTATAAACGCCTTCTCTTAGAAATCGCCTATGCCGTTATATCCAATAAAATATCGGTGAAGGTCTCAACGAAAGAATCTGATTCTCAGTTTATGAAAACGCTTAAAAATTTCGTGAGTAACCGGTTTACAAATGCCTTTGAAGCAGGAGCGTATGCAGCGATCTTTACAACCTCGGATAAAGAAGCGCGAGATCGCGTGTATCAAATTCTCAACACGCCTAAGTTTCAAGAAGATCTAAATCACATAGTACAGAAACTTGAAAGCGATTCATTTTTTGATAGATTTAAAACGACACTTTTGAGTAAGTTGCATATGGGAGCAAATTTTAACTTAAAAGAAATTCTTCCCAAGGATATCGATTTTTCTAATTTAACGGATAAGGAACTAAAAAGAAGTGACGTACAGGAGGTCATTACTCTCGTTGCACTCATGGGTTATTATGATGCTCACAAAGGTCGTGGCAAAAAAATGGAGATTAATGTTGGTGATCAGAAGTATCAAATAAACATTCCTCCTATTGATACTGGTTCAGGAACTTTGGATCGTTATACTTATTCTGCGGTAATAAATGCAGCCGTTATTCCACTTTTGATGTTCCAACAGCAAGCAATCTATCAAACACTTTGTCGTGGTCAAGATGAGATTGTAAGCTCGACAATTAAGGCATTGGGCATCTATTCCGCAATAAAAGTTATTAACGATACAATCTTTTTTAGTATGCGTAGAGATGCCATTAATCAATAAGACCATCTAAAAAACATTCTAGTAAGGAAGAGCGCAAGCAGCGCTATCGAGTTTATTAGGTGATGCTTTTGTTCCAGGGTTAAATGGACAGGCTACAGGAATATAGCAACGAGCGTATCCCATCGCATATGTATCTAAAGTATAATTAACAGCGTTTGAAGAAGTGTCTTCGTCATCACCACCAGCTATTGGGAACAAATTATTACAAGTATTGTTAGTACATGGTTTGCTGTAACTGATTTTGTATTGGTCATTGTAATCATTGGTTTTTGTCGTTACAAAATTTGGAAATCCTCCAGATAATAGATTTCCGTTGTAGAGTCTGACCATATTTGAATTAATGGCTACGGCACTTTCATTTAACCAGTGTGGCAATGAACCAACTCCACCAATGGGTGAATAGAGTGAGCCTGTCCCAAAGTCTGTAGGAACGATTGTATTTCTGATCAAATTAAAAATATTCCAATTCATAAGTGATCGATAATTACTAACATCTGTGGAATTATGTTTAAGTTTTATGAATGAGTCTTGGCATTTTAATTTAGCCTTTGAAAGATTTAATATCTCTTTACTGATTATGTTGTGATCTACAAATGCCATTTGGGCAGGAATAAAAGTTGACATGGAGTTAGGTGCACTCGCAATTACACCTAATGGTATTTTGGGATCAGAAACATATGATTGAACTTTGTCAAAAAGTGTGTGATTTGAAGGTAAGTCACGTATAGCAAGAATTTTAATATAGTAATATTTCCCTGGAATAATACTAGCCGAAGAATTAATAGTGCATGTTGATATCGTAATATTTTTTTGCGAAAGATCATCGAAGTCTTGGTAGCATAGGTCACCTGTAGCATTCATTTTTACACTAAAAATATTTGGACTTTGCAATGTCGAACTATTGAGAGTGCTCGTCCAAAGAACTCGATATTTTCTTATAGACCCATTTGGTCCAGGGTTGAGCGCGGTTATATTTGGAAGAGTAAAGCTTATGCTGGCACTCGTGGCACTTATGTAAGTTGTATTGAGATTTGTTAATTTTCCGCTTGCTTGAGATCTAATTGGTTCAACAAAACCTGTAAAGTATAATTTAAAATTGTTTTTTACCGAACGCTTATAAGAATAGTGTGGAATAGTATAAAAATATGGTGTTGAGACAGATGAAGAAATATTTCCACCAATGCTTGGTTTATTACCATCTTTCTCAAGATAATTAAAATCTGGTAATATATCGATTTTTACAATGCAAGTGCCAATCGGTGAATCTTTATTAAATCCTCTTTCGTTTTCTGGAAGTGTCGCTACGTCACCATAGAAGCATCCTGGTGATCCAGACATTTTCATCCGGCTGGCACCAGTTGTACTAGGATATGTTTTAAATGATGAAGTGCTCTCATCCCATTCTGGATAAATTTGACTATATCCTGATGTCGATGCATTTTTATTTGCAGCTAGAAATGAAACGCGCATTGATGAGCTGGTCTTTAAAGTTGCGTAATAGGTATTAGCAGAAATAAAATCATTTAAGATAAATGCAGATTTCATTTCTCTATTAGGTTCTAATTTATAAGTACCTAGGTTTAAACCAAATCCACCGGAGGCGGAAGGATCGATTTTATCACTTTGGTACGAAGTATTGACCACTGTCTGGCCGGTTGTTGGAATTTGAGTAATTTGTGTCAAATCTTGACCTTGACCAAATTTGTCCATAGCGATCACAGCAGATTTTTGAGATTCCGTTTTAAGTGGAATAAAATAATTAGTACTAAATATTTGATCAGTCTTATAGTTAATAGAAATCATACTTGTGGATTCGCCATTATTATCTGCAGCAGATAAATAGTAAAAGTTAATGTCGCAAGATGCTCCAACAGCTAAATTATTGCAGTTTGTGACATCTCTTTTGCAATAAGATATTTTGGAAGCAATTGTTTTAAAATTACTTGTAATTTGACTACACTCTGTATCAGAGAGTTCGTATTTT
>Ga0255170_1000055_pt1 | contig 67000 bp, 64 predicted proteins | sample Atl_Yuk_RepA_8d_FD_186015 | JGI IMG/M metagenome (GOLD analysis project Ga0255170, IMG submission 186015) | Freshwater microbial communities from Altamaha River, Georgia, United States - Atl_Yuk_RepA_8d | ecosystem: Environmental > Aquatic > Freshwater > River | place: USA: Georgia | collected...
TAAGGTTGGGAACCCTTCAACGAGCTCGCGGATCTCTTTCGCCGCAGACGGCAATTGGTCATCATTGATTTCATAGGTATCAAAACCGATTTTTGGTGCTTCCATCTTGATCTTCTGCCATTCGGGCTTGAACATTTGGCAGTGTGGGCACCAGTCGGCAAACACCAAAATCAGCATAACGGGCTTCTTTGAAGACTTTGACATGGTTGCGGTTGCTCTCTTACATAATACGGCGCAAAATTAAAAATCCGAGAGATAAATAGAGGACTCATGACTTCCAGTTGCTACGACGCCGCGAGCCACGCTTCATGTGATGCTATGAGTGAGCTCGCAGTGCAGGAATGGCGCGCCGATCATCAGCGCATGTCGCGATTATTTGACGACGAAGGTTGCCGTCGCTTTCAGAGTCTTGCGGATCGCGATCTAGAGTCACGTATTCAAAAAGGTTTCGGCCTTTCAAAGAATGCGTGCTTCACAAAAACCAACCAATTCAATGCAGGACCCTGGGAGAAGCAGGTCATGGATGTACAACTTCCGACGTTCTATGACAAATGGACTCGCGCGCGCAATAACGGCAAGCAGACGTGCGGCCCCCCGACGGAAGTATGCCTCCAGGGACCGCCGATCGACGCATGCATCTGGGGACATCATGGTGTTGAGAAATGCGGCGCCGGTTGCGAGCCACTGACGTGCACGTTCCAAACAACGGCGCCACAAGACCGTTTCCCATGCCCGAAACAATGCGGTCCTCATCCTTTGCCATGCCCCAACCCGATCGGATACCGTAATCGCATACGCTTGGATTAGAGGAAATGCGCTCCACCTATTTCTCTCATTTCTTTGTAGATCATGTTGCCAATGATCCCTGTTTTGGTGAGCTCCGTCATCCTGCTTTGGAGTCTGCACCCGATTGCGCAAAAATATGTCATGCACTCGATTGCGTCGGATGAATTCGTCGTTGTGACCGGTTTGGTGTACTTTGCATGTGTTGTGTTGTATGTGATTGGCACACGCATGCGTCTTGGCGACGTATTTGCGAAACTGAGTCTCATCGATCGTTTGCTCATCCTCTTCGTGGGATCTCTATCGTATTTTGCTTCGTCCCTCCTCTATAGCAAACTGATGCAGTTGCGCGACAGCCATTGGGTCGTTGCCATAACGTACGCCACGCCCGTGCTCCTCACGACCATGTTTGCCATTCTATTTCTGAGAGAGCAGCCATCTCCCAAAACGATTGCCGGTATTCTCCTCATGAGTAGTGGTGTCTTACTTCTTACAATTTAAGGCGTGCAACGCAAGATAGCAAAAAGAAATGTCAAAACCCCAAGTCACCGCCATGGATCTATGCGAAGCCATGACGGATCGTCTAAAGCATTACCCGTATCTTACGGCAAAAAATCTGGCGCGCACGTTCCATATCCCCAAAAAAGTCGTCGTCTTTGTCATCAACACTTTTGCAGACGACGTTGAAACATTTAGTCGCACCCCGGCGTCGAAGGACAAGCGCCCGGCGTTCCGGATGGTGGCGACACGACCGGCGGATCGCATCGCGTAAGGAAGGGTGTTTCCATACCCGGCGATCCGGCGGGGTCTCCAAAGGGGGATGGGATCGGATGCGGGTGTGGGCGAGGACGCCGACGGGCGCTCCGATGGATGCTGTGAATCGAACTGTGGATGAACCGATCGGGCATATCGTCATTATTCTGTAGGTCATCCTCAAGGAAGCTCGACGTCTTATTTTTTACAAGGTCTTTGAATGCCTGAATCATCGGCTTGGTGGACTTGTTGAGGTGGAAGAACTGGTAGGTGTTCACATTGCATGCATCTTCGCTCAGAAGATTGGTGAGTGCTTCTTTGGTCTCTGTGCCGTTTGGATCCACATCAAGGTACTTATCATGCACGCGGTCTGTGTGAAATAGCCGGCCATGGCATGCGGCATCTGCAATATGGATGACCGCGCGCGCATTCGCCTCCCACGACAGTTTGGTGCATTTCTGCAGACCCGACAGTACATCCTCGGCTTCATCATCGCCGCCACGTGCCTCTAGGTTCGCCAGGAATGTCTTGAATGCTTCAATGTCCGATGTGAAATCGAGAACCTCGATGCCGTTGGGTGGCTCTGTGATGTCAAAATCTCTATAGGCGACGACACCGACACGCACGGCACACTGGGGATATTGCTCTCGGACGCCGTTTACCGTCTTTTGAATATGATCTTTAACACCCTCGATCGCATTGGCCATGCTACCGGTTGCGTCTAGGAGAAATGCAATGTCTAGGCTATATGTGTCGTTCATAACGAGCGTTTCGAGCGCGCCGAGCGCACCCAGCGCGGCCTTGGGCTTCGCCTCAGCCATTTGAAAGTTGATTGTGTGTCCTAATGCATATGTGTGGTTTCAAGGTTAAATCAATTTTTAGGTTGTTCGTGTTAAAAATTAAAAATTTCTAAAAAGAAGCGGCCGTGTCGCGGGCGATTTGTGTGGTCTAGGTAGCCGTGGATGACGTCGAGTCCGTCGAGTCCGTCGAATTCGTCGGGCACTGTGGGTTCAGTCAAATCGAACGGGGTCGTGCGGGGTGGTGGGCTGAAAGAAGGTGTCGCTCGAGCACTAAGTCAAGCATGCACCTATGGGATGGATCTTCAGAAGAGTTTCTTGCAGGTGCATGGGAAGACTTTGAATTTACAGACCTTCTTCCAGGTGCTCTATAAGGGCATGGTGCAGTCATCCCTTACATCAGGTGTGGTGTATGCGTCCTATTTCTCTGTTTATAATGCACTTCAGCCACATCCAGCGGCAGGAGTTGTGGCGGCAGTCACAAATGCGATCATTAAAATCCCAATCTCCAACAGCATGCGTGTAATGCAGACAAACCCGAGCATCAACAATGTTTTCAAAGCAGGACGCAAAATCCATCGCAACCATGGTGTGCGTGGGCTGTATACAGGGCTCGGAATGAGCTTATCAGAAGACATCATCGAATGGGATTTGCGCATACGCTTGCATGCAGCGTGTTCTCAAGCGATGGAACCCTTTTTGCCATCTGGTCCACAGCGCGGCCTTGTCGCGGGCGCAATCAGCGGTGCAACCGCCGCGGCGTTGACGACTCCATTCGACACAATGCGCGCCATCATGGCAGCACAATCTGCGACGACACGCGATCATCGGAGCGCTTTACAAACATTGCATGGTGTCGTGCATTCCTATGGGCCACAAGCCCTCTTCCGCGGCTATGAATTGCGAGCGGTAGCGACGGGAATAAAAATGGCGCTGTTCTATATGTTCATGGAAATGATGTGATACCGGTCGGATTCCTGTTTGTGTGTATCTTAGCCGCCAGCGAATGCGTTTCTTGTCGGAGGAGCAATTAATGTGGTAATCTTACCATCTTTCCAAACGCTCCTAGCATTTCCTGTAGCAGACGAGGATGTCTTCACATAATACACTCTTGACTCGTTGTGGTTAAAATCGCCGCTTACCAACACCATTTTGTTGTCAGATTCTGCAAACGAATATGTTCTAAATATCCTTTCTTCAAGTCTTGTGAGATGCGTGGGAAGAATGAGTGGTGTCCATAGTGTGCCATTCGGAGAGAAGAAGATTCGTTGCCCTTCTGAAGGAGATGATGCGTAAAACATCTGGCGTCTCTCCGACCAATGAACACGTGGTTTGATCATGTCCCCTGACCACTCGAATTCTCTGTCCGATATGGAAGATTTCGTCCATGTCTTGGCGTCGGCCGAAACAAAGCAGACCAGTTTGGTGTAAAGTAACGTTTTGTCATAGCCATAGCTGAAGCTCGAGTTCGACGAACGCACGGGTATCGTTTCCTCTCGGATGACTTCAAATCCGATCGCAACATAGATGTTCTTTTGCGCTGACCAACATACCGACGTAAGTTGGTACTGACCTTCAATTTCCTTTACACATTTCCATGCAGTTCCATTCTTTGAGCTCAAAACAAACGACCGATGGACACCTTTGCTCCCATTCATCCATACGTCTTCATAATTGCACCCGACGCCAATGAGCTTCTTTTGTTTTGGCGACCAACACAATGCTTCTACGCAAAATTGACTCGTTCTGGGTGATTCGCATGGCAATGAGTGTTTTTTCCAATGCTCGCCATCGCGAGACGTCATGATAACATCGCCAGCTGCTATGAACTTTCGTAACGGCGCGCACCAGATCACGGTTTGTAGGTTGTCGTTGTCTTCCGACTCGCGCGGTATGAAATGTTTCCATTTGGATCCGTTTCCTAGATCTTTCACGACGAACCCTGAACGTCCAACTTCATCAAGACCGACAACTAATAATTTTTGTAGCTTGGGAGACCAACATATGCTCGTCCAAGCAAATGTGGAATCAGATGACGAAATTTCGTTAGGAATGAGGTCTATCTTCCACGTCTCTCCGTCAGATGACACACCAAAATTGCGGCCTCCAGTCGCAAAGAATTTTTGAACCTCGGGTACCCAACATACACTCATCACCCCTCCGAGTGGCTGGACGATATGACCTTCCGTTGTCAGCACCATGTCTTCATCAAAATACTTCGCGTCTCGAACAGCTTTTTCAATTCTCTCGAGACCTCCTGTACCAAACCACCAGTCCAAAACACGCTTCGGTAGTTTCTTGCGGGTTGAGGGATCGGCAGGTGGTGCCGGCGGACGTCCGTATTCAACGGGATCCGGGTCGGTATTCGCGTTTCCATCCAGATCTGTTTCGTACATCGCTTGTTCAATGTAGAAGTTTGTCATGATTTTATCCAAGGTGTCCATAGACAACAACGTAATAGGACCTCGATAATCTCGACGCCCAGATGGCGAAACATCGGCTCGGTCGTCTCGGTTGAAAGTTACGTACTTGTCTTTTTCATTGAGCATGACGTCATCGAGTACGTCATCGTCCGTGGCATCTACGTTTTTGCGAGATCCGTTTCTGTTTCTGATGGAAATAGAGGTAACATCCCGCGTTCCGCGTATTTGTCGCTGTTCCGTGCCATCTTCGTCATCCAAAGGTAGGCCCATCCAAACACCACCATGCATACGATTGGATGTCCTCTTTGCCATTGGTCACGAGGGTTTACACATTGCGCTGAAAATTTTTTCATACTCACACGAAAAATATTTTACGCGCTAAATGTAGATTCATCGGTCATTAAATGCCTCCAAAAGCCATGGACAAAGCAGCATGCGATGCCTTCAAAGCAGATCCACGACGTAACCCACTCACCGGTCGTGAAATTGACACTGCGGGCGCGACATTCAAAACTCTCGTGAAGCAGTGCAAATCCTTTGGTGTGAATGTGTCGCCCAAGGCCAAGGCAGCGCAACCAGCACCCCCAGCTCGTCCTGCTTCCGCGCCACGTGCTGCATCGGCCGCCCCCGCGCCCACGGCTTCGGGCAAGCGGGTTACAGACCTTCTGCGTGATAAACAAATTGTTTTCACAGGTTTCCGCTCAAAAGAGCTCGAGGAAAAGCTTGCTACCGTGAATTGCAAAGTCGGCAGCAGCATCACGAAGGCGACTGCGCTCGTGGTCGCAAAGGACGTGAATGAAACATCTGGCAAGCTCGATAAGGCGCGTGTAGCTGGAATCCGAATCATGTCGCGCGAGGAGTTTGAAAACAACTACATGTATGGCAAGTCGCCGCGTTCTTCATCAGCATCTTCGTCTGATGTTTCCAGCGCATCTTCCGTGTCATCTTCAGCCTTTCCAGAGCAAAGTGTCGTACTTTTGAGAAACTTTGTGGATACGGTCGAGAAAGCCATCACCAAACTGCAGCCCGCATTCGATAAATATCAGCAAGACCAAAAGCAAATGTACGAGAGCTTTGAAAACCTTTTCTCTGAATTTGCGTCGTCGATTGATCTCGGCTTGAATGATGATCAGGTGGCGGCTTTGGAAGAGTTCCTCGAACCACTTGACATCGAACGACTTTCTGGAATGGCGGAAGAAATCCAAGAGCGTACCGAAATGTTGCAGAGCTCTTTCAAGGGATTCAAGTATGTCATAAAAGAGATCAAAAAGGGGCTCGGAAGCGATAGCGTGAATGCGCCTCTTGAACCGACTGACCCCAAACGAAAACCAAAAATATGGTTCTTCGATAGCATGAGTGGAGAGAGTGACGATGCGTATGGAAAGAGATTCATAACACGAAACGCCAACAAATTGATTCCTGGCGACGTGGTCGCTCCGGAAGGAGGGCACCGTGGCGATGGAATTTTCATCATGGGCAAGAATGGAAAACCAGTGCGACCCTTTTTGCACGGAAATGGCGAAGTATCTCTTCCGCCGTGGGTAAGCAAAATGCTCTTGGCGAAAGGCATGACTATGTCAGAAATCACGAAGATCTACGACGAGGGTATCTTCCGATTCATCATCTATCCCAAATCGGAACACCAACCAGAGGAGCTCAAGAAAGGTCTCATTCGCGTTTTTGATTCACGGGACGCCGGTGGAACTTACACCGTGAGTATTGAGGATGAGGAAGACTTTGCAGACTTGAAGATGGAATGATGGAATTTCTGACCCAAAAAATGATCGCGCCTATGATATGTAACACATGATGTCTGCGATTCAAAATTACCAAACTAAAAAATGCTCGCCGCCGCAGTTCCGCCATCCAATCGGATAGAATGGCTCCTGAAAAAGAACGTCATGAATGCAGTGGTTCAGGAAGGTGGCATGGTTTTTGGCGGGGCTGTGCGCGATTTCATCTTGCACGATTCTCATGCGATTGCGTTTTACAAGAAGAACGAACGCCGTGACCCGAAGGATGTCATGGCATTGTACAGAGATCGCAATTATCTGCCAGAGCTAGACGGTCGCTTTGTTGTACCAAATGACATCGACGCTACCATCCACGAGACTCGCTTAGTTTCCTTTCTTGAACGCCTACGATTCATGAACTTTGAAGTGCAGCTTCTTTTTCAGCGGGATCCCAAAGAGTATTTTCCGGATCTGAATCTTCAACCCAACACCGTTCGGCATGAGCGCTACGTCATCCATAGTTTTCGAGCCGCATCTTTCAAGTCCATCCTGCAGCGGGTACTGCCCCACCCACTGCTCAGTGAGGTCGAGGGCGAAATCGAGCAGCTTGTCGTCAGAATTGCCAATCTGTCTCGGCATCGCATCAAAATGGATCTCATGGTAAGCACGGTGCCTCTTCACGAACGCCAGCCCGAGCCTCCTTTCGGAAACATCGACTTCCAATGCAATGCTCTGATTTATGATCGGCGCGGCATTTCGCTGTCGAATGAACTGTGGCCGACCTCGATGTTTGATCCTGTCTCAAAAGCGAGCCAGATGAAAGAAATTATGGATGACATTTTCTATCGGCGGGCGTCCGTTTGCTTTCTGAGCGCACCCAAAGAGCACCGAATTCGCAAGATGGTTCACAAAGGCTGGAGCATTTGCAGTCCACTTGTGAAGGAAATACGGGACGAATCTTACGACGGACACTGCATCATTTGCCAAGGCAGCGTCCAGAACAAAAAACACTATAAGTTGGTGTGTTGTGATGCTCGCTATCACATTGAATGCCTCAACGACGCATTCGACATGGGTCCAAGCGCCATGGGCAAGACGTGCCGGTGCCTCATGTGCAAGAGTCTCATTGTCCGGCCTTCCCACCTCAAAGCGTACATCCAGTCGCAAATGACACTTGAACTAGACGCACGTGCATAATTACGGCGTTGTCGGTCGCTTTAGAACCGCACTAGAGGCAAGAGGCCATTCCACCAAGTTTCTTTGCGGAAAACTTACAAAACATAATTCAGCATGGCGTTATACGGCCCTTGCATAGAATGTTCGCTCGTATAGCTTGAAGAGGGTTCCTTCACCTGGACGTGATGCCCGATGAAACCATACTTTCCATACTTTCTCTGCCAGATCCCTTCGGCGCGCCGCATCGCGTTGTGGTTTCATTAGGTAAATTCCACGCAAAAATGAAAGCACATCGCGGACGTATTTTGACTGCACGTTTTCGGGAAAAGGGAGATCCTCTCGTCCAAGAGCCCAAAGTAGATCGAGAAAACAAGCGTACACGCGCACAGCACGATCGATTGAATGCTCGTCATAAGACTCGAACATACGACATCTGATGAAACCAGTAACATAATTGATTTCTAAAACGTCCCAGAAGTCCATGAAACTATCTCTGAGGGGGTGCTTATACTCACACTGGCGGCATGCCCGATACGCATAAACTCTCTCCACTGCGCTCAGAGGGAACGAACGTGTGTCAGGCACTATGATCATGCCTCCGTTAGCAAATGTAGTGATGCGTAGTGGTATATCGCTTTCATGGAGTACCATGAGAATATTGTGAAATAACTCGCGACCGGGTATGTCGTTTGCGTCCATGGTGTTTACTCTTTATGTTGCTCGATTCAAGGTTGAGGCTTTCTTCATTTTTTTACAATTGTCCGTTTCTGAATCCACAAAACCGCACAGGTGGTTTCGTTTTGGTTACGCAATGAGCGCCTGGAATTCGCGCTCGTACAGTTTGAAGAGGGCACCCGTGCCAGGCTGGGATGCTCTGTTGAACCATACGCTCCAAACGGCGGCCTCGAGCTCCTTCGTGCGTTCCGCGTCGCGAGGTGGCTTTTTGTTGTAGACCTTGCGCGCAAAGTAGAGGATCTTGCGCACGTACACAGAGTTCGGCTGCGTGAGGCCTTCGGGGAATGGGAGCCACACCTGACCAATGGCATGGACGAGTGTGAGGAAGCACGTGTAAATGCGAGCCGCGCGATCCACCGTGTGGTGGTCGTAAAAACGGTTCATGACGCAGCGGTCAATCACACCGTTGGCCATGTCGGCCAACAGATAGTCGCCTTGGATCATTTCGGAGAGGAAGTCGTCGCTGACGGCCGCCGCCACAGAATCGCTCAACAGGAAGGCATCCAGGCGAGGCACGATGTAGCAATGATCAGGATCCACATCGTTCTGCCGATACCACGGGCTGCGGATGCAGAGCGGCAGATGGAGTTCATCGATCGTTTTCGAGATGAGATCCCGGAACTCACGACGGCGGAGGTGCGTACGCGTCGCGAGCGGATTAGGCTGCTCCATAGTTGGCAAGAGGGCTAGGGTTGGTGGGTTCTGCGGCTCTGTTGCTCTATGCTTGAAATCAAATTTTTAGTGGTTCATGCGTCAGAATACACAATATGTAGCCACAAATTAGATTTGTGAAATTAAGTATAGAGTGTCTGCGTTGCCATGCACTACGAGTATGATGTTGTCATTGGTGGTGCGGGAATCACTGGGCTTTATGCGGGTCTGTACTTTTTGGGCAAGGGTTTTCGCACATGCATCATTGAGAAATCTGACGAAATTGGCGGGCGTATTCAAACGATCCGCCGTAGTCCGACGATTTCGTATGAGGCCGGCGCAGGTCGCTTCAATTTGAATCACGTGCGCTTGCTAAAGCTGCTGCGAGCCTACGGCCTGGGCGACGCGATCTTCCCCATCTCGACAGAAAAACAATATCGATCAGTGGCGACTCCAGCAACATTTACAAGCCCGGCAAGTGCTATTGCACGCACTCTTGACCGCGTGATCGCATTCAGTAAAACGCAAGCAGCGCGCGACCTCAAACAAATGACCTTTGAAGCGCTGTGCAAACGCGTCCTGGGCGATGAGGCGGCCCTTGAATTCAAAAACGCATTTGGCTACAATGCCGAATTTGAGATCATGAACGCCTATGATGCGCTACGGATGTTCGAACGCGACTTCAATACGGACGCGCAATACTTCTATTGCAAAGGTGGTCTGTCGCAATTGACGCGCGCCATGCACAGCGATTTCATCGCTAAGGGTGGTTCGGTATTCATGCGCGAAGCCATTGCGGACATTTCAACGGATCCGATCACGGTACGCACAACACGGCACAATCTTCGTGTAAGGACGGTGATCCTTACCTTTCCGCAATCTTCCCTCTTGTCCATCCCATCCTTTACAGACGCTGAGAAGGTTCTTCTCGAATCCGTCGCACCTGTGCCTCTTACCCGGATTTATGCAGCCTTTAGCAGCAAGGGCAACCGCACCGACACCGCATGGTTCGAAGGCATCCCAAAAACCTCCACCGATTCACCTCTGCGCCAGGTCATTCCGATCAATCCTGCGACTGGTCTCATCATGGCTTCGTATTCAGATACACACTATGCAACAGAATGGGCGGCACTTTCGAAATCATCAACACGCCGTTTCAAAACCAAACTCGTGCAACAATTAGAGCGCCTTTTCCCTGAACGCGCTTCCCTACCACCCCTGCCAGCAAGCAAAGTGTTTGTTCATCATTGGCCAGAAGGCGTCCATGTGTGGAAGGTTGGTGCAGATTCAGCACGGCTTTACCGTCGCATCATGCAAATTAAAGGTCCCACCGTTCCACTCTTCATCATTGGCGAAACGTTTAGCAAAAACCAGGGTTGGATTGAAGGTGGCCTAAACATGTTTCATGATGCCCTACCAAAGCTACGCCCATTTTTGACTTGAATAAAAACTTTCTTAATGTAGGAATAAGCGAAAAGGCAGACATGGTCAAAGATACCATCTATCGGGAGAAAGCTATACCCGAGATTCAAGAACGCTTTCGGGAACTTCTGAAAGAGCCGCATGTAGAGAGAACGGCCGTCATAAACTACCTCTCGCGTCGCAGTGTGAAAGGACTGTTTCCGATGACGTTTGCGACGGACACAGGGGCATGGGTTGTGTATGGAAGTGGTTTTGAGTACTTGCGAAAGAAGGTCGGCGACTATTCTGCGATGAAAAAACCGGTCGCATACATCATCCCGATGTTGATGGATGGAAAGTATCTGGATCCACCAACGGTTGATACCATACAAGTTGATGATATTATGCACTCAGGCTACGCCTATCCGAATGTCGAAAGTTACCGTCATCAATTGTGGGCGTTCCGAAAGGCGATTGAGGAAATAAATGAAAAATATAAGCAACATCGTAAGATAAAATCACCCGTCGATGACAGGTTACAGGGCTACGGGGTCGTTGGCGTGAATATTCCGTACGACGAGCCGGAATGGGTGACGGCCATTCAAAAGGGAAAGCCCGCCCATAATCCTGCACGCGACGATAAGGGCGTATGGTATTTTGCTGAGCAAGCGATCCCAATTGAAAAAGTTAGGAAAGGCATCCGTAAGCTGATCAAGCATGACCCAGATACATGGAAGGCCTTAGCAGGAGCCATCTTTATTCGAGATGTCACCCTAGGTATTCCTAAACACAAAGTTCCGGATCTCCGAGATGTTCAGCAATCGTTTGTGCGCAGCATGAAGAAGTTTTTGAAGAACGCAAAACAAACGGTATGTGAAGCGGGATGGGATGGTCACGCGCGTTTGTTGGTCAAGTCTACGCCTATAAACCCAAGCACGGTGTGGGTCGTAGATCCATGGATGTCGCCTGAGAGAATCATCGCTTCGCCGACGTATCCTCGCCTGCGTGATGTATTTAAAGAACATTTGAATGTTACTCTCGAACCTGCCATCAAGCCGGCCGATCAAGGAGACGAAGGGTCATGTGTGATTGCTGCCTTTGCACGCGCTCTATGGATTGCACGAGAAGGAATTGCCGTGGCTACTCAGCATCCAATCCCAGACGATTACGCCGTCGTCGCGTTGCGTCTATTGAAGCCGCGCAAAGCTGTGATGCCGGTGATTGTCGTTCAAAAGCAAGAAAATAAGGTGCGATCGATACCGAGCCATAACCCAATCGTCATGCGAAAACGTGTGGGAAAGCCGGCAAGTGAGCCGCGCCGGCGATACGTGGAGGATATGGTGGCTGATTTACCATGCATGTCGTACTCCAACCGCGAACTGCTGTCCCATCAAAAACGCATCATCCAGTTCATGATGTCGACGCAACAGAAGGGAATCATTCTATTCCACAGTCTTGGTTCCGGGAAAACCATTACGGGCATCGCCTTGAGCCGATGTTTGATGTACGGCAAACCCGGCCTGAAATTCGTCGTGGCCACTCCTGCAAGCGTTCAAAAGCAATTTGAGAAAGAAATCAAAGGAATGGGCGCGGCGGACTTGGATGGGCGTTATACTGTCGTCACGCATCATGGTCTTGCGCGACACGAAGACGATCTGGTCGATTCCCGCACTATTTTAATTATTGACGAAGCTCATAACTTCAAGAATCCCAATGGCGTGCTTACCCAAGGAGCATTGCATGCTGCCTCCAAAGCGTACAAGATTATCCTCTTGACGGCAACGCCTGTCATTAACAAGACGACGGACATGGCGGTGATGTTGGCCATGGTCAATGGAATCGAGCAGCCAACCGAATTCATGAAACAACTCAGTGAGCCCACGGTGGATCCTTCACTTATCAAGTGCAAATTCTCGTATTACCATACGCCGTTCGACGTCCGCAACTTCCCTATTGTTACAGAGCGCTACCAAACATTCCGAATGACGCCTGAATACTACAAAGATTACCTCGTCATTCAAAGAAATGAGATTGAGGATACGAGTGGAGACTTCCGAGACTTCACGGGTACTCATTTGGAGACATTCATGAATGGCATTCGACGCGCCGCGAATCTCATCGGCGATAAGCCGAGCCCAAAGATGGATTGGACGGTAGAAAAGACACTGGACGAGGTCTCCAAAGGTCGAAAGGTTGTCATCTTCAGTGGCTTCCGAACGAATGGCACGCGAGCCATTCAAGCACGCCTATCAGAAAAGGGCGTGTCGTCTGTGCTGATCGATGGGTCGATCACACCCAAGAAACGCGCCGAAGCGGTGGAAAAATACAACTCGGGTGCAGTCCAAGTCCTCGAGATTACGATGGCAGGTGCAGAAGGTCTAGACTTGAAGGGAACTCGGACGCTGATTGTGGTCGATCCTTGGTGGAATCTAGGAAAAATGAACCAAATCGTGGGGCGTGTGGCGCGATATCGCTCGCACACCGCTCTACCGAAAGAAGATCGTAATGTAGATGTTTACTACTTGGTGCTGAAGAAGCCGAAAGAACGTGCGGTGGGCGACACCATGTTGTCGTGTGACGAGCTGCTTTACCGGATGGCAGAGTACAAGAATGAAAGTGTTGTAAATCTGTACGACACGATCAAAGATCATGCAGCGGAAACGTGCATTAAAGAAAAACGAAATGAGGCGTGAGGCGTGGAGTGCGAGTTACAGGAAGATTCTGTGAAACAGCTCCATGAACCGGTTCGCCTTCGTCACCGTCCAGACGGGATGTGTTTTTTACAGCGTGTGACTTTGAATCCATCTCGTCTCCAATTATGTTTGTCTTGTGAGGAGAGCCATGGCCGAGAGTACATGCATAAAAGCGGGAGGATTTACAAAGTGTTTGTCATCTCCACCCCGGAGGCGTTTCATTGCATTTTTAGTTTCTCGTTGATCTTCGCTTAGCCGCTTGAGCAACCACCTCACATGTTGCTTTTCCTCGGACGTCGCTGCCGAGACCGCTTTCAAATTGTCCCGAACTGTGCCGAGAATTCTCAGAAAGACCTGCGCTTCTTCCATTACACAACACGAACAAATTTACTAAGCCACATATAGAGGATGCCGCAAAGATCGAGCACCGCCGCATGTGTGCGTAACGTGGCGAACTGGTCGGTTTTCAAGCCAGCTCACAAGTTTGATAAAACATCGTGGAGTCCTGAGGTCTTCCAATCGGATATGCAGGTCGCTTCTCCAAAATTGCATGCGCTCATCGAGCAGATCCGCAAGCTGGACGAACAAGATCAAAAACAACACGGTAAGCGCTTCAAGCACATGATCTATTCGGATGTCAAGACGGCGAACGCAGGTCCTAAAATCATCGCGGCCGGTCTCCTGTCGGCGGGGTTTAAAATGCTCTATGATTCATCGCTCAAACTTGATGAGCAGGCATATGGGCCAGATGCGTTCGCACTTTTATCATCCACCAAAATTTACGGCAAGGACATGGGAGTTCAATTCCGGAAGAAGCTGCTCCAGATCTTTAACGAGCGACCTGCCAACGTATATGGCGACCGACTGCGCATCATTCTGCTGGACTCGGGATTTAAAGAAGGCATTGATCTCTTTGACGTTAAGTATGTGCACATCTTTGAGCCCGCGTTGACGCCATCGGATGAGAAACAGGTCATCGGGCGCGGAACGCGCTTCTGCGGACAAAAGGGGCTCGAGTTCCACAATGACATGGGCTGGCCTCTACACGTCTATCGCTATGAGGTTGTCATACCGGAGGTTCAACGCCCCAAATACACGGCGCGCACACTCTTTGAGGTATTCTTGCACACAAGTGGCATGGATCTAAGAAATATTGTGCTGAGCAACGCGCTCGAACGCCTTTGCATAGATGGCGCCGTTGATCACGACCTGAACCTGGCGATCCATGACGCTGACTTGCTCGGCGCCCAATTATCGGACAGCCCTGGAACGCCTGCCATGCCCGCGGCTCCCGTCGCCCCTGACGCCGCGCAGCAGCAAGCCGGGGGAGGCAAGGCTCGCCGGCGTCGCCATGTGCCAAAACCTCCGACCAAAATTATGACGCACGCCAAGCTTCGCGAATACATCAAAGAGCGGTACGAACATCATTCCTGGCCACAAGCCAAACTCGAGAACAAATGCATGGACGCAAAGGTCGACAAGCGTTTCGTGAACCTCAACCCAACACAGAACTTTGTTCGCCTCTATTTTAGACCATCATCCGCGTACAAAGGTCTGCTCTTGTGGCATACAACCGGATCTGGTAAGACGTGTACCGCGATTGCGACGGCGACGTCGTCCTTCGAGCGAGAAGGTTATAGCATTCTATGGGTCACGCGCCATACGCTGAAGGCCGACATATGGAAGAACATGTTCAAGCAAATTTGCTCTCAAGTCCTCAAAGCGCAAATCAAGAAAGGCGAGGAGCAACTTCCAGGCGATAACATTGTTGCGCCATTGCGCATCTTGTCCGACCGGTGGTTGGCACCCATCAGCTATAAGCAATTCTCGAATTTGTTGCTCCGCAAGAACAAGATCTACGACGAAATGGTGCGCCGCAATGGCGAGGAGGATCCCTTGCGGCGCACGCTGATCATCATCGACGAAGCGCACAAGCTGTACGCCTCTGACTTGAAGGAGGTCGAGCGTCCGAATGTCCAAATCCTGCGCGAGCTGATCCACAAATCCTACGTGACATCCCAAAAAGATTCGTGCAAAGTTCTGCTCATGACCGCGACGCCATTTACAGACCATCCCATGAACCTCATCAAGCTCCTGAATCTGATGCGTACACCAGATACTATCCTGCCGGAAACACTCGAAGACTTTGCGTCGCAGTTCCTGGATGCGGAAGGTCGATTCACGCCGCTTGGAGAGCAACAGTTTCTGGATAAGATCGCTGGCTACATTAGCTATCTCAATCGCGAAAAAGATGCGCGCTCTTTCGCATATCCAGTTTTCCATTCGGTGAAGGTACCGATGTCTCTCAACACCGTCAAGAGCTTGAATACATCAACGCGTGAAATCGATGAGAGGATTGCAGCGCTTAAGCGCGACGCCGCTGTCACGAAAGAGCAAGAAAAGGTGCTCAAGGCAAAACTGACCGCGGAGCGCAAAGGCAAGCTTGCCTTCTGCAAGCAACTCCCGAATCCACCGGATCGCCCGCGTTGCAAGGGCGATGTGGAACATGAGATGGCCTACAAGAAAAACCTCTACACGAACGAGCTTCAAACACGCATGGCCGGCATCATGCAGAACTTGGACGCTCAGAAAGCGGCTCGCAAGCAAGCAAAACAAGATCAGCAGCAAGCTTCAAAGGAAAATTTGAGTCAGGAAACAGCACTGGACAATTGTTTAAAGCGTTAATGGCACATCCAACACAGTGGGAACCATGGATAAGAAAGATTTCTTATTCAAGTTCGTCGAGCCTAGAATCCGGGCAAAAATAAAAATGGACGAGGAAGCTTTGTTCAGTGTGACGGATCAATACACGGCGGATAAGATTTCCAATGAGATCCGAAAACGGATCGTTGCGCAGTCTGAGCAAGACGCTTGCTCGCCCAGCACCCCCACCCCCAACACCCCCAATCCGCTGCCCAATCCACCACCAAAACCACTGACGTCTATCATCGACGCCACTGCATGCGTGGGAGGGAATACCATGAGTTTTGCGAAGCAGTTTCAGACCGTACACGCTGTTGAACTCGATAGTACACGGCATTATTATTTGAAATACAACATGACGCTGCTTGGATTACACAATGTGGTTACGCATCACGCGGATATCTTGCAGCTCCTTGCGGAGCTCCCAAAGGCGGATGTCCTCTTTCTGGATCCACCGTGGGGAGGTCCAAATTACAAGTCGCAAGAGCGCGTGGAACTATTCTTGTCAGGGGTGCCTTTATACGAGGTCTGCGAGCGCATTGCGCGCTCTGGAAAAGCACGGTACGTTGTATTGAAGGTTCCTGTGAACTTTGAGCTGAAGACCTTTCACGAGCACGTGTCCCCATTTATGACACGCATCCCGTCGTCCACAAAGTTCCGGAAGCTGCTTCTGCTAATGTACAAAATTTCTGTCCCATAATTGTAGCGTATTGGCAATTTGATGGACATGGATTCAAAGCGTGCCAATTATGGGGATTTCGAGCCGGTAGAATCGCCGTTTAAGCGACTCTTGCGCGCCATGTTCGCAAAGGCATCTTTCATCGCGCTTGGTTTGGCGTGCATTGGATGGTTGATTGGCATGTACGTTGTCCTGAAGCTGCACATTGCCGCCCGCGTGGGCAAAACCAAGACTGAAGACTGTGGCAACGAGTACTTTGAGCAGGATGCGGTAGGTTATCATGTCGCTCGCGAATTCCTAGAACCCAATAACAATCGCGATCTAATAAAAATTGCGGTTACGTTTTTGATCCTCTCTCTGGGTGTTTGCAGTTTGGGACTCCTGTTCACCGTGATTGGCTCATTTGAGTTGTTTGTGAAAGCGTGGCGCGATAATCCACGTGAATGGAAAATTGTGCTAGGGTTTGGCATCATTTTCTATAGGGTACTTGTTTTAACACTGACGCTCTTATGGGCATACAACAAGCGCGATGAGCTTGTGCCGTTCTCTGACTACTCGGATTTAAATCAGACGCGCAAATCGCCATCTGAGACCAACAAGATCGTGTTTAATCAGTTCATGGTAACAACAACGATTTTGTCCTTGGCCATGTTCATCCTCACGTTTTTTGCCGTGATTGAGAGCGACGCCATGGTGTTTATTGCTTACCTGTTTACGCAATACATTGTGAACATGGTGCTTCCTGTGCTCACCAAATATGGTGTGGAAGTCGATAATATTTTACGCATGGATTACCAGGACGGTGTGAACAAATTAAACGCCATTGTGCAGTACTTTTACAATTCGACCGACGCTCGGACGAAGAAAAAGGTACGCAGTTATTTCTACAAGAACGTAAATCGCGCACGCACTGATCGCTCCGAACTCGTGCCACAAGCGGTGATTGACCGCATGCAAAAGGCAAACGAACTGTACAAATATTTGGAACATGGCGTTCACAAGTGGAAAAAGTAGCGTCTTTATGTAGTACTCCATGGCGGAAGACGGAACATGTCCGGTGTCGATTATGGCGCTTGACAACGCGCCTCAAAGCGATGTTACGCTGAACAGCCGGCCGGCAACAGATAGTCGCACGACAACCATCGCGCCTCCTACCGATCGCGATCTACAGGCAGCGATGGACAGCATGAAAAAGATTCATGACGAGGTTTACAACTCGACGGATATGTTTTTCAGGGCGTTCATGATTGCGTCTGTGCTCATCGTCATTGTTCCTGTGTACGTGTTCGTGCACGAACGATTCAAGATGGATGATCGAAAAGCAACATCCCTCATGGTGAGCACGGTCGCACTGATGATTTTAGGCATTCTTGCCATGCAATATTTCACATGATCGCCGCGAGCTCATTTGCGAAAAGGTAATCATAGAATCCTGAGAGATGGAACAAGGTATGAAGTACAAGCATCACAAATCCAATGATCAAATACCACCTGTATGCGGTGGATAGTTTGATGCCCTTGGATGCTGTGAAATAGAATATGGGGAGTGCAGGAATGGCAAACCATAAGATACATTCAAAGAGGAAGTTCACGGGATATTGTGCTATATATCCAAAATTACGAACAACGAGTGCCATCGCAAATAGATAGCCGATGAGGAGTACAAGTACAAGTAAGCCAATAATCTCGAATCCAAAATACATCGCAGCAGAATCCATGTTTTGCTGTCTGGTCTCTAGGTCGCTTTTGTTACAGATAGGATACAAACAAATTTCTATCCGTCGTCTTCACAATCGATCGGGTGCGCGGGCAAGGGTTTCGCGGCGTACTCGGCGTCCTCGGCGTCTTCCGCCTCCGTATCGCCGTCGCCTTCGCCTTCGCCGTCGGCCTGAGCCCCGGTCGCCTGTCGCACGGCTTCTTCCCAGGTGTTCAGGTAAATGGTCTTCTTTTTCACGTCGCAGGCCAGGCCGGAGATGATATCCAAGATTTCCACCGCATTCAACGAGTTCCGCTCGATGAGCTCTTCGGCAATTTTCTTTAGGTAACTCTCGTGCGTCTCCATGATTTCGCGTGCCTTACGATAGCACCATTCCACGCAGAAACGGATCTCGCCGTCTACGGCACTGGACGTTTCGCCTGAAATTCCGTAGTCCTCGCTCCACTGAGCAGGTCCCAAGGTCTCGTTAAACCCAAAATAACTCACCATTTGCTTCGCCGTAACGAACACTTGCTCGAGATCGCCGGACGCCCCTGTGGTCGTGTTCAGCTTCCCAAACGTGAGCTCCTCGGCGATGCGACCACCGAGTGTCACCATGATCTTGTTCAGCAAATACTGCTGAGAGTGCAGTCCAATGTCTTCGCTGGGCGAAAAGTAGGTGACGCCACCCGCCGCCCCACGAGGAATGATGCTGACTTTCGTAAAGGCGTCAAAGTCGTTCATCAGTAGTCCCATGAGCGTGTGGCCTGCTTCATGGTAAGCGAGCACGCGACGCTTGTAGTCGGACATGGCCACTTCTTCATTCTCCAGACCAAGTGCAACCTTTTCGAACGCGTACTCAAAGCATTCGCGCGTGACTTCACTCAAGTTCTTGCGCGCGGCGAAAATCGCGGCCTCGTTGCACATGTATTCAATGTCTGCACCGGAGAACTGCGCCGTCCATTTCGCGAGTTCGGACAGGGCAATGTCTTTGGCCACCGGCTTGTTCGTTGTGTGGACACCAAAAATGGCTTCGCGCCCGATTTGGGTTGGTAGTGCCACCTCAATTTGGCGATCAAAGCGTCCGCGGCGCATCAGCGCGTCGTCCAGGATGTCGGTGCGGTTCGTTGCACCAATGACGACAATTTGACTCGAATCGCCAAAACCATCCATCTCCGTGAGCAGTTGGTTCATGGCGTTTTCTTGTTCGGTATTCGCATTTGACGTGGAACTGCTGGAGCGTTTGCGTCCGATGGAGTCGATTTCGTCGATAAAGATGATGCATGGCGTATTTTTGCGTGCTTCCTCAAAGAGGTCTCGGATGCGAGCAGCGCCCACGCCGACAAACATTTCCACGAATTCCGATCCGGCGCATGCATACAAGGGAACGCCCGCTTCGTTCGCGATCGCTTTCGCCAACAGTGTTTTTCCTGTGCCCGGTGAACCAGAGAGCAGCACGCCCTTGGGGAGCTTTGCACCCAGCTTCTTGTATTTTTCAGGATTCTTCATGAAATCAACGATTTCTTCGACCTCTTTGCGGATGACGTCCATGCCAGCAACATCCTTGAAGGTGACGTCGCTCTCGACCTTCTTTTTGGCGCGGCTTTTTGCCATTCCAAAGACGCCATTTGCGCCGCCACCACCACCGCCGCCAGAAAACGATAGGATGATCATGCGGAGCAGGAAGCCGAGAAAGAGGAACTGGAAGAACATCCCCATGGCTTCCATAATGGTGCTGGTGGACATGGGCTTTCGTGTGTCCAACTCGAACGGAATGTCGTACTTGATGAGGTCGCTGGCGACATCGTGGTTCGCTGGTAGCGTGAAGACGCGCTCACTATCGTCCGTCAAATACGCGACGGCTGTGCGCATCTCTTCTTGTAGAACAACAAAGCTCACGCGTCGTTCTTTGAGCGCCTTGAGAAAATCGCTGAACGTCCAGGCTCTGCGTAAAGGCGTTGGCGCCTGCGCAGACACGGCCTTTGGTTCGGGGGCGGTGAGACCGATGTCTGGGAACGCCCAACCGAGTGTGATCGGCGCCTTGAATGCCACATGCTCCATGACATGCGATGGTGGCGCCAGCACATGCGGCAGCGCACCTGCCCGCGACACATAGCGCGCAAACGGTTTCGCAAGTTTTGGATGTGACCTTTGTTTGCAAATATGCCTCATGCTGTTTAACCTATATACTATTACACGCTTAAACATTTTCGGATATGTTGATAAGAAAATGCCAAGCCCATCCAGTCCATCATCACGGACACCTGTGCTACGCCCACGCATGTATCGTGCAATCGATAAGGGTGTGCCTATATCTTACATACCAATACAGATGTTGGTGTTTGACGCAGGCATGCAACATGCGTTGGCGCACTTTTGTAAGAAAACGCCCAAAATGGAATCCAAGATTGCCGCGCTCATGACATCTGGCCATGGCTTCCCCCTCGGTCGTTGGACAAGTGTGTGGGCAGGTATTGCAGAAAAACGTGCCGCATTTGAACCCGTCACTCTCTTACTAAGAGACGATGGCTATTATACGGTGGTGGATGGCCGCCATAGAGCGACGGCAAGTTTCTGTGTTGGTTACACGCATGTTCCGGCGATCATCCAACAAAGACCATCTCCTCCAAAACCCCAGTCGCGACCGAGACAACGGATCGAGTTCAACTTGCCACCTCTTCCCAACGCTTCCGCACACTAACAAGTGTGGAATTAAAGCTTTGTCGATCTTATTTTTGTATCTCGTCATGTCACAAGCTGTCTGGTGGGCATCGAATCCAGAACAATCCTATGAATATCATTGGATTTCGAGCTTGTTCGAAGGCATTCCATCGCATTACCCCATTGTCGTGGTTTCCAACGTTCGCGAGCACCGGGAGCGCTTCCAAACAGACTACCTCGACACAGATACGCCATTCTTCCTGATCCATCTTTCCGACGAGTTCTTGGATGATGACTATATGATCTATACGACACCTCAATGCAAACACGTATTCCGCAATTATTTGCATCCTGGGCTGGCAAGTATGCCAAACGTTACGCATTTCGCCATTGGCTATAAGTCGTGCGTCGGCGCCGCTGCGAGCCAAGAAGCTCGGGCGGCACGGACAGCATCCGAACGCCCCTTGGCATGGAGCTTTTCCGGTTATAGCATGAAATCCGACCGCGAGCTGCTATTGCGCATGTTTCAAGCCGTGACGCCGTACGAAGTGCATCGCACCGGCGGCTTTGAGCGTAATCTTCTGAGCGACGATGCGTATGTCGAGCAGCTTGCAAGCTCCAAGTTCGTCTTGTGTCCAGTCGGCAACAACAGCATCGACACCTTCCGTCTGTACGAAGCCCTGGAGAGTGGTTGCATTCCGATTACCATTCGTCGAAACATCAATCAACCGTGGGTGCGATACATCGCGAATTACTGGGACGCTCTCCTTGGTGCCATGACGCAAACAACGATGCCATTCGTTGCATGTACCACGTGGGAGGAAGGCTTTGCAGCGATGAAGAGACTCCTTGAAAATCCTGAAGAGTGCGAGCAGACGAGAGCCAAGTGCGTTGCATTTTGGAAGCATTACAAACGCACGCTTCGTGCGCACATTCAAAATATATTGTCTCAGAAAGAGGATAGAGAATGACGTCGTCGAACTACGCGACCATCATAAACGATGACACTTCGCGGCTGCGGTATTTGTCTGACATGCATACCTTTCAGATTTTCGGCCCAGCACAGAGCACCACACTTCCCATCCACGCGGTGCTTTCATCCAATGCGCACACCGATGTCATCCGAATCACATCGAACCTTACAGACATTGAAACGAATGTCCGTGGCAAAAAGCAATTTTACGGAATGCAGGCGAACACACCGGCAACACCGTCGTACTCTTGGTCTGAGAACCCTACTACGGGTATGTACCAGCCTGAAGCGAACGTCATTGCCTTTGCCACAAATTCCACGGAACAGGTGCGTGTGAGCCAGATTGGTAACGTAGGCATTGGAACAACTGCCATGCAGGCTACGCTGCACGTTCACGGTTCGGCGTACGCAACCTCCTTCCTGACTCCGACACAGCTAATCGGAACCCTTACACAGTCCGGCACGCGCTTCACGATGAGCAATGTGAGCCTTGCGTTCACGAGCAATGCATTGGCGACTTATTACAACGGAGCCGCAATCCAAGTATTGCAGCAGGACAGCAAAATCGGCGTTGGAACCGTCGCACCATTCGCGTTTGTGCATGTGCAGAATACGGGATCCAGTAACCAAGCAGGCATTATGGTGAGCAATCCGACGGCCAACGGCTCTCAGGATGCTCCCTTACTGCTAAAAACGGCGTCGCCAAACGGCACAGCCTTTGTGAGCTACGAGGTGGGCACCAATCCTGTGAATGGATGGAGTTGTGGTGTAGAAGCCAATACGTTCAAAGTCAAGCGAATCAGTCAGTTCAACACAAGCGCGTTGGTGGCAACCAATCCGTTTGTGATCACAGCGGCCGGAAATGTTGGTATTGGCACTACCAATCCTGTGGCGCAGGCGCACGTATCGGGTGCGGTTACCATTGATGGACAGTTGACTCTACGCGAAAGCGGCGTACCATTACCGAGTGTAGGTGGATGGGAATTACGTACATTTTCGATTTCAGGATTGAACACAAAGTTTATCAACGCACATGGCGCCTATAGCCGAGTGTACTGCGATGGTTTGTACGCAACAGCGGAATTAAATGTGAACACGGCAACCATACGAGGCACTTCAATGACTTCCGGCGCGTACGCCTTCGAGGTCAAACAATCCGCATCCATATCGCAAGATCTTAAAGTGGATGGCATCATTTACAATAATACAGGAATTACCCCTATTTCTTCGGATGAGCGTCTTAAAACAAATGTCCAAACGTTGCAAAATTCACTCGAAAAAATATGCGCACTGCGGGGAGTCACGTATGACTGGCGCCGTCGGGAATCGCATCCAAGCAGTAGCGGAGCGGGTTTCATCGCACAGGAAGTGGGTGCCGTGTTCCCAAACATGATGATCAAGGGTATGTGCAGTCCGGACGAAGCGTCCCTCTTGGGCGGTTCGCAATGTTACACATACACGATCTCGTCCGAATTCTTCGCGCACTTGGTCGAGTCCATCAAAACACTTAAAGCTCGCGTCGAAGCGCTTGAATCACAACTCGCTTCTCGCCCGGCTTAAGGCTACTTCTTTTTTCTTTCCTATGCGCCCGGAGCCTCACATCATCGACGCATTTTGTTATAATGGCGAGCCGATCGCCTTACAGCGGCTCGCCTACCTATTTGACCAGGTCGATGCGTTCATCATCGTTGAGGCACGCGAATCATTCAGTGGCATTCCCAAACCCTTTTTGCATTTTGAACGCAACTCCGACCAATTTGCTCCTTTCGCGTCGAAGATCATTTTTCACGCCATTGACCGCTTTCCAGACATGCCGGAAGATTGGCCCAAAACCAATGCAAAACACACATGGATGGTGAGCGATGCGTACGCTTCCTGGTGGCGAGAGACCTACCAGCGCGACGCCATTTATGATGCGTATAAGAAGCATTTTGCGCCACAGCAAAAATCAATCCTTCTTTGTGCGGACTGCGATGAGATTCCGCGTAAGCACATTTTTCAAACCATACGTGATGGTTTGTACGACGTTTGCCACACACCCATTTTTCTTGAGATGAAGTTTTTCTATTATTCGACTAAATGGCTGAAACCTTACCATTGGTACAAAGCGTTTATTATAAACGACCGCGGCCTGGCTCAATATTCTCTTACCAATTGTCGCGTCGGCATGGCCGTGAATCGGTATATGCCGAATGCTGGCTGGCATTTTAGCTACTTCTTGTCGATTGAAGAATTGCAACAAAAGGTGGCGTCCTTCTCGCATCGCGAATACGATAAACATGAGTTCACCAATGCGGCACACATCAAAGTCTGCTTTGATACTGGAGCAGATTTGTTCAAGCGATCTGGGACGGAGGATATGCAGCCAACTCCCCCGGATGTTCTGGCCGAGGTTCCTGATCTGTTTTGCACCACCGCCGCCACCGCCGCTACCGAGACCTAGTCCCTATCACGTTCGGTAAGATGTAAACGTTAATGCACCAATGTCAGTCGGGGCATACACATCCATCTGTAAGGTGGCTTCGTAACCAGGTGCGACAGCCGACCACTCGAACAACACGCGCACGCTTTGGCCATTCTGTCGCGTGACTTGATGGCTCACACTGGAAAACGCGCTCAAGCTACTCACATAATTTTTGGTATCCAGTGTCGCGAACAAATACGGCGCGGGGCTCGTTTGGGTACATCGCAAGAGGCCTTCGAACATACGGTACGCATACATGGAATCGCTTGCTACGAGATGCAGCGTGGCAACGATACGTGCCGTCTTCGTGGCTTCTGTAACACCATTCGGCCATGACAAAATGGCGCCCAAATTCGCAGATCCAGCTGCACTATATGTACTGGACATGCTACTTGTATGGTGGTTCAGTGCGCCAATGTGCCGAGTCGTGTAGGATAAGGTTCCGCTGGCTTTCATGTTGCCGTTTACATGCAATATGTACTCCGGATCGAGTTCAAGATTGCTGGTAAACCCTACGCCCACCATCTCCCCATTGTTGCCCAACATGATCTTCTCACCCGATTCCGACGTCTTTAGGAACACATTTCCGAGGTTGATTTCATACTCGATATTGGATTTGCTGATAGAGTTGCCGATGACAATCGGGCGCTTGGACAAGTACTTGTTGAGGCGATCCGCGACCGTCGTATCGTTGTTATCATCAAACAAGTCGTTGAATTGATCGCTGCCAATCGCAATCATATCACGAATGAATGCATTTTTGAAGGAATTGTTTCCGATGATGATGGATTCGTATATGTCACTGACGGCGCTTGTGTTGACATTACTACCCATAAGGGTTGCCATGCCAGGCGTCAACCCAATATTGTTCCCGACAATGATCGAGTTTGTGCCAGACGTCGAGAACTGGTTGCCGAGGCAGATATTGTTATTGCCTTTTACCTGGATTTGCTTGCCGATGGCGATGTTGTGTGTGATTGGGTCATAATCCTCAAATGGATCAAAGATACGTGAGTACGTAGAGGCGGCAAACACAAAGTTTTGTATTTGAATGGTCTGGCTGTAATTGGTCAAGTCAAAATCCACGGGTAGTTCAGAGCCAACGCTACGACTTTCTTTCGTCGCTCGCACAAAGTTTTCGGGATCGTAGAAGTTCGTCCGGATTTGCACACGCACAATACGATTCATGTCCACTGCGGGAATGTTTCTTCCGCGCAAGACGTTGCGTGCCGCATTAAGGTCTTGGAATTGTGTCGAGTCGTACTGAATATAGACGCTCAATCCTCCGCCATTGTTTATATCATAATCGACGATCTGCAAGTTGTTCCATTCACCGTAGGATAGCCTCAGGTTCGATGGTATTGTGACGTCCTCCACAACGTTTAATGTATCCGTTTGAATGCGCACAACGAGACGAGTGTGGTAGAATTCAATGGTGAGTGAATACTGGTCGTCTATGATGAAGACGACATCGAATCGGTAATTCCTCAGATGCTCTGTTTGGATGAATGACGTTGACCCGTTTGCATATGTAAGGCCTTGTTGGGGTCTCACCTGCAGAGCGACCGTAATGGTTCGGTCAAGGATGTTTGCAAAATTCGGCGATCCTTTATTGAACTCATACTCGATCTTCTGATTGGATGTTTGCGCATGTGGACTAATGTCAATGTTACTGTGCTCGTAGCGATTGAAATAGTTCTCCCAACGCCGCACAAATATCGGTCGGTAGAGTGGCTCTGCGATAAGAGGGTTGATGTGATACGATGGGTGCATGTTCGGAACCAAATCCAACCAGACGGGTTCAAACGCGAACGTGTCACCCAAAGTGGTCAGAAGGGATGGCAGAAGCGTGGCTCCTATCAGGTTGTCATCGAGTGCAGTTTTTGAGAATAAATTTTGCACGTTCGAAGATGAGCGCTCTTTGAGAACGGCGTGTTGGTTGCTTAAAACATGGAGGTAGCCATCGGTGAATGCTAGGGACGGGCGAAGGTCTTGTATGTTGCTGAGTACTGCATTCGATGTAAGCTCGTATAGGTAATCTTTTACATTCAGTGTCACTTTTGGAAGTGGTCGTATGCTAATATTCACAGCAATTGGCGTCGGAAGGACATCATATTCATGGCTTCCAATATGAAGAACCAACGTATCCGATGCGCTCTCAGTATCCCCAATATGCTGATAATGGATCGCATCTGCACTCAGTTCAACTTCTGAGAATTGTGCAACCGCTTTCCTTGTCGCAGTATTCATGACGATTCCATGTCCGGGCGCTCCCGTGAGAAGACAGAAGAGCGATCGCGATGCAAGGCCATTGTATTGCAGGAGTGTCTGTGGTGCGCTACCGCCTAACAGCAGATTCGAGAAGCTGAGACGGTCAGACTGATCGATTGTTGCGCTGACCACGTTGGATAGCACACGGGGCGCTCTGGATTGTGGGGCGGATTCTAAGTAGAGGGTTCCTGTCCGTAGATCTTGAACTGGCTGTCCGGTTTGTCCGGCCTTGTATATCGATATCGGCACTGCACTTGCCGATAGAGGACTCGTTGTTTGCAACGGCAACGCGAAGACAGAATCTGCCAGGGTGTAGTTATCCGTCAAGAGACCCGCAGAGAGGTTGACATGCTCGCGAATGTCCCACATGCGCTGGTAGGGCAGTTGTTTCGTTGGATCCCACACCTTTGGAGAATAAAAGGCAGCATAGTTTTTCAGGCGAACTTCGTATTCGGTGGACGACCAGTCGTTCGAGTGTGCAATTCTCATTTTTATGACGTCATTGCTCAAGCCTGCTGCGGAAGCTTCATAGGGAATGTATAAGACCTCATTGTTCAATAAATTCGAGAGGCTCAGCGCTGAGGCCGGACGCACTACTTGAGTTGTACGATCGCGTAAAGCCAGGAAGCCGCGCTCTGGGAAATCTGTGACGACACACTTCAAATCGTTGGGATCCAGTGCATAGCCATTCTTCCAGAACTGATTCACGAATGGCCAGATAGGCCCTGACCGTAAGTTGCTGGTTGCACTTGGATGCAACCACTGGTCGATGCGGATTTCCGAAACCTCGCCGGATGAGGAAGAAATCACAGGGTAATCATCATAGCGGACTCCATACACGCTGAATCGGCCGGTGAAGAGGGCGTTGTTGGTAGGTACTGTTTGCCCAGGGTTGGTAGGATACGCTGTATATTCAATCACCGCATTGCATGAACGCTCGAGGCTGCTCATCTCGACGGCTATTTTGCGATCAATTATTTTTTGGTAAAGCACGTAATTTCCGCCTATGTCGCTCAGGTCGCCGGTGTCCAGGTCTTTCAGTCGGACGCCATCTAGGCTTGTTATATGGATCCATAGTGAGTTGGTTGGTACGCCTGGTGCGCGAACAGCGAATTCAATGGGACTCAAGGTGGTTGGCTGGTACGCGCGGTCAGCATACGATGCGTTCCGATCAATACCGACATTCACGGTTTTGCCATACGGCGAATGCGAGCGTTTGTACTCGAGTGTGCTCACGATGTTGGAGGATATATATGTTACGTTATTGATTACACCGATGTAGTGATAGCGGACGAGATCCGCTGAAGATGATGAATCGGTCGAGCGATAGCGTATTTTGCTCCGTGCCGTTGCATCGCGGACATCAAAGACCGATGCGACCTCGCCGAACTCGTTCAGAAAAACACCGTTACTGGATGCGCACACGTGCAATGTGATGCTCGTGGCGTTGGTGGTCGTCCCAAAGCCAACATTTGCAATTTCAGACGCCGGAATGATGCTGTCCACGGACGCGATATTTGAATTCCATAAACTCACGCTCTTGAAGGCATCAATAGTCGGTTTATTGTTATTGATCCGCTGGATCACCTGTAGGGTCTGTTGTTGGGCATTCAGCGTTAGGGTTTGGGTGGTGGGTGGCACTTTGATGAACAGCTTTTCTGCTTCAAGATCACTGTACAGCGCCGTCGACACCAAGCCAACACCTTCCTTGACGAGACTGGCAGTGACTGGATTTGTTGCAGACCACGTCACGGTCGCGAGGGAATCATAAAAGATGTAGGGTGTGAGATTATAGTAGGTGTCGTAGTAACTGACATTGGACGTCATGGACAAATTGCTAAACGCCGTCGTAGTGACGATCGGCGATGTGCCTGTGTACGTCGTAAAGCTCGTGTTGCTGGTTTGTGGGAATGTCTTGGAGAACGTGCTGTACAAGAGCCGGGGTTCCCGTGTTCCGCTATTCACATTCGAGGATTCGTATGCAAAATAGTTATAGGTTGCATCAATGTTACTGGTGAAAATGATGTTGGAGGTGTAAATAAACGATTGGCGAATGTCTACGAACGCTGTCTCAATTTTCTTGACCGTGGTCGTCGTGGCATCTTGGATGGCATTCGACGTGCGCGAATCATAGGTAGAAATGACCTTTGATTGGAGAACGGAATCTCGGAATCGCTGCGTGACATTGCAGTGGGCGGTATTATATATGAGATAGTTTTGGCCGACGAGACTTTCGGTTTTCACGACTTCATAGGAAATGAAAATATTGGAAGTTGTGGCCACGACGCCTTTATTAGCGTCGTAGGTTGTCAGGGGGTCGGTGATGATCACGGACGACACACCAGATGTTATTCCATCATAATTGATGGACGTCACATTGCTGGTAATATGTGTTGTATTTGAAAGGCTTGCGACGGTATAAGAAGGGTTCCATGTGTTTGTGATGCTGACGAATTGCTTTGGAAGAAAGTAGGGCGAGCGCATGGGTAGGAAATACGGCGCCGGTGTCATACCCACGGCCACATCAAATGCCTTCGCTTGGTTCAGGGAGTTGGTTGCTACCAACGTAAAGTGATCGCTGGTTTTGCGGGGGTGGAACCATGAAAGCGATAGTTGATTCATATTTGCTGCACGAATGCTATTTGCAGTAACCACATTCGATAAAGCTCCGTAAGCTGGGTATTCTCTAATGTAAACATTGCTGGTCGTCAGCGATGGTAGTGCAATGGTCGGCAGCGCGATGGAGGGAACGCCGCCGCGGGTCGAGACGGATGTCGCAAAACTCAGCGATATATTCGATTGGATGGGAGTGACCCATTGACTGGAGAATGGAGCGTGGATGAATGGAATATTTACCAACTCCGATCCTACACCACCTGCATTTCTCAAGTCAAATATAATGACGTCTTGGATGGCATCGGAACTCATGGTTTCTATCTGGATGCGCTTCTGTAGAATATCATCGTACGTCATGAACAACCTTGGGACTTCATAGTACTTTCGATACCAGGTGTTGTAGTTGGAGAGCGTGTCTGGAATATTAAAGGTCGCGTACCATCCGATATTGCCGGATCCATTGATGGAGTTGATGATGGTGTTGCTTGCCGAAGACTTGTTCACCTGTGTACTTACCAAATTGGAATAATTTGCGCGCAGATCCCTTTCGACATTCCAGCGCTTCTCCGTGAAAAGAGAGCGTGAGAACAGAGCAGTATTGCTCCAAGCGGCAAAGGATGGTGAATAAGTCGTTTTGGAGGAGTCATACGAATTCAGCCAAGAATTCAATTGTGTATCAAACGACATCCAGTTATTTGAGAAGCCCACCCCTAGTATGCTCGAGAAGTCTTGTGTCAACGATGGCGTCTCGACCAGCTGATATTTACCAAGGACTTGTGAAAAACCCTGGCGAGCAGCATTATTTGTCACGATGCTGTTGAGCGCGTAGATGTTTGAACGAACGTTGGACGCGATCGGATACAGTAGATTGCTGCGACTCGTGTCCAGGTTCGTAATCAAGGTATTCACGCTGCTCTGAATAGATCCAAGGAGCGTGAGTTTTGCCGAATCTGGGTAGTCAATGATGCGCTCTTGGTACATCAGAGCGACGTCATTGCTCGAATAAGCTGTAGCGCCTCGAATAATGTAAGACTTATTCGGAATGTACATGGTATCGATGGTCGCGTCTGCCGGAATGTTGGAGGGTATTTTCTGCACATGCGTGCGCGTAAGGATTGTTCCGATGTTCGAGAAGGAATAGATCGGGGCGGTATAGAGCAGGTTACTCGTTCGATCAATGGATACAGCCAAGTTGCTGTCGGTTAAAAGCGAAAATGGCTCGTTTGATGAATTCACGATATTCAGTGATGTCGACACTGAGAAACTGTCGCTGCTTGTTTGAAGAGCGAATTGTGGGTATGCCGTGTAGTGGACCTGACTCACATTGCTGGGATGGAAAACGAGCGGTTCCACGACGCCGTATTTGGGTTGCTCTGTCACCATTGCTGCAACGCTGACCGTGGCAGGATCAAAGACATTGCAAGTAAGAGAGAAGACTCCGCTCTCCGAAGTGAAACTCATGTACAAATTCGATGCATGCAATGCATCCAGGGTGGAGCGAGAGCCAAGTGAATGTACCTTTGTGCTCACGGGGGTGCCGGCTACGGCCGCTGCATGGGTCAACTTTGGCCGCGCAACACTTTTGGCAATTTCAATTGGAACGTCCGCAGTTTGCTGATTGTAGCGCAAAATATTCACAACCGTCGGTGAGCTCAAATTTGCGATAGCTGGATGCGAGCGCGTGACGAGCGCATTTCGAACGCTGACGTTGCAATTGCCCAGTGATGTAAGATTGACATTGGAAATGCTCAGTTTTGTCATGACGTTCATTTCTTGCACGATATTGCTTTGAGGATCCGTGATGTCGTTCTGTGCGGTTACTCGTATGCCGATACCATTAAAGAGCGCATATGAAGGCATGACTTGGCGCAAGTCGTACGAATCTGGTGAAAGCTCGCCGCTACGTTTTTGGGAAATCGAGCTCACCGTATTGACGGTGATTGCGCCCGATTGTGCTACAGAAAACGGATCGCTGTCCGGGAGTTGTAGCCAATTTGTGTATTCAATGTTGCAAATGCCAAACTTGCCTGCGCCATCTTCGGCCACAATGTTGCGCAGGTTGAACTGGAGGGCATTGTTGAAATTGATGACACTGTTAATGTTGAGGTCGTTGCCGATCATCACGGAGTTATCTGCGTCTGATTGGATATTGAAACCAAGGCTGACCGTGCCTTGACGTCGCATCTCAATGTCTTCGCCGACAACAATCCCGTACGACATGGTTTTGGCATTGCGGGTGCCAATACAAATGCTGTTTGTGTTCGAGGTGAAATAACTGTCGGCACCGCTGCCCATGAAAACGTTCGAGCTGCCATGTATCAAATTCAAGGCCATTCGGGTGCCGACAATAACCGATGCGTTCCCATGCAAGTTCAAGGCGGACTCCGAACCAACGACCACGTTGGTGTTGCCTTGAATAAAGGTGCCCGTGCGCGAACCGATCAGAGTATTCAAATCACCTTGGTTTGCATACCCAGCTTGGAACCCAACAAAGGCGTTTCCGGAACCAAAAGCGTTTGAATAACCTGCAAACGCGCCGGTGAAAACGTTTTCATCGCCATTGAAAAGCGCGCGCCCAGATCGGTAACCGATGACGGTGTTATAGTTGCCACTGCGGTTGTCCTGGCCACTCTCCGCGCCAACCATCGTATTAAAATCTCCATTTAACGTGCGCTCTGCGGCACGATAACCGATCGCCACGCAGCGGTTTCCGCTCACATTTTCGCGCATGGCATAGGCACCAATGCCCACACACTCGACGCCGTCAGCATTGTATTCACCTGCCGAATATCCGACAAAAACACTGGCCGCCCCTCGCCGGTTCTGGCGTCCCGCGAGCGCACCGATAAACGTGCAATAGGATGCAGACGTGTTTTCGGCTCCCGCTTGATACCCAACAAACGTGTCATAGGAACCTGCTTTATTTGCGCGACCTGATTCGTATCCCATGAATGCATTGGCGAGTCCGGTGCTGAGTTTTCCGGCATTTTGCCCAAGGGCGGCTGTTTTTAGCGAACGCGTGCTTACATCTTCGAGCAAACCAGATCCGCTGCCCCCCGTGGCCTGTATTTGGTTGACACTGGAAACGGGAAGCATGTTCACACGGATCGTGTGGCTGCTTTCGCCTCTCTACATAATCCTTGAGAAAGTATGCATGTTTCGTGAGCGCATGCCAATTTACAAAAACAACATTGCTTGCCGCGACGCGATGCGCGGCGCGTGCATGGCGCGAATCACACGAGATGCACCTGAACGCACTCGTTGTATTTGGGGAAATAATGCGACATCATCCAGTTCATATCAATCAGGCGTTGGTTTTTCTCGAATTGTTCCCATGCGCCTTTGGACTCCAGATGAGCCCGAAGGTCTGCATCGGATAGTTCTGCGAGCTTTTCGGCCGTCTTCGTCCCGAGGCGGGGCCATACCGGAGGGATGTTATCACTCTTGTCGCCCATCAGGATTTTCACACGCAAGTCTTTGCTGGCGTTTCCACAACTGCGCTTACGGAGAGCGCCATCCTTTTCGTGGAGATTGTAGGCGTGTGTCCGTTCATCCAGGAGTTGTAGATAATCGTTATCGTTTGTAATGAAGATAATGTCCTCTTCATATCCATTGTTTCGTAGGGCTGCCTTTGTCAGTGCAGCGACATCATCTGCTTCGAGCTCGTGGATATCGATGACAGAGACTTGCTGCTCTTTTAGATAATCGTACAGATTCCTGAACATGCCGGAGTTGAACTTTGCGTTCGGAACACGCATGCTTTTGTAGGTGGCTGCATGCGCATTACGCCAAATGGAATCACGCGGACAGTCGCGTGCAAACAGGATGTTTTCTTTGGTTGTCTTCCATCGCTTGCAAATGCTCTCAATTTCATCCTTCACGTGCTTCATGAATGGTTGCACGAAGGCCGCATTGTTATGAAGTTCATCGTATACAGGGTTCGGCTCCTTGAATTGAAACCACCGCAGGGTAGCGAAATACCTATAAAACGTGTAATAGCCGCCATCAATGATCAGGCAAGGCAGTGACTTCTGGATGGCGATTTGCTGCATGACTTGATTCAGTGTTTTATCTCTCTAGCTCTCTTCTATGATGTCCTCAATTTTTTCCGTGTCTGATGTTGCATCTGTTGTCAGCTTTTCTGTTTTTGGGTCAGGGAATAGCATTTGCTCAAACGTCAATTTCTTTTCTTGGAAATCGAAATCGGTGGTGACCGCAAACTCTTGTGGTAGATCGCGGGCTTTGTGAGCCGATTTGTTGGCAAGCAGAAACAGCATGACAGCAGCGAGAACAGTGAGATTGTCCGTCATGTAGAGACTTGCCTCGTATGGTTTCAAATCAGCGAGCATGCTCTGTTCGGCGTACGTGAACTCGAAGAGCTTACGCTGCTTGACGAGGATCTCCATGCCGACATGATAGGCCTTCAAACGCTCGACAATGTACGCGCCCTTCAGGTGAGTGATCAACGAGGTGCAAGGGATACCGAGTGCTTCCTTCACGTGATCGGTGCTGAGACAGAACTCACGATATTCGCATATTTCCTTGTCCCACACACGGAAGACGACATAGCAGTTTTCCGCGGTTGAGCTGTCCGTGTATTCGCGCTTCTCGAGATCCATATAGATCACGGAGGACACGGAAGACGGATAATACTTGACCACGAATTGGCGAACTTTCAGGAGGAAATTGTAAAAACTGATTGCAATCAGGTAAAGGGTATCGATGCTAGCCCAAACATACGGACACGCTTTGGCGATCACAGCTTGGTAAGAAGGATAAGACATAATAAAGAAAAATACAATTCAACTATTTAAGTATGAACATGTTTCCAAAAGCGACTCAAAAACTTATTGACGAATTTCTGGCCAACCCCGATGGCCGCCTGCCCAAGCTGACGGCCAAGCAGCTTGGCGTCATCCTATTCGCTGCCGCAGATGCCTACCATAACACATCGAAGCCCTTCCTATCAGATGATCTGTACGACGTCATGAAAGCGCGACTTGCCAAATTGGATCCAGCGCATCCGTATCTCCATCGTGTCGGTGCACCAGTGCCGGCGGAAGCCGCAAGCCCGGTTGCCGCCCCTGTTCCTGCCCTCGCCGCCGCACCTGCACCTGCCGCAAACAAACACAAGGCCGCTGTGGAGTTGCCGTACTTCATGGGGTCGCTGGATAAAATCAAGGATGATCCCCGTGCGATTGCGAGGTTTGTCAAAAAATACGAGGGTCCCTTCATGATTTCTGACAAGCTTGATGGCATTTCCGCACTCTTGCAATGGAGCAAAGGTGCTTGGGCATTCTACACGCGAGGTGACGGTACCAAAGGTCAAAACATTTCGCACCTTCTGCCAGCCATCCAGGGAATTCCCCCGCCACCCACAACCTCAACCAAGATGGTGTTCCGCGGCGAGCTCATTTTGAGCAAGGCTGCCTGGAAGCGCCTGGAGAGCAAGGGGTCGAACGCGCGTAATGTGGTTGCGGGCACCGTGAACGCCAAGCATCCGGATCCTGAAATTCTGCGCGAGTTGGAGTATCGCGTCTATAGTGTCTATGAGCCGCGCCTGACGCCTCAAGATGGTCTGGCGCTTGCAGCGAGCCTTGGATTCCGCGTGGTGCACCATGACATCGTGGACGGCGCTGTGATCAACGTCGAAGATCTTACGAAATATCTGATCAACCGCCGCGAGCATTCGCCATTCGAGGTCGACGGCATCGTCGTCATTCACAACGCCCTACACAACATTATTGCTGGAAAGAATCCACAGCACTCGTTCGCTTTCAAGAGCATTTTGACGCATGAAGAGGCGGAAGTCATTATCAGTGAGGTAGAGTGGAACGCGAGCAAAGACGGCTACCTAAAGCCACTGGTGCATTTCGAGCCTGTGTATCTCGGCAGCGTCTGGATCCGAAAGGCAAATGGATTTAATGCACAGTTCATTGAGGCGAACGCTGTGGGTCCCGGAGCTCGCATCATCATCATTCGCTCAGGCGATGTCATTCCGCACATTCTGCGCGTCATCAGCCCCTCATTCACGGGCAAAGGTAGCATGCCTCAAGACGTGGAATACGAATGGAACGACACGCACATCGATATCATCCTGAAGAACAAAGACGATGCCAAGGATGTGAAGCTCAAGCGTCTGCAGCATTTCGTGAAACACCTTGATATCAAGTACGTCGCCGAAGGAACGCTGATAAAGCTTTTCGAGGCTGGTTTCAATACCATGGCGAAGATCCTTGCGCTGAAGCAAAGCGACCTTCTGCGCATAGATGGCTTTGCTGCTGCCGGGGCCGCCAAGATCGTCCAATCCATTGCTGAAGCACGCGCCAAAGCTACTTGTGAGGATTACATGGCGGCGAGCACGATCTTTGGGCGTGGCCTGGGTCTCAAAACGCTCAAGGCACTGGTAGCGGCATTCCCTGAGGTGCGCGAGTATAAAGTGCCCTCCAAGGCGGCGCTTTCGCAGACCATTCCAAACGTCGGCAAAGCTACGATTGAGAAGTTCGTCGATGGACTTCCCGAGTTCTTCAAATTCGCGAAGGAAATTGGCCTGTCGTGTGCCCCAGCAACCGCGGTGAATGTGGTGGCCGCGGCCATGGCTCCGGCAACCCCGACCGCATCTGAGCAGCTCGGCCGAGCCCCCGGGTTCTCACGTGCCAAGATCGAGGGCAAGTCATTCGTCTTTACCGGATTCCGAAACAAGGAATGGGAAAAGATCATCGAATCCCTAGGTGGCATTGTGAGCGGCAGTGTCAGCAAGAAGACGTCTTATGTGATTGCAAAAGACGATTCTGGTACGAACGCAAAGGTTCAGAAAGCCAAAGACCTTGGGATTTCGATCATTCGCGAAGACGCCTTTGAAAAATACTTCTCGGCATAAAGTAGAAAAAGTCATGCCGAAGAAAGCAAGCAGCGCGGGCGAAGCCGACGCCGAGATTCAAGCCTATTGTGTCAAATGCAAAGCCACGAAGAGTATGAAAGACGTCAAGAAAATTGTGGATGGTAAGCGCGCGCGCATGGCGGGTGTTTGCACGACGTGCGGTACGAAAATGTCCAAATTTGTAAAACAAGACACCAAATAAGCTTTATTTTTGCAGTTGCTTAAGGGTAATAATTCTCTGTCCAAATAGCAGAAGTTTCTCAATCGAATGAGTGGGGACAACTACATTCGATTTGAGCCAAATGTGGTTCAGGTCGATCATTTAGGTGTCAATGTCAGTGAAGAGACGCTTGATACGTTAGACCTTGAAGCCACTCAGTACTTAGTTGTAGGTGAGCACTTGACGACGACTCCAGTAGGCGTTAATAAAAGCTACAGTCTCATCGTCGATCATGAAGGCGTTGCCATTAAGTCATCCATTCCGGATCGCCAAAATCAAGACCGCGAGTATGCACTGTATGTGGAAGGCGACGTTTTCATCAATGGCCTTATTCAGACTGCGGCTGGTACAGTTGGTGTAAGCAATGTGGGCGTGGGTACTGGAGTCATAAGTGGTTCTGCAAACAATAACTATTGGCAGCTTGTAACCAATGCGGCAAAGACCGTTTTCTACAATGGCCGCGTGGTGTTAGGATCCGCCATTGCGGACGCAGCAAACAACAGTAATTCGATCAAGATCATTGAGTCGGCAGATCGCAACATTGACCATGCACAAATAAGCATCCAAAACACACAGCGATCCGTGTTCAACATGGCGATTCTGGGCACGGCAGCCGAGTCGCCTGCTGTCATCAACACCACTTCGCGGACGCCGATTGAATTCCACGTCAACCGCACCAATCAATATTTTTCACAGACTTACGGAACTGCACAGGTACCAAGCTATGCACGCAGTGGATCGAACGCACCACATTTGTGCATTGACGTGAGTGGAAACGTGGGCATTCGGACAAATTGCAACGTCGATTTATCCTTTACTTACATAGATAAAAATGCGATTACGCGACAGGTACGCTCGCCTGCTCAGCTGCAAGTCAACGGCATTTTCTTCGCCTGCAACATTGTCATGTATGATCCGCAAGCGGATGTGGTTCAAAACATCGACAACATCTATGTCAGACGACAGAACATTTGGATGGAGGCTTGCAATGTGAATTCAGGCACCTTCCCAGGTATTTACAGTTTTGCATCCAACATTGCCGTGAATACACGGGACTTCCATGAAGAAGAGCTTTACGTGAATGGCCGTGCGAAGTTCACGAACGGACTCGTAGTGGACGGATATTCCAGATTTGATACGGTGGAAGCAGATCGTTTGGTGGTTAACTATGACGCCAGCTTTAGCAATGATGTTTACGTGGAGCGTGATTTGATTGTGAATGAAAGCCTGAAGGTCATGGGTCATATCCAATATTGGGGTTACAATAGTAATACAGGTTGCAATGAGTGGCGACAGATTGAATTCGGTTCGAATGTGCAGTATTCCGGGACACAAACCAACCTCAATTTGCATGCGAGCGGCGATATTGTCTACACACCGTCCAAGTTTGGCATCGGTATGAACAATCAAGAAGACCAAGTTGAGAACATGCTTGTCGTCAATAAACGCGCCAGTAAGATGTACGAGCTTGAGCTTTCTGACAAATCCACAAATCGTATCGAGCGATTTGCGGCGATTGGTCATTTCCAGACAGATGATGCGAGGTCTGTCATCGATGGGAGTCTCATTATCACAACGGGTAACCAATTTGATCAGCGTTTCAATGCTAATATCGCCAAGAACATGCGTCAAAATATTTACTTCTACCCTGGTGATTATGAGGATGCGGAAAAGACAGTGACGCCCTTGATCCGCTCGGGAAATCCTCCAACGCTTGGCATTTTCACGAAGCAAACAGTCAATAATGCAATCGTTCCAGGTCGCGTGGGTCTTCATACCTTTGAACCACGAGCGACGCTCGATGTTCATGGCGATATTGCAGTGGATGGGCAGTTCTTATTCACGGACGAAAATGGAGATCTTCGACCGATTGGTCAATGGTTGCTGCGTGAAACAGCGGATCCGAGCCCTAATACGCCGGAAATGTACACCGCTGGACTGTATTATTTGAATGCAAGCGCACCGCATGTTGGCATCAACATTCCACCTGAACGCAATTATGGTTTGAGTGTCGAAGGTGGCATCAAGTCGCATAGTGGATACTTCACCGATACAGATGACGAGATTGTGCCGTGGTTGAAGCCTTCTCAGAACTACACGGTGCCTGCCCAGCAGCTGTCCATGTATACGATTGCGAAAGTGGGCGTGGGCGTAACCAATACCACGTATCCTCTCGAAGTCGCGAGTCCTTACAATCAGCCGGTCTTTGTTGCGATTCATGCGAGAGGTGGTCAAAACAACCATGGTGTCATGTTCTTGGATACAGTGCGATCATGGGCGCTGCAAGCCAACCGCAATAATCAATCGATTGAATTAACGAGCGTTGGGAGCAATATGGGAACCACCGATGTTGCCCTATGGTGTCGCTTGAATCAGACCACCATGAAGCATCAGGTATTTGTGGCATGCGATTCAAATATTATCCGCAGTAACGATTACGATTCAACCGCAGCACTTACGGTTGGTGGGAATCTCTATGTGCTTGGTACGGTCAACGCCAAAGGTGGTTATCGCTTCAACGGACAGGTAATGATCAATGCCGCTATTGAGAATGACTATCCTGAGATCAGTGACAACGACGTCTTTATCGGCGGTAACATCGTGCATGTGCGTCCGAATAGCTCAGGTTATATGTCGATTGGTTACACGGATCAATTTATACGGTCTGTCTATAATTCGACGACGGCTCCACTACGCGTTTATCAGCCAGTTGCCAACCGTCCATCGATTGCACGCTTCATTGCCAAAGGTACAACTGGATACATTGAAGTCATGAACGAATTCAACAAGGGTGTGCGTATTGGCGTGATCAACAACACGGTGCGTTTGGTTGATATTGAGACCAGCGATGCGTACTTGACTTTTGCGATCGATCCTTCCAATAGCTTCAACCGCTTTATTGGAGTCAACATGCGGAATACCGTTACCCCCAACGCAAATCTGCACGTGATTTCCGATTCCGCCGGCAACAATATGCTGCGCCTCGTCCGCCGAGGAACAACAGATACATCCAGCATGGTCGCATCAATCAATCTCGAGAAACAGATAAGTAGCTTCGAAGGCGATCCGAATACTCAGTACTCTCGTTGGGCTTTCCTGGGGCCGTCATCGACTTTTGAGCAAAAGCTGGCGCTGCATTACTCGGAGGCGGCGTCGCTCCTCTCGACGACGGAGAAGTTCTGCTTCACCAAGAATGGCAGCATCGGAATTCTACGCACAGCGCCGGAATTCGCCATTGACATTGCGTGCAGAGGAAAGCATGGTTCGCTGCGATTCTATTCTGAGTGCAACTTGTGGGATACACCACAGATCATCTTCCAGAATGGTTCGACAGTGTTTGGACAAGACGTACAAAATGACTATCGCTTCTACAGTGCCAGCAATGAATTCGTGTTTGAGCAACAGCGACTGACGGACACAGATCCCGTTCGACTTTTGTCGTTCTCTAGCAATGGACAGGTTGGCATTCGTCATACCTTTACGCAGGCTGAAGCCCAGAATGCTCGTCAATACGAGTGCGTTATTGGTGGAAAGCTCAATGTCACACAGGCGATTTTCTTGAATGGACGACGACTGTTCTCAACGGAAGATGAAAGCAGCGTGGTTGGTCTCTATTTGCGCGGAGATGATATTATTCTCAATCCTCGTCGTGAGGTTGATAACGGCATCACTTACTGGGGCGGTCTTCATGTGAACTACACGGAGAGCACGTCGAACTTGGTGTTCATTGCAGGCGAGAACTCCGCGAACATGATGGTATTGGATTCCCGTACGGACAAAGTTCAAATGCATATGATGCAAACGGACACGAACACACAGGGCTCCATCTATAGAGTCGAGATGGATCACAAGACCTTCCGCATTGCTTTGCGCCAGAATTACAACGTATCGCAGAAATACATTTCAGATGCACCGAATGGCTACATGACAGCTTATGAGGTTACGCCATACGAGTCCGACAGCGAGCGCTTCAACGTAACTGTGTTCGGTGACTTGTCGCTCAATAAAGTTGATTCGAGAGTGACCTTGAGCAGCAACCTCTCGATTCAAGCCAGTAACGAGGGACTCATCATTGTACAAGACAACACTGGTACTTCCAATGCAGATCTGCCGCTGTTCATGCTGAGCAATGCGAGCTATCCAGCTAACCGCACGATCGTGACACGTGATAACCGTGTACGAATCGGGGATATGGCCATTCCATTGGCTTTGGCGCAGTATCAGTTGAGTGTTGCAAATGGCATCGCATGTTACGGCGGTGATGTTGTGAGTGGCATCAATGGCATGGCGAATCTCGGATTGCCAAGTTTCCGCTGGAACGATTTGTACTTGAATGGGAAGATCAATCTGACAACGACAGGTCCCAATACCTCACCCTTGGTGATGTTTGGTGTCCTAAACGACATTCACTTTAAGAATATCGGTTCAACAACGGAGAGTTTTGCAAAACTCTATGCGAGCGCAGTTGTGTTCGATAATGCGATCAGCACCGTTATAAACGATACCATCACGTACTCGAGTAATTTCATCTACAGAATACAGCCCCACCCTGAGTATAAATTGCTTGTTCAAGAGGTTCAACGCAATACGAACCAAGCAACAGACTATGCACCTCTATGGAGAAACCTTGCCGGTGATTTCTACAACTTCAATGTGCCTCTCAGTGTAGGCGACACAAACACCGTGCCGGTAAGCAGATTTTATGTGTACAACTCAAGCAACATACCAACCGCCCATTTCGAATCCAGCCAGCGATCCATTCTCTATATTGACGAGAATGACAATATCGGTATAGGTACGACGGCACCGGCGGTCGCGTATGAGAATAACGTCACCTTCAAATTCAACCAGACAGGCACCTTTGCACAGGACGTTAATTTCCTGCAAAATGTGGACATTGCTTTGGATTGTGTTGTTCATGGCGACATTACCAATGACTCGGATCTTCGCATCAAGAAGGATCTGCAAAAAATAGAGAATGCGATCGACAAAGTGTCGCAGCTCACCGGTTATACGTTTACACGCATCCACGACAACGTTCGGAGCACTGGTTTGGTTGCACAAGACATCCTGAAGGTGCTCCCCGAAGTCGTGCGCGAAGACGCAGACGGAATGTACAGCGTTGCGTATGGGAATATGTTAGGTCTCATCGTGGAAGCACTCAAAGACTTGAAATCGGAGATCAAAGAGCTCAAGGAATTTGTGAGCTACAATCGGTAAGAAATCGTTCAAAGTACAGTTTCGTAAGCGTCAACAATAGCGTATTCGTCATGCTTACAGACACGGTGGCATAAACGGGTGGTTGATGGATGAGAATACCATACGCGATAAGGAGGGCGCCCCCCGTAAAGTAGGTAAGTAAACTCAGGTAAGAGAGATCCGACGAGGATCGTGTGCGCCACACTTTAACTAACTGCGGGATTCCTTGTAGACTTACAATAGCACCTCCTAGGTAGCCAAAAATTTCAGCAAGCATTGCTCGCACTCTAGTAATGTTTTCATGATCAAGTCTTTAACGTACGCCTTTGTTTTACAATTTTCCACACGGCCATTCGTGCAAATAAAATTTGGAACCCGTTTGGAGAACGATATCAACCGTTTCGGTCATTCCAATACCGTGATGGAGTGGGCGAATTCGGAGAAATGACGGCTCGGGTTGCTTGTGCGCCGCCGCCACCACCAGCTTGGCCTGATTCTTGTGCAAGAACTTGTAAATGAAGCCACCGCGCTCGCCGCGCATTTGAATGTTGCGGTTTAGCGCATCCGCGACGTCTTGTACATTGTAGTAAATTCCTTTTTTGAGCACGACCGTTTCGTCGCGACTGTAAAATCCAGAGCCATTCTTACGGTACAGCTCGGCGTAAAGATACAGAATCGGTGTATCCTCCAAAACGATGATGGGCATGCACCACAAATGGCACCATTTCGTCAAGAAATCCCACTCGATTTCAGTTTGCCCGAATTGTTTCACGTCGCCAATGTATCGTACGTCGCCATCAATGTTCTCGAAAATGTGTACGGTGGCACCGCACATGCATTCTACGAACATGTTCCCGTGTTCATTGAGACCCGCGAACAAGTAGCCGCCATTTTGCATGCATTCGTAATTAAAGGCGTTTATGAAATCAACGAGCGAAATTCCGTCCGCAGGGATTTGGATTCCGATGTTCCACAATTTGATTTCGTCGGCGGAAATTGCGACCGCAAATGTGTAGTGAAGAATGCTGTTGTGAAATATCAATTTAGGCTGGTATGCTGCATCCAAGGGGAGGGAAATCAATTTGTCGTCGTGGGCAAAGCTATGCAGCAGCTCTGGAAATTCATGGAGGCCTACCTCGAATTGCATTTTTGCCAAGGCTAATTAGCTTGTTGCTGTGGGTCGCTGCGTTGCATTATAAGTGCGCGCCGCAATCCCAAACCTCAAACCAACCCTAAACCCTAACCCCAAGCCATGTTCAAATGGTTCAAAATCACTCTCGTGAATTTGTCCGATCACTTTTACACTCCACCCCTCGCCCGTACCGTTCCACTACCTCGGCCAGCCATGTGAGGTTTTTTGTCTGTAACGTTTGCTTGAAACCCTTGAAACAACTTGAAAACTTGAACCACTTGAAAAACTGAAATTAGAGCTGGTGACCGAAAATGTTCGCCGCAGGCGTGACGGGATCTGCGCGAGGTTGCGTGTTGCCTGGAGCCGCCTGCTCGATCTCGAGAGCCTCGATGATACCGATGTCGCACTGGCGCATTCGAATTGGCTCCGGGCACAGCGGAAGACGCGTGTTAATGTTGTTATGATGATTGAAGAGAGGCCCAGACCGCCGAGGAGGCCGCACCGTCCCTGGAACGCCAGCCATCATCGGAAGCCCCTCCGGATAATTGTCCCACCACTCGGGCGGAGGACAGTTGTAGCCACAAATCGAACGCGCCCGCCGGTGGTTGACGCTGCTGAATTCCTGATAGCAGGTGTCGCACGTGTAGTGACCACAGAAATAGATACGCATATCAGCACAGGTACGGAATCGAAGACAGTAAACACAGTACATGCCAGCACGATTTGCCATAATATCTGCGATCGCAGCTTCGTTATGAAGCTCAGTTTCTGCGAGGGTGCAGGGCAACAGCGTGGGAGGTGGGTGCGCGTGTGTCAGTTGGGGTAAATTCATCTATCCAAAGGCTCAGGTATTCAAGAACACGTGAATGGCTCGTACCACGGCGGCGACGAATATGTTGCTCCGTTTCCAGCCGGTCAATGAAAACACGTGCTGCCTGACGCAGCGACGTCAAATCTGCGTCCGTCGCGCGGCTGATGTCATGAGCCATGAAAACAGATTCAGGAGCTGTCGTGGGAGCTGCCGTGGGAGCTGCCGCGGGAGCCGTCGGAGGAGAAGAAGTCGGAGCCGTCGGAGGAGCAGCAGCAGTCGCCACCGTCTCAGCCATCATCGGCGTCGTCTGCCGCGCTGCTGCCACGGCGTCATCCCATGCCGTCTCTGCAGCATCGACGGCAGCGGTGGCGGGCATCCGTGGCGTTGGCATAGACGACGGTTCCGTTTGCAGCAGACGCCAGCCCTCGGGCGTATCGAAATGAAGAATGCGGACTGGACTCATATGCGTCGGCACGTTGATCAGATCTTCCATGGATGGGATATCTTCGGTGTTCAAACGCCTGTGGGTGCGAGCGCGCGGAGCGGCAGGTGGATGAAACGGAATGGTATGTTTTAGTGTGCTGGACAGTCATCGCCGGTCGTCAAACAAAAAACAGCGGCAGCAACAGGCGCACCGGCGGCGTGAAGCAGGCTCGGCGCTCGACGGAGATCGCAGCTGCGCCATATCATTTTCCAGTTCGTTGATAAGTTGCTCTTGGCGGTAGTCGCGGCCATCGGGGTGGCGCATCCGCATCTCGTGATTTTGCTGCGATTTGAGTAGTGCGGAAAGGTGATAGAGGGTGGGTGCGTGGAAAATGTTAAGAATTGGTTCACACTGTACAGCAAGTAAGTAAGCAGCACAGCAAAGCGCGCACCAGTCGGATAGCAAGCAGTTCAATTTCTTGACCCAGCACAATGAGACCACGCTCGCCAAACAGCTGTTCCTGAAACTCTGCAGGTGCATGATACGGCCCATCATGTGGAATGTTGTCCATGGTTATGCCACGAGCTTGGAACCAGCTGCGAAGGCGCTCCACAGCACTCGCCCAGTTGAAAACGGCAGTCGTCGGTCGAGAAAATGGGAAAACATGGCCACGCCCCAAAGCGTCGTAGATCAGCGGCATGTAAAAAGCTGAGTTTGTGTTGCGAACCAGCCCACCAGTAACAGGATCAGATGCGACGAGGTTAGTGAATGGGAAAATGGTCATGTCGTGGCCGTACCAGTCACGCATGTCCACGCCAGAAGGGTTCGTGTGCTGTCGGTGCATCGTCGAAGTTGCGTAGTTCCTGTTATAATCATACAGAGGAGGAGACATGCCATTGTTGGCGATGATGTTTGCAGAATCCACGAAAGCTGCACGGCCAGCCCCCGGCGTCGCAACTTCGCCGTCTCGAACGGCCGTGCGCGTGGGGGGAGACGCGTGGCTAAGACTCTGTGGGTGAGCAAGGCGTGGGGTGTGAGGAGAGGAGAGGATAAGGAGAAGGGGAAGGGAGTTGGTGAGTATGGTACATCAAGCGGTATGCAGTCGCCTGCAATCACGCGTCGCCTTACGCACCAGAGAAGGCGACGGCGGATAGATATAGCCAGGGCGGCTCATAAGAAGCGTATCGATATCAACGACTGGTGTACGACGGAAAAAAGTGGTAGGTAGCATGCTCTCAGAAAGGTGCTGTGAAATGGTAGTGAGAACAATCAGACGGCGTAGAACTTCGGCAAAACCTGTAATTCGGATGCGCATGTCGTCGGAAATGCGCCCGGGCGTCCTGGGGTGTGGGCGCGGTGCGCCAGTAGCGGGTGGCAGTGGGTGGCGGTAGGTGGCGGCGGCGCTGTTAGCAACATGAGCCCAAGATGCGCGCGGCGGCGCCGACGACCTCGCGCATAAGACAGCGTGTGGCAGCAAGCAACCGCGAAAATGCGCAAAAAGCACTGCTGACGTACCGAATGCCGTGACGGAGGCTGTTCATAGCGAGCTGAACCCAGGCATTTTCGCGCAGAACACGCCACTCGCCCTCCAAGACGGTGAACGGCAGGCCCAGGCGCTGCATCACACCCTCGATGTTGTTAATAGCGGGCACCTGCCCGCCGTTATGCCAATATGTAATGACTGCCGGAACGAGCGCGACCAGCATCGCGAAAAAGCCGAGCCGCAGCGGGCGGGGGAGATGAGACATGATAGAACGAGAAAACGTGTAAATATTAGAACGGGTCATGACGAAGGCGACGCCATCGAACGTGCCGCGGGCGACGACGGCGTCCGGCTCGCCGATGATTTCCTCCGACGCCTCGCCGTCGTCGGTAGCATGGGCTCTTTCCATCCTGCCGCGCCGCATGCGAGTGAGGGGAGGCGCAGCATGTTGTTAGCGCGGAAGGCGGGCCGGGCGGGGGGCGCGGGGGCACGTTCGAGCCAGGCCGACGCATCGGCCGATGCGGGCGGGCGGTTGGTTGAACCTCCCAGCGCCGCGCCCCGCCAGCCAATCGCCCACCCTGGTGCGGGAATGCAATAAGACGACTGTGATAGACGCTTTTATCCCTAGGCCGAGACTATCGAACCGTGCGTTGCGCACAAGTCATGTGATACCCACCCCAGCTGCTCCGAGTTGCGTACCTCAGCACTGGTTGCCGCACGCCACAGGGCAGTGCCGTTCAGTGATTTTTAACCAGTAGACAGCTTGTACTTGATGTGTCGCAGCGCGAAACAGAGGTGTGGTGCGCTGCTGCTACTTGTGCAGTGGTTAGAATCAGCCCGAGCTGAGGTTGTTGTCGCTGATTTGAACAAGCGTTAATCGTTGAGCGAGGGCAGCCTTCTTGTCAGCGCTATTGTGCGAGCTCTCTTTCCTATGCAACATGGGAGCGCGCGGCGAGCGCCTAATGCACGTGCATTCATGTGCGTGCCAGCAACAAGCAATTGGGCTTGTGACAGAGGACTAATTGCTTGTGACAGAGGACGAGTCGCTTGTGGCACAGAAGTGTTTTACACACACATACACAAACAAGCAAAAACGCAAGCAAGAGAACAGAAAAACAAAAGCTGTCGCCTAGCGGTACGTCTCGCCCAGCATCGCCTGCACCTTGTGCGACGTCGGCGCGCACTTGCCGCAGCACGGCCAGTAGCCCTTCTTCGCGTCAAGGTAGTTCTGCATGTCATCCTTGTCCTTGAAGTACGCGATCTCGATCAGCGGCGAGCTGCACTGGCCGCACACCATGGCGTACGAGCGCGCGTCGACGTACACGATGTCGGTGACCGCACCGCCCTTGACCGCCTGCACGGCGCTGGCGTCCTGCACCAGCGCCGCCCCCATCTTGAGCTTCTTGAACAGGTCGGTGCGCCCCGGCGCATCCAGCGACGCCGCCACGACAGAAGTCGCCTTCATGACGACCGAGGAGACGGTCATGCTGCGCAGGGCGGGGATCCCCGACTTGTTCTTGCGGCTCTTGCTGACGGCGGCGCCCACGATGAACTCCTTGGCGACGTGCCCAGCGCACAGGCCGGCGGGCAACATGTTCCACGCGCAGGAGAACACGGACATGCCGCTCACCTGGTGCGCCAGCGTCGTGAAGAGCGCATAGCCGGGCGGCTGGACGATGCGCACGAAGTTCAGCTCCTCCAGGAACTCATTGCACAGGAAGAAGCGCCGTTTGACCAGGCAGGCATCGATGCACTCCTTGTACTGGTTGCGCTCGTTCTCCTTGCTCTTGCCCGGGAAGAACGCATCGGCGATCTTGTCGTTGATGTTCTTGATGTCGTCCAGCCGCAGCAGGTCGGGCGGCAGGCCGATGGCGGCGGCCTCGGTCGCGGCGAAGCTCAGCGCCTCCTCCATGCGCTTCATCAGGTTCTCTTTGAAGTGGAGGCGGCCGACGGCCAGCCAGCTCTCCGCCGCCGCCGCCGGGTCGGACGAGCTCGGCGTGTTGAACCACCAGGAGCGGTGGTTGATCTTGAAGGACAGCGACAGCAGTTTTTTGATGGCGGCGTGCAGCTCCGGCTCCTTGCCCTTCTTGTACACGTACGTCGCAGACACGGCGACGTTGGCGTTGACCGTGTAAAGCTGGGAGTCCTCGTCATGCACGCAGGCCGCCGCGGTGCCGGCGTAGCCCCACGCCTCGGGCTGAGAGATGCCGCCGATCGAGGGAGAGCAGTAGACGCGGTTGGCCAGCATGTCGTCGCTGATGAGCGCGCGCATGTCGGGGTTGACGTACTGCTCGATGTTGCTGATGAACTGCGGTGAGGCGGTGGCGGTCGGTGGCGAGGTCAAAAATGGGTCAGTTTGATGAATTTATAAGTAGAGGAAGGGATTCGAGGAAATAGAGGGAAACTTTCAAGCAAGCAGCGCACCGTCTTCATGGCCGCCGGCATGGTCTGCAAGCTGCTGGTGTAGTAGAAGACCACGTTTTTGCCGAGCAGCGTCTGCGCCTTCTCGTGCATCCACTTGTAGAAGGTGTCCATGACCTCCACTGCGCTGTTGTGCTGCAAGGCGTCCTCCAGCAGGCCGATCGCGCTCTGCATGACGCCGATGCTCGGGAAGGTCTGCTGCAGCGGCTCGAGCACGTAGTCCCGCAGGCTGCTGGGGGCGTCGTCCGGCGCCTGGGCGTAGGCGATGCGGCACAGCGTGTCCGTGGTGTAGACCGCGAGCGAGACCGCGTCCGTCAGCGGGTCGTCGAAGGACAGCCACATGCCGGCGGCGTTGCAGGAGTCGATGCGGACGCCGATGGGGTGGACAACCTGGTCGAACAGGTTGCCGCAGGCGTAGTCGTGAGGCTGCGCCTGTATGATGCGCAGCCCCGGCAGCTCCTGATTGAGGATCTAAAATGGTGTGGTGTATGAGGGGGAGGGGTGGCCGGAAGACAGGGGGGAGTGTTAGAGAAGTGTCACATGCGCACAGGCAAAAAGGCTTCTGACACAGGCAAAACGGCTTCTGCCACAAGCCAAAAAGCTTCTGCCACAGACCCAACGGCCGCTGCGCAAGAGCGGTTGCCACAGGCCAAAAAGCTTCTGCCACATGCCCAACCGCCGCTGCGCAAGAGCGGCTGCCACAGGCGAAACGGCTTCTGCCACAGGCAAAAAAGGCTTCTGCCACAGGCAAAACTGCCGCTGCGCAAGAGTGGCGTGCCCGCGTACCTCGTCCTTGTTGAAGCTCGAGGACATGAAGCAGCTGTAGTCCTCGTGCTCCTCGTCCGGCATCAGCGGCGGCATCGGCGGCATCGGCGACGGCGGGGCGGCGGCGAGGTTGCTGGGCCCCGCCCCGGCCGCCGCCGCGTTGCTCGGCCCCGCCGCCGCGTTGCTCGGCCCCGCCGCCGCGTTGCTCGGCCCCGCCGCCGCGTTGCTCGGCCCCGCCGCCGCGTTGCTCGGCCCCGCCGCCGCGTCGGTACGGCGCGCCTGTGAAGGGGTAAAAGGGGTGAAGGGGCAGTTTAGTGTGGGAATCGACGCGCGAATCGGCGATGATGCGCAACGGCGACCGTGCGCGGCCACGAAAAGCGGAAATCGCGAGCACCTTCCACTTCTCGTATTCAGCGTCCGTTTCCTGGATGATATAAAGGGGGTGGAAGAGGCAAGTTCGATTGAGTTGTTGAGAGCAAGGCAAAAAACAAACGTGCGTGGCAGGCAATGATTGCCTGATTGCGCGCACCAGCCGACGCTTCTGCTCGGTCTTGGACTTCTTCGAGTGCGCCTTCTCGAAGTCCTTCCACTCCTCCGTCGACCACGTGGCGGCGAGCACGGCCGCCAGCGGGCGCTCATCGCCCTCGCCTGTCGTCGGCAGCAGCACGCCGCCTTTGCCGGTGCCGGCGCTCAAATCCATCTGCATCTTGGGCGTGAAGAAGAACGAGTCGCGCATGCTCTTGGTGAAAGCGCCCACAAACTGGGGCATGAACTCGCTGGCGTTCTTGCCCAGAAGGCGCGCCAGCAGGTCGCGCGTGTTCACTTGGCGCGCCGGGTGTTCGCTGTGCTCGATGAGCGGGAAGTCCTTCATCTTGATAGTGTCGTTCTTCTTGAGCCCGTCGACCAGCTTCGACATGCTCACGGGCGCCGAGCGCGGCGCGGCGCGCGTAGCCGCGCTGCTCGAAGGCCCCGCGCTGCTCGAGGGCGCCGCGGCGTTGCTCGGCTCGGCGTTGCTCGGCTCCGGCGCGGCGCGCGCGCCCTCACCGCCCTCGTCGGCGTCCATGGCGGTCGGCGGCTCCGGCGCGGTGGTCGGCGGCTCCGGTGCGGCGTTGCTCGGCTCCGGCGCGGCGTTGCCCGGCTCCGGCGCGGCGCGCGCGCCCTCACCGCCCTCGTCGGCGTCCATGGCGGTCTGGTGGTCACCGGTGGTGCTTGGCGTGGCGGCCGTGGTGCGCGGCTCGGGCGCGGTGCTGCCCGGCGCGGCCGCCTCGAGCTCCGGCGTGCTGATGCAGCGCCCTGCGCTGTCCATGTCGCTCTCGTCGCCTGGGCAGGCGGAGGACATATTTGTGCGCGCTGCCGGCGTGCTGGCAGACAGCGCTTTGAGCGCGGGGAGCGGCCGGGGCGCGCGGGAATAGGCAGGGTTGGCGGCGAGGGCGGTGAGGGCGCGCGCTCGAGAACCTGAACGGAAAGTCAGGCAAGACCGCAAGCGCTCTTTGGTGACGGAAAATAAGGAAAGCATGTTTACATGTCGTTCTCATTGTCCGGAAGAACATACAGACCAATATCCGGCGGTAGCTGGCTGAACTGGCCCACCCCCCAATCAACGAGCACCCGCGCACCTTCCAACGTGCGTACAAGCGCGACACGGTGCTTCATGCCGAAAGCGTTCATGACCCCGTGGCTGCACGCGTCGTCTGCAGGCTCCCAGATGCAGGCGCCGCTCTGCAGGCCGCGCAGCACGTAGCGCCTCATGAGGGGGGTGATGCCACAGGTGGCCTCGGGCGGTCGCCCCGTCTTGCCCATCACGGGCTGGCCGCTGCGCGCATACAGCACTCCCTGCACGAGCTTGGGGCGCATTAGTTTGTGCGTGTTGTAGAAAAAGGCCCATGCCTCCGCAGCGGCCAGCTCACAGTCACCGCCCTCCGCGTACAGCGCGCGCCGATCGTTCTCCGCAAAGTCCGCTTCGATCTCTGCCAAGGACATTAGTGTGCTGCTGTGATTCCTGCGAGCAGCACCGGCAGGTAAGTGCCCATGTGCGTGAGCGTGCGCGTAAATGCGAGCGCGAGCGCGAGCTTGTTGCCATTGTTCTGACGGTTCCTTCGCTGCGCACCCGAGCAGTGTGGCGTGCTCCTTCAGAGTGAGTCGAATGTCCTGCACGACGGCTTGGACACTCCTCATTTCCGTGTTAAGCTGGGTGATGGCCTGTACCATGTCTCGCCGGAAGCTGTCCTCGACCACGCCATGCCCGGGGTCAACCGTTGCCTGCGGAGAGTCCGCCATGCTGTAAAAGACACGTGGAAAAAAAGGACTATGAAGAGCGCGCGCTGGAGTAGTACTAACATATCGAACCGCGGCACGGCTCGTTCCGTGAACCGCTTATCCGGGTCACCGCTTGGAGAAGCCGTTCCCTCTACTTAAGGCCGTACCAAGTATACATGCTGTGGCGCTACGCGCGCCATTGAGGTGAGAAGCAGATACAACGCTTTAAACCTGAGACACCGAGACACCGCGGCCAGTGTCTCAGGAGCTGCTTATAGCGGGATTCGTGCCCTGAGACACCCACCTTAACGAGGGCAATCGAGACCACGAGACACTGAGACACCCAGCTGAGACACTCACCCGAAGCTTCAATTGTTTTTTCGTTCCGCCCAGTGTCTCGCGCGCACGCTCGAGAACCTGAACGGAAAGTCGGGCGAGAACAGCCCCTCGCCCCGGCAGCGCTGATCGCCGGCGCCCGCGCCACGTCAAAACACGGCACGGCGTGCTTTGGACGACAAAAGGAAGGAAAGGATGGGAGCTGTTGGCCGCCAGGCCGCTGGGTCATGGCTGCAGCGACTTGGCACGCACGCGCCCTGCTGCCTCGGTAAGACCGCGACGCCCCGGCAGCGCTAATCGCCCGCGCCGGCCGCTCGCCGTGGTCCCAAACCACGTATTTTGGCTGTCACTGCCAGTCGCTCTTACTACTGCTCTTCCCGCGTTATCCTCCGTGCTCCCCGGGCGCTCTCTCGGTGCAGGCCAAGGCGGACACCGTGGACACACCCAACCGAGCCGCACCGGGCATCCCCTTCCTTTTCTGCCATCCTGCTTTCAGGTTCGGCTGCTGCCCACCGGTGCGCGCCACTGTAGGCTGCCGCACGCGCTCCACAGCCGCACTGGCTCGACATGGTCGCCGCTGCCCAAATGATCGCCCCCCTCACGTACCCAGGGCTCCCCATGGAGGACCAGAAGAAGTACCACATCTATGCCAAGGACAAGTCAAGCCCCCTCAGCATGCCTGTCCGCTTTAATAACGAGGTTTACAAGGATGCAGATGTTGCCAGAGGCCGTGCTGACCAGCTCTCCGTACAATACCCAGACAAGGTCTTCAGCGTCTACGTTGTCAATGCGCGGTCAGGCTGATCTGCTGTTGCGGGCTGCGGTTTTGCTCTTTCACCGTGTAGTGTAAATAATCTGTTCCGGGATTGACCTATCCACCTCTTGTAGCTTCCCTTCATACTCCCCTTCCGAACTAGGCTCGTGCTCCAAATACAGCCACGGTGCCGTCTCTCTCGCTGCCATCGGTGCACTCCAGCTTGACAGCTCTCCCCACTGTCTGTCCGTCATGTACAACGTCACTTTCCACACTCTTTCGCCTCTTTCTGTCATTCTAGGAAGTGTCCTCTCTATCACCCTCCAACAATGTTATTGTCACCATCTAAACGCTCTCATCGCTCAGCTCGATGCTATTTGCGCGCGCTGCCGGCGTGCTGGCAGACAGCGCTTTGAGCGCGGAGGGCAGGCCGAGGCGCGCGGGAAAGCGCGCGGGGGAATAGACAGGGTTGGTGCAAAGGGCGCTGATTACAGCCAGCTAAACGTCACTTTTTGCGTGCAAATTGGCTCAAAGCTTAACAGCAAGCAAAAGAAAATGACTGCCCGGGCAACAGGCCTTGGCGAGGGGCGCGGGCACACGGGCGCCGCTCGCCCGCTGGGCAACGCCGCGCTGGGCAACGCCGCGCCGGGCAACGCCGCGCCGGGCAACGCCGCGCCGGGCAACGCCGCGATGCAGCTCCTGCACGGCGTTTGGACATATACGGGTAGCAGCACCGCTTGCATGCACATGGAGGACGCCGTCGTTGGCGGGAACGTTTCCGTGGCGCTGCCGGCGCTGACGCGGCCGCCGCCGACTGCATAGCGACCGCCGCCGGGGCGCGACGATGGACAAAAGTGGCGCTCACGCATCTCTGAGTGTCGCTAGCGAGCACCGAGTCTTTGGAGCGGGCGGGTGGGGCGGGGCGGCGCAGCGGGCGCGAGGCGACCGGCGCAGAACCGGCATCGCGGACTGGAGCATTTCTAGGCGCTTTACGCATCATCATTCTTTTTGCAATGTAAACATGCTTGACAAGGCCGCTCGCCCGCAGATAGGCGCCGGAATCGGCGGCGGATTCTGGGTCACAGTCGCGCCCTTTCCTGCCTCAGGCCAATTTGCCTGTGGCACAAGCCTTTTTGGTTGTGCGCAGAAGGGCTGTATGCTCTGTCGGTTTCAGTGATTTCAATGACAGGTGCGACGATCCTCGGCCACAATTCCGTGCTGCGACGACAAACCGACCGCGTCCGACCGCGTCCGACCGCGCTCACTGCCGCATGGCCGACGCGGAGGGGAACGCGCGCCGGGGCGCAACGGAGGCACCGGCACAGGCGGCTGTTCCGGGAGCCGCGCCGCGCCGCATCCGGCCTCCCAGCAGCGCGGACTGGGCGGCGGAAATTGCGGCGGCGGAGGAGAAGCAGAAGCAGCTGGGCAAGAGCGCGGGGCGCGGCTCCGACTTCCTGGTGCTGAACGAGCCGCTCGCGCGCACCGGCAACACGGGCGCGCAGCTCCTGCCCGACTTCGACCGCTCGCCAGGTGCGCTCGCCCGCCGTTATTAGCGACGCACGCAGACGATGTGATGTCGCGCGCTGCGGCGCAAAAAGGCGCTGCCGGTGACGCGTGCTCAGAAACGCACCGCGGCTTTTTTTTGAAACGCCCGCGCCGGCCGCGCCCCGCAACAACAGGCGCCGCCGCGGCCGGCGCTGACACACACGTCCGCGCGCCAGGCGACACGGCGCACAAGAACATGGCCGACAACGTTTGGCACACGCGCTTCGGCGCAACGAGCCCGAGCGGCGCGCCCGCGGCCGGCTCTGCGCCCGGTGGCTCGCGCGCCCCCGCCGCGCGCCCGCCCCTGCCCCCTGGCGGCGGGCTGGTGGGCGCGCACTACAACGCCACGGAGGCGCGGGCGGCGGCGGGCGCGGAGCCGGCCGCGTGCGCGGCGCGTGGCCTGGTGCACACCGGCCCCTCGCCGGCCGGCGCCGGCGACGCGCAGCTGCTGCCGGCGGTCGACCGCTCGGAGGGTGCGTATAGACGCAGTAGCTGTGCGCTTGCTGGCGCGCACCGGGCGACGAGGGCAGGGCAGGGTGGGAGTGAGACCGCGCGCTGAATGCTGACGCCCGCGCTATTCCTTTTTTGAACGCAGGCACCATGGCGCCGCCGCCGGCGCCGGAGGCCAACCCGGCGTCGCTGGAGTCCGACAAGCCTCCCTTCCGCATTACGAGCGGCCAGCTGCCGGACTCTCTGATGGGGGACATCGCCGGCGGCGCCGACGCTTCCCCGCCGGTGCAGAGCGCCGACCCGCGCGTGGCCGCCGCCGGCCCGTCCGCGCCCCCCGCGGCGGCCGCGCACGCCGCCACGGGTCCGTCTTCGCCCAACAAGCCGCGCACCGCGCCCGCCACCCCGGCGGCGGAGGCGAAGCTCTACTTCCGCGACGAGCACGGTGCGCGCGCTTTGCCACGCGTTTTGCCCGCCTTTCCATTGTAGTTTTCGTTAGAGTTTATTTACTGACGCTATTGATGCGCATCACGCCCCTCTCTCTGCCGTTGCCCGAACACAGGCAACGAGAAGCGCATCACCGAAATTTACAACATCATCGGCGGGAAGGTCATCGGCGCCTGCCGCGACCGCACGCCGCCGCCGCCGAAGGAGGACGCCATCATCGAGCCGCTCACGGCGGACTTCGCGAAGGAGCTGCTGGCGCGGCCGGGTCTGTTCCTGAAAAAGGACGCCTACAAGCAGTTCCAGGAGTCCTACACCGCCACCAAGTACCCGCCCACGCCGGCGCCGGCCAAGGCGCTGGGCGTGCAGGCCGAGGCGCTGGAGGCGTCGCAGGCCGCGGCCGCGCAGACCAAGACGCAGAAGGAGCAGGTGGCGGCGGCCGCGCAGGCCGCGCAGGCCAAGACGCCATCGGCCATGGAGGCCACACTGCCGCAGGCGGCGGCCGCCGCCGGGCGCAAGTCGGCGCAGGAGGCGCCGCAGCGCCCCGGCAAGCGCCCGGCGGCGTCGCCGTTCGACAAGACCGTCGCCGAGACCGACGACGACGAGCCGGCGCCGCCCAAGAAAAAGAAGGTCGAGAAACCGAAGGTGGAGGAGCCGGAGAGCAGCACCGACGAGGAGAGCACCGACGAGGAGAGCAACGACGAGGACAGCAACGACGAGGAGAGCAAAAAGGAGGAGTATCTGATCAGCGACGAGATCGCGGAGGCCTGGATCGTGGAGAAGGGGCACATGTCCCAGGAGGTGCTCAACGGCGTCCTCGACAAGCTGTATGAGAACAAGCACAACGACGTCAGCGCGCGCATCATCGCCAAGATGTGCGCGATGGGCTTGGTCACAAAGACGAAGGGCCGCATGCCGAAGAACGTGGTGGACCGCATCAAGAAGAAATACGACGAGGTTCTGGCTGGCTGGGATGACATGAAGAACGAGCACCCGGACATCGTGACGAAGGTGTTCGGCATCACGCTGTTCTACAAGCCGAAGAAGGCCGGCTGAGAGCCGTCCAGCAGCTGAAAGAGGGCGTGTGGGGTGAATGCGCTGGTGCGGAACGCAGGGAGTGGGAAGGGAGGCTTGGGGCTTGGAAGGGGGGCGTGTGTTTTGCGTGGGTGGGCGTGTGTTTTGCGTACGTGGGTGCTGTTGCGCGCCGGGGATGCGCTGTAACGACAACAAAGCTCAAATAGTTGGCGCTGTTCGCGTTGCAGGCGGCAGGAGGGGGCGGGAGTGGGCAGAGCCGATTGGCCCTGTGCGCAAGGCATTTAGCCTGTGTCAGAGGCCTTTTTGCTTGTGGCGGGCGGGGAGGCAAGTCGCAGTTGAGGGAGCGGGCAGAGCCGATTGGTGTTGTTCACAAGGCATTTGGCCTGTGGCGGGCGGGGAGGCAAGTCGCAGTTGAGGGAGCGGGCAGAGCCGATTGGTGCTGTGCACAAGGCATTTGGCCTGTGGCAGAAGCCTTTTTGGTTGTGCACCTCAGGGCTTGTGTGCCGGTTTGAATGACCCAGCGCGCGCGCCGGCGGCGAGCACCATTCGCCTTCTGAGCCGTCCCGCAACAAAAATGTCGCCGAAGAAGCAGCCCGAAATCAAGTACGTGCCGCCGCCGCCGTTCCTCGCGCCGGAGGGCACGTTCGCCAACGACAAGAACGGTGCGCGCGCCCGCTATTCCCGGCGGCCGTTTCCCGCCGCGCGCGCCGCCCCGCCCGCCCGCTGGCCGCGCCATGTGCGTGCTTTGAATTCGCACAACTGCATGTCGGCGGCCGCGCGCCGGGGGAGCGGCGGGATGAGCGCCGCGCAGGGAGGCTCTGTTCGCCTTCCGCGCGCCCGCTTTTCCCGGCGGCCGTTTCCCGTCGCGCGCGCCGCCCCGCCCGCCCGCTGGCCGCGCCATGTGCGTGCTTTGAATTCGCACAACTGCATGTCGGCGGCCGCGCGCCGGGGGAGCGGCAGGATGAGCGGCGCGCAGGGAGCACCACCGTCCTGTTTGCTTGAATCGAGGATTGCATCTATTTGTCTCTATATCTTACACATGCTCTACGTGGCTGTTTCTTCACACCAACGGCGCGTACAGGCTTCCTCTCCGGCGTCGCGTGGATTTGCGGCTGGGACAAGACGTCGAACAACCCGATCATCCAGTGGGCGCCCAGCGTGGGCGAAATCGACGGCGACATCGTCTACGACCGGCGCCTGTGGCACCCCAACGCCGAGATTCCGCCGGAAATCAAGGTCAAGATGGACCAGTATGTACGATTGTCGCCTATACATGCTTTGCCATTGAGCGCATTTCCTAATTTTATTTTCAAATGCCTGACACAACTTCCCTACCACACTTATTCCCATACGCCATGGCGTCAACTGCCCAGGACGAGCTGGTGAAGCATGTCGCGAAGCTGGGGAAGAAGAGCGCGGCCGGCGAGGCGGGTACGAACCTAATTTGCTGGACAACACAGATTTTGATAAGTGACACTGGGTAAATCGTACTAACTTACTTTCCTCCCACCTCCTCGACAGGCCCGTCCAAGGCGGCGGCCGCGGCGGCGGGTGCGAACCAGAATATTTTGCGCGGCGCAAGCAATTTCGTTGATCTAGGACAACTGAGCCTCACTAACACAATTATCTCCGCACCCCCTCTTTTCACAGAGTCCCCCAAGAAGCGCGGCCGCCCGCCCAAGAAGGGTGCGCTTCATGTTGTTTGCGCGTTTACCCGCGCACTGTGTGAGCCGCACCCTTCTAGACTGACTGACTTACGCCCTCATCTATCTCACCTATCTTGCACACCTTAATCGCAGCCGAGGAGGCCAAGGAGGCCGACTCCGACTCCGACGAGGACACCGACGTCGACGCCGACGCCAAGGCCGACGCCGCCGAGGAGACCAAGCAGTCGCCCAAGAAGCGCGGCCGCCCGCCCAAGAAGGGTGCGTTTCTTGTTTACGTGCGCGGTTGCCATTGCGTTGCGAGCCGCCTACTTTCAGACGGATTTCACAACCTACCTATCACACGCACCTTATCGCAGTCGCCAAGGAGGCCAAGGAGGCGAGCGACGGCGAGCAGACCGAGCCGGAGCCGGCCAAGCGCATCACGCGCAACCGCGCGTAGATGGTCACAAAAAGAGGCGAGTGGGGACGGAGGCCGGGGCGGGCTGGGGTGGGGTGGGGTGGGTAGCGTGGCGCCGGGTTGGCGACAACGGGCATCTGGGGCACTTTGCGTCGAGTAAAACGCCTTACACCATGTCTGTGGGACGAACGACCTTAATCGGAATAGTAATCCGTTTCACCGTCACCAACGTGATAAACGTCAGTAGGCACCGTGATCGGGAGTTCCGAGTCTTTTTCGTCCATGAGCTGGATAATTTTCTTCACGCACCCCGTATAAACGTGCTGGGCACACCCCCACTCATTGAGCAGCCGGTATAAGCGCTCTTTACGTTCCATGTAATACCCGTTTTCGTTGTCGCGCGGTGTATTTTTGTCAAATTTGATAATCACGCGATTATCCACTGTTAGAAACACAACGGAATATCGGTGCCCTAGAACTGGCGTTAGCAGACGATCAAACTCAACTTCAGACACTTGCTCTTCTGGTCTCCAGAAAATTCGATTGAGGCGTTCGGAATTGGCTGCAATTGCGAAGCAAGGTCGCTTTAGACGGACTGTCGCCATTGTGCAGCGGGCTCGCGCCCATGTTCTATGACGGAAACTCACACGCATCATTGATAGAGTTACTTCGGTTTTCCCTTAACACGCATGCACAAAAAGGATTTAAACATAACCTGATTCTAGTACTTAGGTCAGTCGAAGACCTCAATTTGTTTTCTGCTTCCATAGCTCAGTTGGTTAGAGCGTGCGTCTGTTAAACGCGAGGTCGTCAGTTCGAGCCTGACTGGGAGCGTATTAATTGCTTTTCTGCGAAACGTACGGTGCACCACGGTACGCTTTCTCGAAATTCACCACAACATCCAAATAGAGCGAAACCGTGCGCTTATCAACACCAAACGCCACGTAGCATTCGTCTTGCTTGTCATCAGGCAGATCACAACAAGTTTCAAACGCCTCAATGGCCTCTTGGGTGGTGATGTTGTACGGCAGGCGAGTGTTCAGATTGAAAATGGGCTTGGGACTGCGCGACCCTGGCTCGGGCGAGCGCCGATACGGCCGGGGCCGGCGTGGCCGGTTCGCGTTGCAGGCGACGTTGCGATGCATATCTCAATTTCAATTTCCGATAAGTAAGACACTACTCGTGAATTTACTCTATGCATATCAATTTTTGTTCCTTGGGCCCAACACGATGATTGGAGCTACTCGCCAAACGTACTAGAACCAATCCACATCCACTCATAACACCATTAACCGTACTGAATTTAAGATTTCGCCCCTAAAATGCTGTATGGACACGGACGGCACCTGCAAAACCCTGGTCGTACCCTCTCGGAAACGCCGCCGGATTGAAAAAGAAGACGCTGAAATCGATGACAATGATGTGTGTGAAGACGTCCATGCGCCGGAGCCGTTCAGTGGCGGCTGCCACTCCCCCACCATGGTAGGCAAGACGGTCGATATGTTTCGGGGTAAGGATGTCCTGTACCTGCTCACGTTTCGCAATTATGACGACAAATTTTACATCAAGTTTGGGCGCACACAAGACGTCGAGCGCCGCATGCGAACACACTTGCTTGTCTATTCAGACGCCCAAATATGGTGCATCCACGAGTGTGTTTGCTCCATGTTCGAGCTCGAGAACCGATTCAAAACACGAATGCGGTACATGGGGCATTTGGTCGAGCTCACGATCCAGGGCAAGCGCAAGCTCGAAATTCTGCAGGGGATCTCGCCAGAAGATGCAGAGCAAATTCTGCTAGGCATGAAAGACGAGCTCGAGAGCACCGACGAACGCAAGCTGACGATGCAGACGCTTGCTTACAAATCCTCTGTGCTACGCTGCCTCATGAACATGCTGGCAGCGCCAGTCAGCATTTCAGAGTTGAAGAGCATTTTGGAGACCATATTCAAATAGTAAGAGCGCCTTTCGTGCAAATCTCCCTAAATCCTGTGATAAATTTGGTACTTAGGAAAAAACCGAAATTGACAACCATAAAGCATGCGTGCTTTTACAATCGCAACGAAATCGTTTGGGCCAGGTCTGAACCACAACCCTTCCGCTCCACAGTTTCGTATTTGTCAGACGTGTGAATTCTACCGCGAGCACGAGAGCACGGGTCTAAAGAACAAGGGTCTGGGAACATGCATGCTCTTCGGACTTGTGGATTTGGTCACCGGCGAGAAGGAGTTCGAGCGAGCTGCCGTTGCGAGAAGTATTGTACGTATGTGCGGGCCTGACGGTAGGCACTATGCACCGCGTGCGCATTGGGAGCATCGCCATGAGAAAGATGTAACAGAATAGCCTAGAACGTCACCAATAGTCGTCGATGGAGAGCTCATCCAGCTTCCTTTTTGTATGTTTTTTCCAAGTGCGCCCAGCCGTTCCGCGCGTTGTTGCAGACACTAAATATGGATTAAATGGATTACGAGACCCATAACACCATATTCCAATCAGCCTACTAAGAACATCCTCTTAGCAGCGATCGTTTCACGGACACGTGTCAATGTCCGAACGTGGAACACGTTTTAAGGAGGATGTTCCGTGCGCCATGCACGTCCCGATCCATGGTGTATCCACATGCGGGGCAGTCGTAAACGGTCTCTCCTTTGATGTTACTAAGCCGCCCACACCCTCCACATGCCTTGGTCGTGTACTCCTCACCAACCAGATACAGGGAGCACCCGTGCTTTCGGCACTGGTGGATCATCTTTTGTTGAAACCGGTAGTGCGCGAGCCCCTGCATTCGACGCTTCGTGGCCGAAGCGAGACCATCCCGCCCGAGCATCTCCGAGGTGCCAAAGGTGGGCAGTAGGATGGTTTCAAAGTTGCGTGTCAGGGCAGCGGTCGTCTGGTTGTGCAGGTCATCTACTATGCCAAACAGTGCGCGCTCGAGGGTCTCCAGACGTTGCTTGACGCGCCATCGGGTGCGTCGTTTGGTGGCCTTGGCACGCACGCTGCGCATTTGGTCGATCCGTTCGTGTAATTGTTTCATTCGAGCGATTTGGCGTTCGCCGACCTTGAATGCCACCCCTGTCGGGCTGTAGCCGGTCATGAACGTGCGCACGCCTGGATCCAACGCAACGATGGGCTGCCGGCGCTGTCGGACAGTGTCGGGGTGCTCTTCGTGCAACGAAAGTACCAGATAATACGCACCCCGATCAAAGAGCACCTTGGCGTCATGTTTGTTTTTTGCGGGTAGCCGTTTCCTGTCCTTGGCTCGGAAGCGCAGGATCGAGTGCTCTTTCAGCCGCTGCTGGAACAAGTGCCACCGTCCGTTTTTGTTTATCAGCGCACTGTCATTGATCCAAAAGATGCGCCTCGATGAGCGGCACTGGAAGCGCATCTGGAACGTTTCGATGAGCCCCCGTGCTTTGCTGGTGACGCAAGCTTTGTACGCGCTGACAGCGTCTTTGATGGCCAACTGACGCGTGTCGTACGGCACCTCGGCCTGCCAGGCCATTTCGGATTGCTTGGCTTCTGCGTCCGAGGACATGACCGCCGCACGGATGGAAGGGAGGCTCACCGACAGCTTCCAGGGCAAGGGCTTCTCTTTGTGGATACGGCACGTCCAAGAGCCCTCTTCCTTGGGATGGTTGCAAAGCACACACGACTGTGCACTCTCAAACTCTTGCCGTCGTGCCTGGTAACGGCGCTGGATCTCCGCGACCGCCCGGTTGTAGAAGAAACGATGCGCCCCGAAGCATTTATGGAACAGCTTCTTCTGGTGGCTGTTCGGGTAGATCCTGATTTTCTGGCTGCGGATGGTACTTTCTTCGTCCGTAGTAGCGCGCACTAAAGACGGTAAAAACCTCCATGATGTCTGCGACCATGTCGGCTCCCGAGGCGGCACTGGGCTGCTCCACACTTTCCAGTACCGCCCCAAATCGCTCGAAGAGCCATTGAAAAAAGTCAAATCCGAAACGGGAGAACCGGTCTTGGTGGGCAACCACCACGCGTCGGACATGGCCTTGGAAGAGCCGTTCCAGTATGGAGCGAAAGCCGGGGCGTTGGTAGTTGATTCCACTGCCGATGTCCTTGACGAGGGTGAAACCGGGGTACTTTGCGAGCAGACTTGTTGCCTGCCGCCGCAGGTCGTCGGACTGCTTACGCGAGGAGACCCTGGCGTACACAATATTTTCTGTCCATCGGTCGTCGTCTGGCACGTCCGGTTCGGGGTCGGGCAACACGTACCGGAAGTGGCCACCGGGCGTGCGGTCGACAGGGATGGCTCCTTCTCTTGCCCATTTCCGGACGTTTGAAATGGAGGTTCCGTAGTAACTGGCGGCATCGTGAGCCTTAACGTGAACCGGCATTTAGGCTATTCATTCCGATGTGGCTATATTAGGGTAGGTTGTAATCCTTAAGTAGTTTCAAAATTAACAGCAATCCATTTAATCCATTTTATTGAACAGTCAGTGAAGAAACGCGTGGCGACACTGCCAGGCTTGCTCGGTGCGGGTCCACGATGCTTTTTGATGACGCCCATGTGGAACATCACCCACAACTTGCGCGCAGTCAGACCCGTCTCTTCGATGATGTTCTCGAGTACTTGAAGGGACATGTAGACGTTGCGCTTGATCAGGTAGTGTGTCGATTTCTGCTCAGTCATTCTAGAAATGGGCGGCGGCGGGTGCCCGGCAGCCCCGGCAGCCCTGGCGGCGGTAGTAGGATGCGTGTAAACCCTGTGGCCGCTCGACGCTGCCCGACCCCCGACGCTGGCCGACCGCCGACGCATCTACTCACACGCAGCTGCGTCCTCCCCACTATCGGCTGGCTAGCTACTCAGGAGCAGGCGCGGCGCGCGCTCAGCAGGCATGCCGCTGCACGTGCGGCCGCTGGCCGAGCCGCCCTACGGCATGGTGCCGGTCTTTCGCCGCATCTCGTCCGAGCACGTCGCTCGAGTGCGCGCACAGTGCTCTGATGAGTTCGGCGCACAGGAAGCCGCGCGCGTCCTCATTGCCCATGTGCTTCTGTCCGACGTGGTCGAGTGGGATATCTGTGTCGCGCACGACATCTCGTGGGCCGACTTGATCGCCGGCATCATGGACTTCATGAAGAAGCTGCCGGGGATGCCAGACGGCTGGGCGGACAATATTATGAGCGTCGCCCTCAGCTCGCGTGGCACCCTGCGGCCGGCTGCCCCCGGTCGCGCGCCCCGGTGCTGCCTTCAGCGGGTCATCGACACGCGCCCCACCGCCCCTCCTCCCGCCGTCGTACTGCCGTCCGGCGCTAAGATTTTTGTGGTGCTTTTCCACCGCCGCTCGATCGGCTGGCTTCCGCCGCAGGCACTCACCTTCTCGTGCCACACATGCAAACTTCCTGAGGCGAGTGAACGCATCCTGCGGGTATGCGGCGGCTGCAAGGTGACGTTGTATTGCAGTCCCGAGTGCCAGCGCGTGGACTGGCCGAGGCACAAGCGTACGTGCCCGGCTCTGGCCGTGTTTATGTCGTGTGCTCGTCAGGTCAAAAAAGAGTAAAATAAAACACTGTTCAAATCAGGTGACACCAATGCAGATCCCTCTCTACCATCTTGCCAAACACCGTGGCGGCCGTCTTCAAAACGTAGCGACGTTTAGCTCTGCATGTACGTCCAAGAGACCAAAGGATGCCTCTTGGGATGTATTGCGCACAATCCAAGCCGCCAACGATGCCGCTGATGCATTTGCGCACGTGGGTATTGCAAAGCTGCTCGAGCAAGACGTTGTGGTAAAAATCATGCTCTATGGAAGAATGTCCGCACAAGAACAAAAAGTCGCACAGTTATTCCGCGAACGCCCCCACAGAAATATTGTGCAGACGATTTGCACGCTCAAATGCGAAGACAATCCGGTAAGATGGCTTCGAAGAGTCGAAGCGCCTCAGCCAATGTGCGTCGGAAAGGGCAATACATTCGTGATGGTCGTCCAAGAGTACATCCCCAATGGGGACCTGCACATAATGAAAACAAAATGGACGATGGAGTTCTGGAGTAGCATGGTTCAACAACTTACGTATGCCTGCTTGGAATGGTTCGAATCCTACGGGTTCTTACATGGTGATTGGCACTTTGGCAATGTACTGATGGACCCAGATGAAAACATATACGCCACCTACGCCGCCTTTGGAAAACGATGGCGAGTGCAAACGCATGGCATAGCTCCCGTTCTTACCGATTTCTCACGTAGTGTGATTGTCCCGCCAAAGAGCAGACAACTCTGGCAATTGACGGATCAAATCGGTATTCTGTGGGATATGTTTCAACACAAATGTCCAGAAAAAGAAATGCAAAGAAAGCTCCAGACGGCGTCCATTCAAGTTGGAAGTTGTGAAAAAATCAATGACCTTCTTGCCATGACTTCCGACTTATTCTGATCGGCGCCAACGTCTACGCCACATGCAAAAGTCCAGCAGCACTTCCGTCGCTGGCGCCAAGAGCCTGCGACCCGCATGGAAACCAATACCGTGGTCTCCGAAATATCGGTAGCAACTCCGCAATATCTCGGTCGACCGAATTGTCGTACTCTATAAGGATTACGTCGCGCATGCCGTATCGCAGCAAAAAGTTATCCATTACCGACCCAGTACCACAGTGTTGAAGCGATTCGAGCTCCACCACACGCACGCCACTACTGTCATCAAACGAGACCTTGGACACCTCCGAACGTTTGACAAGAATCCATATCATGGCTTCCGGATATGCAAACCGAATTTGCTCGATGTATGAATGTATCGTATTGCGCAAGTCGGCGCCCGTATAGAAAAGGACGAAATTCATGCGATTGCAATTATTTTGTCGCGACGCTATGTTTTTACTACTACTTTTAACAATTTAATTTGCCGAAATACGGATATAAAGCAGTGCACGTACTGTTATACGCAGGGTCTTGAACGTAGACGGAGGAGCGTGATGACCCCCTGTGCCTTTCTTATCCTCCAACCGCCCTTCGGGCGTAAGGAAGGCAACTTTTCGCCACTTGGGGCGACCCGAAATACCAAGTACACAGATTGCTCACCAATTTTACGGCAGCGTACGGCTGTCCGAACAAGGGTTCAGACTCTTCTGACGGTCGAACTTGGCTGCACCCACGCCCTTAATCGGGGTGCTAAGACCGGAGCGATGAGAAACAGTCGCCACAGGACTGACTTCTTATACAGCTGCTAACAAATCGCGACACGGGCGTTGCCGCTGGTTTTGAGTTTCCTATCGGAAAATTAAAATGTTAAATGCTGTAAGCGCACCCTCAAGAAAATAATCCACGAATATATCAAAATGCCGTCGACTTTGCGCCTAATCCTTGTGATCTTCTTTGCTACCAATGCCCTTTTCTGGGGACTCTTCCCACACGCAACACACTGCGCCGTTGCGGCGGCGCTCGGTGCACCATCGTGCCCACCGCATGGCATTCATATTGCGTTTGGATTCCTTTGCTTCGCTGCCGCCGTGGCAACAGCACAATGGTCGCATTTTGCTAAGCAACATTGAAGAAAATCGCGTCAATCGTGCAATCGCCTAGACCATCCACGCAGTGAAACGCCGAAAGTGATGCGTCCCCATTCCAAACGATCATCTCTGCTGGAATGAGTTCACGCTTCACATCCATATTGCGAAATATGGCTCCGCTCCCATTTTCCCGCCCGACGCACAAAATGCCGCGGCCACTACCATTGATGTGTGCTTGCATGTCTTCCATATCTTTCCCACGGCACGAAATGCGCATTGGACGCATATCAAATGCGTCGACACCACTCAATTCGCCAAAATACCATGCACTCATCATGAGCATGTACTCTGAAGGAGAACCCCGCACAATGTGGCCCAAATGTTCCGTGTTCTTTACACGCAATCCTTTTTGTTCAATGGTTACGTTCAACACCATATTTGGTTTCCACCTCGAAAACATTGGCGTAAGCGAATTGCAATTAATGCGCGTACGTAAGTCATAAACACTTGTGCTCGGAAATTGTAGCTTGCTCTGCATTCTTCATCCGTTTAAGGCCTAGCGCCTTAATTCCATCCAAATGGATACCCGACCCGTGTATATCCATCGCGAAGATCTTGCATACAAGTTCTGCAAAGGCCACCTCCAGACAAAGTCCCTCTCCCATTCCATCGAAGTTGGCTTCCATCTCTATCGCGAGCGGTCTCCCTTCTCGAATGCCATTCGTTGGTTTATCTTCAAAGCACAACTATTTGAAGCGAAGCCGATCCTCATGCTCAACGTCGATCTTGCCTCTTACAAAAAACTGGCACGCTATCCCGGTTACCATTGTTGGTCTGCGCAATCCGACGGGCGTAAGTTCCGCATTCTTCATTCCGACGGCGCTTACGACGTTTTTGAAGTGCTCCCCCATAACCCGAAAGCCATCTACTTGGGCACGGCGTCTCATGCGTACCTCCGTAAAAAGAATGCCTTCACAACCTTTCACATCAATCTTGAAGACGAGTTCTTCGATGCCAACGCACACGCTCTGAACTCGGCGCGTTCTGCACAATCTGCGTGTTCCAACGAATCGTTCGTCACAGCGATGACTCATCAAACGCGCGCGTCCTCTCAAACCTCCATCACCAGACTCCCCTGAAAGGCGACTTGATTTGGCCAATCGTTGTTGAACCACTTGGCGGGGAAAATCACCGTTTTTTGTGGGTTTTTGTTTTTGAATGCGCTCCACCAGCTGAAGCTCGAATTGGCACATATGCCTCCGATACGACACTGAGACATGATCAACATGCTTTTGACCTCATCCTTTTCCCGCAAGAAACGGAGGCGGCCTGTTGCCGCTGCGTCTCGGAAAAACGGTTGAGCCTCACACCATGGAATGTCATCGCTACATATAAGGAAATTCACGCCACGGTGGAGCTCCTGCATTCTCGCGATCGCAGATGGGTAATATCGTGTCCATAAGTCGACGTTGTGCAGATGCCACTTCAGGTAATCACCCCTTCGTATATGTATGAAGCATGCGTTCGAATACCAATCTGGATCGTCCACGTCGCATTGCGGGAACTCAAGGAGATCCAAAAATTCGGCTGCACATCCTTCCAAGTACTTTTCGCTTTGAAAATAACCAATCAAGTGTAAATGCTGCGTATCATATTGCGGAATCGTATCGTAACAAATGCAACGACAACCATTTTCCGTGTAGGTGAAGGTTGGCGGAATCGAATGAAACTTGAGAATATTTTTAAAGATTGTCCACTCATACGGCTGTGCGCTATGAGGGCTATGTTCGATCGTATTCATGTAAATCCCGTAGCTAATCCCATGACGCCGCGCATACCCATAGGCTGCTGCCACTATGAACAGCTGGTTCCCTAGCCCACCTAACAATTTGGCACTCACAATTCGTGTTTGCGACATAACAAAATATAATTAAAAGTGCGCTTAAACCGTGATGGATCTCGACCGCCGCCGGGAGCCTTCACCCCGAGGGACGCCAACCTGTCCGGCACACTAAACTTTTCAAAGTTTCTCCCATCTCGACCGCCGCCGGGAGCCTTCACCCCGAGGGACGCCAACCTGTCCGGCACACTAAACTTTTCAAAGTTTCTCCCAT
>Ga0255170_1000074_pt1 | contig 55356 bp, 90 predicted proteins | sample Atl_Yuk_RepA_8d_FD_186015 | JGI IMG/M metagenome (GOLD analysis project Ga0255170, IMG submission 186015) | Freshwater microbial communities from Altamaha River, Georgia, United States - Atl_Yuk_RepA_8d | ecosystem: Environmental > Aquatic > Freshwater > River | place: USA: Georgia | collected...
TTGGCGCTGTTATCTATAAGTTATTCGCCTTCTAACGCCCAGACTTCAGTAACTGACAATCTAGTAGGTAATACTGGAAACTCTTGGAGCGGCTGTTATTCTAATAGTGCAGGATCCTTCTGGGGAGGTATATTTGGCGGTCCTTGTCCAGGAGTTAGGGACGATGGCTATATGGTGTTTAGTTACGGACAATACACTCTTAGTCAAAGCATAGCCATTAATCAAGCACTAGCTAACGCTGGGTCTGGATTACAGGTCAGCGGTTATAACTATTCCTGGAGTGTTAAAAATTCTAATATAAACGGATGGCAGCCAGGTAGTTATGATCCAATTGCCTATATAGACGTTAACCTTTACAGTAACACAGGCTCTTTATTGGTAAATGATAGATACAATTATGGTTATCATATTCCAAGTTGGACCACATTCTCTGGTACAAGAAATTATACAACACCATATGCTACCTCGGGTCTTGGCAATATTCAGTTGTCAGTAACAGCTAAAGATTCAGGATTTTGGGCAGGATATTACGGTCCTGAATTTATGAATTTTAATCTTAGTTTAAATTATAGTTTAGATCCCTGTGTAAACAATCCTTTGTATAGTACAACTTGTACGGGCTACGCTGCTGCCTATCTAGCTAGTTTATCTAAAACAAGTACTACCAGTGTTTCTCCCACAGCTACATCAACTGGTATTGTGCCTGATGCAACCAAAACAGATCCCACAGTTACCAATGTTGGGGGAGTAGAACTGAGCACCTCGGGAAAAGTAAGTGCGCCTGATAATATACCTCAGGTTGTCAAAGACAGTCAAGCGCCATCTCAGAATTCTGCCGTGAAGAAAGATAACTCAGCAGCGGTGGCAGCAGGGCTAAATGCCATTAAGAAAAATGCAGAAAGAGATCAGGCTATAGTAAATCAAACACTAAGCGCAGTAGAGGCTAACAATAATAGTGTACAATCGTCAGCGATAAACAATTCTTTAAGTACAGCAAGAGAAAGCAGTGAAAAAACTGGGGTAGGGACATTTAATGGTTTAAACGTAGCTATGAGAACTACAAATAATACTATTAATAGTGCAGTTAATGAAATACAAAATAATAACCTTACTAACAGTCTTATTAATAACCTACTACAACCAAGTACAAGTTTAAGAATTGATCAAACACCCCAAGAGCAGAGAGCATCCACAGTTAATCGCAACGCTCCTAATAACGAATTAGCAGGTGGAGTTAGTTTAGACAGTATGGCACGTACACCACAGGGATTTGAGGCCTATATGGCAGGCCTAGTAGATCGTCCTTTTTATGCACCTAGAGAAATCTATCGAGGACAACGAACAGTAGACAACGCAAGAGCCGAGCGTTTTTTAAATGGTGCTAGTGATGCTCTGCACCAACGTATGGTAGAACAACAATATAACTTAGGAAACTAAAATGGCAGAAGAAAATGAAAATAAAAATGAAGAAGAACTAGAAGACGATGAGTCTCAAGAAGATGAATCTGAAGAGCAAGAGGAAGAAGAAGAGTCAGATGATGACTCTAATCTTGATGAATTAGTTGCAGGTGCTGCCGCCGCTGGTCTTGCTGGTGCAGCAGCTAGTAGAGGCTCTGCTAAGTCCAAGAGTAAAAAGTCTGCTAAAGGTAAACCTGTCGTAAAAGGCAAAGCCAAACCAGCAAAGCCTGTGATGCCCGAAGGTACAGTAGACATCAATGCTAAAGTAGAAGATCTACAAAAGCTTACAGACAAAAATACTGTATGGACTGTAGCTGGTTATAGTTTCACTCCAGCAAAGTTGATGATACTGGGTACTATTTTAAGTACAGCTCTTGGTGGTCTTTATGGCGCATTTGAAGTCTATAAAGACTATATGGATATGAAAGAGAAGATCGCAAAGTATGTGGCTCCTGACTTATCTGAAATCTATAAGAAAATGGAAGTGTTAGAGGCTACTACAAATAAGAGTGTAGAATATACACAGGACATCAAAAACGATCTTAAGAACGATATACGTCGTTTGGAAAGTGTTGTAGAGAGTGTAGAGCGTGACAGTAAAATAGCGCAGAGAGAAACTGATAAATCAGTTCAGGACGCACGTAGAGATGTACGTGAAACTAAGCAAGAAGTAGATCGTATTACTAGACAGTTAGAAAAGGACACTACACAGCAGAATAAGGAATTACAGCGACAAGTTGACGGGGCAGTAAGACAACTACAAAAGGAAAATGAACAAGAAATCAAGCAATTACGCCGGGAACTTGATGATAAAATCAAAAAAGCATTAGATAATCCTTTATCAGGAAAATAAATACCATATGAAAACCACTCTAGCTGCCATCTTACTGGCCACTATAGCCTCGGCAGCTAGTGCCGAACCACATTCCCGACAAGTCCGTATGATGTGCGGTAGCCTTGAGGAAGTGGAAATGACAGTGGAAAAGTATGGGGAAAAATTGATAATTGCCACGCAAGCCCCCAACGAAGAAAGTCATAACCTATTGTATGTTAACTTTGAAACACAGACATCCAGCTGGTTTATACACGATCTAGGAACTAATGAATACTGTATGGCGGGAGTAGGAAAAGCAATACATATTCCCGAGGACAGTCCTATAAAACAAGGCACAGGAATTGGAACAAGAATTAATTACAAATAAAAACCTGGATTTTCCAGGTTTTTTTATGACAAGGAGCAAGCTATGAGCTGGTTCGGACACAGACCCCAAAGAAATCCACCCCCACCCCCACAACCCAGTAAATCCCCTAATCGTATCGAATAAATACCCAGTATTCAACTATATTTGATTCTCAAAATAATAACAATAAAGGAATCAACTAAGCGTGGATCCACTAACGCTGTTCGCGCTGGCCAATGGGGCCGTTAAACTTGTAAAGGAAGGCTGTAAACTCTACAAGGATATAAAAGGAGCTGCTGGGGACATAAAAGACGTCCTCCAGGATCTTGACGACCAATTCCATCAGAAATACAAAGATCGTACACCAACTGTAGCAGAAAAAAACCAGTATATAGCTGAAAAAAATCGTATCATTGACTTAAACAAACAAAGCGGTGATACTACCAACATATACACACAAATTGGAGAACAGCTGGGCGTATATTTTGATAACCTGCATAAGTGTAATGCAGTATTTCAGGAAGAAGAACGTCGCAGCAAGACCGAAGTTTACCACGGAGAAGACAGTGTAGGAAAACGTGCCCTACAACGTGTTCTACTTAAAAAGCAACTAGATGCAATGGGCGCTGAACTACGAGAAATTATGGTATATCAAAGTCCTCCAGAACTAGGAGCTCTGTGGACTGAAGTAGAAGCAATGATGAAGGTAGTAGGCAAAGAACAGGCTGGTGCTATCGCTCTAGAAATGCAGAGAGAGGCGGCTGCTAGAAAACGAAAACAAAAAAGAATTAAACAGATTAAAGAACGCATAGCCTGTTGGTCTGTAAGTTTAATTGCAGTTTTGTATGCTTTATGGTTACTCTGGGCCATTGTGCAGATAAGAATAGAAGTAAAACCAGAACTGGGCCGTTGTCTACTACCCAAGGGAACTTTGTTTTATGAAAGCTATAACAACTTAAAATGGGTCGAGTGTGAAATCAAATAACTATATGAATACCAGGAAACAAATATGACTATTTTTATGCGCTCGCTTTTTTTAATTTTTACTTTCCTTGCAATTCATTTTGGGGATATTTTTGGTATCTTGCTAGCAGTGTCAGGTTTTATAGTGATGGAAAAGTTTTGTGAAGATCTCGAGAAATTCAATGGCAAAGATTAATCAACAATTAATTCTTAGAATGGTTGAGAACGGATATTCCGACGAAGCCATAGCCCAAAGATTACGTTACGACGTTATTATAGTTAAAACTGTAAGAGAAAAGGCTCAGACTATTAATTCTAAATTAAAAATGGATGACGATAAAAACACCTTTAATCGTTAATCTTTATCCCTAGTTTTTTTAATCTATCCTGTATTATTGTAACTGTTCTGGGACTCATTACTATTTCGTAATGATTAACATCTAGATCTACTAGATCCATCTTGTCCGCTAGCGAACGTTGGCTAGCCAGTGTAACTACTCCATCGTTAGGTTCCACTATAAAAGGACTTGCACCACGTGTACTAACTACATTTAACCAGGGCCAGGATATTTCCATATCCTGTATATGACTCATAGGGTAACTCTTGGGCCCAATATCGCGCATCAATCTACTAAATGGCACAAAGTACTTTGCATAGTCTGCTGCTTTGCTACCACCATAAGGAGTGGACAATGTAATGGCTCCCTGTATTCTGTCAGCTAGTCGTTCAGCTAGATGCAGAGCGTAAATGCCTCCTAGACTGTGACAGATAAAAAAGATTTTTTTATAGATTTTAAGTCTATCCTGCATAATAGCAAGATTGTTTTCGAACCCGTTATCGCTATTGTACTCTACACAAGTATCGATTCCACCTATATGCTCTCTAATATAGTTAAAGCTTTCCTGCGTGGCGCTTGCGCCGTGTATATAAACAATCATTTTATTTTAAATTTGTACTAATTAATTTTCCGTCTACGCCCTGTACTAGAAATTTTTCTAGATCAGTAATCTTAATTAGCCTTTTTTGACCGTCAATTTCAACTAGTTTAAAATACTCACCCACTTCCCAGCCTAGTTTTTCTAATTCTATAGATCTATCTAGAGTAATTCCCTCGTTAGTTAAGTCCCAGGTGAAATCCATAAACACTACAATTCTTCCCTTGCTTTCTATTATAGGAGGATATGTGTTAGTAGCCCAAATAATATGCCGCATAACATTCCCCTAGTAAAAAAGCTCAAGTCTTGATCGTGGTCATCTAGATCGTTATTATCAGTAGTAGGCTGAGTGGGGCAGGATTTCATCTACCCTGTCCACGATAGACTTTATGACTTCTACGATAGCTTTTATTCATTGAACTTGTTTTGGGATTGAGACCACCGGAATTGGTACGTTTTTTTACGTGATCAATTGAGGGTTTATTGGAACTACCACCTTTAGCTTTTGCCATACAGCCTCCTTGAAAGTTTCAATTTTATTTATTCTTGTTTTAAAACTCACTAAATACCACTACTAAAGTTTATGTATCAAACCACTTAACTTATTACATTTAATACTGTAGACTACAGTTTATTCAATTACATTTTTTTCAACGGAGATAATATGAACATCAAGAGGCAAAAACTGGGATTCATCGGCATCGGAAAACTGGGCTTGGACTGTGCTGAGGTTATGGCCACCAAACACGACGTTTGGGGATACGATATCTATCCCAGAACCAGTGACACAGTAAACGTCTGTGGCATTCAAGAACTTGTAGAGAACAGCGACTGGATTTTCATAGCAGTTCCTACACCACACGCCCAGGGATATGACGGCAGTGTACCCAGCAGCCATATGGAACCCCGAGACTTTGGTCACGATGCAGTCTATGATGCTATTGATAACATCAATAAGTATGCCAGCACTAGCAAGAAGGTGGTTCTAATAAGCACAGTATTACCAGGCACCACACGCAAAAACTTTATTACTAGACTAGATCCCAAACACCAATTCCTATATAACCCCTACCTTATTGCTATGGGTAGCGTAAAGTGGGATATGGTCAATCCAGAAATGATTATGATTGGCACCGAGGATGGTAGTTTGACTGGTGTGGCTGGAGAACTTCGAGAACTCTACGATACAGTTATGGAAAATAATCCACGTTACGAGATTGGTACCTGGGACGAGTGTGAAGCAATTAAAATTTTCTATAATACCTTTATTAGTGCAAAAGTTGGTTTAGTCAATATGATTCAGGATTTCGCTCTACGCATTGGTAATATAAATGTCGACGTAGTAACTAATGCCCTATCCAAATCCACTATGCGTATTATGGGACCTAAGTATATGACTGCGGGTATGGGGGATGCCGGAGCCTGTCACCCACGTGATAACATTGCACTACGCTGGCTGGCAAAAGAATATGACATTGGCTACGATTTGTTTGACACTGTTATGCACGCCAGAGAAATTCAGGCTAAAAATCTTGCAAAATTTTTAGTAGATACAAGCAAACAAAATGGCGAATTACCCATTGTAATACACGGTAAAGCCTACAAGCCAGATGTAGAATATTGTATTGGTAGTTACAGTACGCTCGTGGGTTTTTATGTTAAAGAACTAGGATACAATGTAGTCTATGTTGATCCACTAGCAGACGATCCCAGTGAAGTGGTTAATAATGTAGATCAGGCCAGCGTATTTCTCTGGGCACATAATAGGCGTATTACCTACGAATACACTGGTGAACAGGAAGATACGAAACCCTATTGTAACATACTGCCTGGAAGTATAATTGTTGATCCCTGGCGTAAGTTAACTAGCACTGATAGTGTAAGGGTTATACACTACGGTAACACTAGAAAAGTTTAATCTGTCAAATAAAAGTTATTTGTTTGCCTGCACCTTTTTGGTGCAGGCTCGCTAAATATCTAAAACAATTTAAAAATGACAGAATTTTCTCAGTTTAACGATATTATACTTAAAGCTTTTTGTTTAAATCCCTACAAACAAGAAATAATAGATAGAAAAACAGAAATTATAACCAAAGTTGCTGAACACTGGAGACAGCCTGTAAAGTCTATTCTGTTTATAGGATTTAACCCTGCTATTTTAAGTAAAAAGTTCCCCAAAATACTAGTTAGTCACATTAGTACTGAAGTTGGTCAATGGCTTATAGAACAAGGTGTAAATTTTGAGCTAGTAGATATGAACAATATACGTCCCGTGGACCTAGCAGTGGCATTGGACGAATTTCTTACCTTTGCTGAAGACGATGCGGATCAGCAAAAACTTATAAGTCAGATTAGCAAGACCGCCAAGACTGTTATTACAACAGTTAAAGACTATAAAAATCAAGAATTCAAGGATCGCGAATATAGTCAGCCGGCTATAGTACGAAACGAAGAAGAGGTTACAGCTTTCACTGAAATTCATATCTGGGACAAAACAGATAAGAATAATTGGCAGACCCGTGTCTACGAATTAAATAAGATTGATGCTGTTCATCACGGTACTTTTAAGCGTAGAGCTTTGTTTTTTAAGCAACTAGCTAAGTTTACCAAGGACGCTGGCGCTAAAAACTTTTTAGTACATAAAAACCTAATGTATAAGAGTTTAATCAAAAAGAATTACGAACACGTAATTAGTATTCGATATGAGGAATAAATGGAAATTGCCAATCACCTAGAATCAATCGTCTCGGGATTGGTGCAGGATATCCAATCTAGAGTAAGCCAAGATCTAGAGTCTAAAATCAATGCCGACATTGAACAACAAATCGCAGCTAAAATAGAACAATACTTTTTAACGTTTGATCTAAAGGCTGCCCTTACCAGCGTAACTGGAGATGCTATAAGCCAGAGAGTTAGTAAGTATCCCATAGATACAAAACAAATAGAAGAACAAATTAAAAATAGTGTAAGCAATAGCGTTGAGCTAATCAAACAAGATATTGTCAACAGAATTCACGACATAATTAGTGTAGAGTTACAGAAATATAATATTTCAGAACTAGTTGAAACAAATGTTAAAGAATATGTTCGTAGAGCAAACTTTCCTGCAGGCAGTATTCCTGCCACCAGTATAGATTTTACTGAATTTAGAATAAGTGGTGACGCCATAGCGGGTGGAATCATATCTAACTTTAGCAGTCTAGGCATAGATGATAGAGCCACGGCTTGTCAACTTACTATTTTAGATAATGCAGTTGTAGTAGAACAAAAAATAGTAACAACAGGACTAGATGTGCGTGGCGGTATCAAGACAGAATCACTAACTGTAAATGATTTAAAAATCTCGGGAAATATTGATCAAGATAGCCCAGCACTAGCTAAAATAATAGAACAGGCCAAGTCTGATACTATCAATACTATAGCTAACAAAGGACTGGAAACACCGCAGATAGTTTTTGATAACAAGATATTACTTAACGAACAATCTCTTGGTCCAAGTGTGCTAACCAGTCATCTTAGAAAAACAGGTACCTTGGAAAGTCTGCAAACCAAGGGTGAAACCCTACTAGACAATACTCTTTATGTACGTAACCGTCGTGTGGGAGTAAACACTCTTGAACCTGCCTATGCTTTAACTGTCTGGGATGATGAAACAGAAACTGTCATTATGAAGCAGAGTAAGAATAGATCTTTTATTGGTAGCCAGAGACAACATACTGTGACATTAGGTGCAGGTGGTCAGGAAAATATAAGTCTTGATCCAGACGGCAGCGTAACCATTAATGATCTACGTCTAGGCGCCCTACCACTGGGCACAGCCAGCACCAGCCCAAACTGGGCAGGAAGAACTGGAGAAATAGTTTTCAATGACAGCCCTCAAATTGGCCAGCCTATAGGCTGGGTCTGCCTGCAAGGACATCGCTGGGCTCAATTTGGCACTATAACTGATTGATTTTAATCTAGTCTACTGCTAGAATGCAGTATGACCTTAATTCTAAGCCACAGACAATGGAATAAAATCTACCCAATCCTAATCAAGGAATTAGGACCCTCGGGAGTTCTAAGTTGGAATCTCAAAAAAAATTTTGGATATACTGTTAGATATCATCGCGGCAAGGACATTCTATTGAACAAGTGGGTAGACGATATAAGATTAGATTTTTTCTCTGAATCGGCTATATCTATGTTCAGATTAAAATTTCTAGACATACTAAATGCCAATGAAAATTCTCGGGAGGTTATATGATTGAAATGCGCTGGTTAAAACGTAATACTGGTAGGGTTATCTACAACCAGTATGGTCTTGAAACATTAGAAACAACAACTGTACTTCAATATCGTGTGTATATTGATCACGCCACCTACGCCTTGCCTGCAGGCGTTCCAAGACCCAAAGGCCACGAGGATATGCGTTGGTCTCAATGGCAGGATGTTCCCACTGTGGATGAAACCAGTGCAAGAGCAACTGCATTAAACTCCTGTAGCAAATGCAATCTAGATTTCACACACAGTTACAATATGGGTTTTGTGTGTTCTAATAATCCCTGTCCCTCGGGACTGGGCTCTAGTGCCAGTTAAAATAGCGGTGACTACAATCGAGGCATTATGGACTGTTACGATAATATTAAAGAGCATTTTGGAGATTTAAATGAACGAACGATTTAAAGAACTTGCTGTACAATCTGATTTGTGGCGAATGCTAGAAGAATATTCTTGGGAATTCGGTAGTTGCGATCCTGAAAAAGATTGTGGTCGTATTGAAAAATTCGCCGAGTTGATTGTGCGGGAATGTATTGAACAAGTTATTACTGGACCCAACGGACCTGCTCATTATGCTGTGGAAGCGGCTTTACGATTAAAGAAACATTTCGGAGTAGAATGATGAACGAAGAACTCAATGAAATACTCAACCAAGAAATAGTTAGAGAAACACTATTAGAAGTCAATCCCAACACCGATGATGCTCTAGTGGAAAAGATATGGAGTCATTGTAATGGTAATCCTTGGAACGCTGTCCCTCTCTACAACATCCTAAAGGCTTTGGAAAAATGAACGAACGATTTCGGGAACTTGCTAAAGAGGCTGGCGGAAACCCAAACTATAAGGCTTTTGGTGGACATTTTCTTCCCCCGCCGCCAGACTATATTGATCCTGCTACTGTGGACTTAGCAAAGTTCGCCGAGTTGATTGTGCGAGAATGTTGTGATGTTTTGTATGACAATGAACTGGGTGGGTATCAAGTAAACTATGTACTAAAAGAACATTTTGGAGTTGAAAAATGAAAGAAACTACTAGATACTTTCGCTCTACATTTGACAAAATGCGACAGCGTGGATGGACTGTTATTCCTTGGGAGCCGGGGCAATCCAATCAAGCACAAGTCTTAGACTGGCTACGATCAAACGGTGATGGTGAATTTTATTATTCAGCAGAAGCAAACAAATTTAACTTTAGTATCGTAATCAAAGATGCCAACGATGCTGATAGATTCAAACAACATTTTGGAGTTGAAGAATGAGACTAATTGAAAAACAAGTAAAGGCAAACCCCGATACCTTTGCACCTGAATTGGTGGTGACTGTTGCGCTCCCGGTCCAACTAGAAGATAAACCCAACGACATTAAAACCTATGAACAATGGGGCAAAGAGTTTTTAGATTTAATTGGAGCAAAGGCCAAAGAATGAACGAACGAATTCAAGAACTTTGGAATAAGGCTGCTGACTCTACGGCCGCTTTCCCCAGTGGACAAAATAACTCTTGGGAAATTCAGGTTAATTTTATGGAAAAATTCGCCGAGTTAATTATATCCGAATGTATTGACATTATCGGTCCCTATGCTGTCAGGATGGACGACTTTGATGGCGGGCATCCTATTGCAGATTTAAAGAAACATTTTGGAGTAACCCAATGACACCAGAATTCATTGACCGAGTAAAACGAGACTATGATAACGAAGTAACCAAACCAGATTGGGAATCTTATCTTGCTGGATATTGGGCTGCGGTTAAACGCTTTGGTAATGCCCGTGATAGAAAAGAAACTAAATCAAAACTTGGATATTCACGAATTGGATTGAGGAATGTATGAACAATGAACGACTTATAGTGCTTGCTAATGAGTGTACTTCATACAAAGAAGGGTTTATTGAAGGAAAACACGACATTGAGATTTTTGACAAAGAAAAGTTCGCCGAGTTGATTGTGAGAGAATGTATCGATGCTATTGATGCTGCCCGACCATATCATACAAACGATCATCTGGTAAATGATTATATGAATGGTGTTGAACACGGGCATAAGTTTGCTATTACTATGATTAGAAAACATTTCGGAGTTGAAGAATGAGTAATTTATGGATCAACTGGAGATTTGGAACAAGACATTTACAGATCAGTCGTGACTTTCCCTATGTAAGTTTTAGAGTCAATCCATATTGGGTTGAGCATAAACCCGCTAAATGGTTTGAGGTCTATAGATGAACAAACCAATTCAAGAGGCAGTCTACAAGTATTTTGGAATCATTTGACCCAAAGTATTGGTTGTGTTAGACTACATTATTATATAATTAAATCATAATCAAATATATGCCTGGACGAATAGGTTTTGCCTGTAAGTGGATTGATCATCCTCATCAAGTGGATGGTATCAAACCCAAGGACGAATGCAAAGAATATAATACAATGACTACCACTGTGGCCTGGCTTAATCGTCAGCGTCGTGAAGTGGCTGAACAAAAACTCTGGGACCTTATGGTCTACAATATTGAAGCTAATCGTAAACTAGTGGAAAGGGTGGGTGCTCTAGATGATCATCTCAAAATGGTACGTATTGGCAGCGACATTCTGCCCTGTTATACTGAGCCTAATTGGAGTTATTATTGGCGCCAAGGCGATGTTGTTCGTTACGCCGAGGATGCGTTTCGAAAGGTTGGTGATCTTGCTAGGCATCACGGCGTTCGTCTTAGTATGCATCCAGGCCAGTTTACTGTGCTTGCAAGTGATAGACCAGATGTAGTAGAAAGGGCTATAGATGAATTTGAATACCACAGCACAATGGCCGCTTGGATGGGCTATGGACAAAAATTCCAAGACTTTAAAATTAACATCCACATCAGTGGAAAGAAAGGCCCCCAGGGAATACGTGACGTCTACCCCAGACTATCGCCCGAGGCTAGGAATACAATTACCGTTGAAAATGAAGAAATAAGCTATGGACTTGATGACTGTCTTACTCTTTCTGATCTCGTGCCTACTGTTCTGGATCTTCATCACCATTGGATCAAAAGCGGTGGAGAATACATATCGCCCACCGATGCTAGGATACAGATGGTGGTGGACAGCTGGCGAGGTGTTAGGCCTGCTCTGCATTATAGTGTTAGCCGTGAAGATCTTCTCGTGGACTTTGACACAAATACTAAGCCTGATTTAAAGTTACTTCTTGAACAAGGTCACAAACGACAAAAACTTAGAGCCCACAGTGACTTTATGTGGAATCAGGAAGTAAATGATTGGGCGTTGGGTCATCTTGTCTGGGCTGACTTTATGGTAGAAGCCAAAGCCAAAAATTTGGCCAGCTTTGAACTGGCCAAACGAGCTCAAACACTGGGTTTGGTCTAATTACTTCTTGGGAGCCTTTTTAGGCTTGGCTTGAGTATTGGTTGGTTTGGTAGTTTTAGCTGGAGCCTTTTTAGGCTGCGCTGGCTTCTTAGGCTTCTTAGGCTTCTTAGCAGGTTCTTGTACTGTAGCAGCGACCTCAACAGTCTCGTGACCAATACCATCTACCTTGGTAGTAAGAACGGGTGGCTCTACTTTGTAGGGTACTTCATTTTGTTTAGTTGCGCCGTCAAGCGGATGATCACCAGATTCTTCATATTTACGATCGCGCCAGAGAAAATATCCCAATACTGCAACCACTACTGCTATTAAAATAATTAATTCCATTACTATCTCCTTGATTTTAGAATATATAATAGTATTTAACTTTTTTCCTAAGAGTAGAAAATTTTACCAAAAACACTTGATTTTTGTTGCAATGCACAATATAATGCTAAATAAAAGTAGCAGTGCCCGGGTGGGGCTGCAAAATTTAACTATCGCTTAACACTAAAGGATAAAGATATGTTTAGTCTAGAAAACGTAATTGATAATATTCAAACAACTAAAAAAACCATCGCTAAGACAGTGATTAACAATGAAGAAATGGCCAAGCTTGTAGACAGCTACATTGACAGCCAGACAGAATTTGCCAAAAGTTCTGCTAAGTTTGCTAACAGTCTAGGTCAGTTTGTGACACAGGAAAGTGTTAAACTAGCACAGGATGCTGCTAAGTTTGACTACCTAGGTTACGCAGATCGTGTTCTAAGAACTCTTAATCAACCCTGGACCACAAACGCCACTACATCTACTGCCAAGAGCAAGTAATTTAGTTTGAAGTAACCAAGGCCCGAATAATTGTTCGGGCCTTTTCTTTCACTATAAATATTTTTATGCAAGATAAATTTGATAGTCAACCCGGGGAATACTATTGCGTGATGCCCTGGCACGGTGCATTCTATACTAGTAACGGAATGGGGGCCTGTTGTAGCTGGGGTGATTTAGAAAAAACTACTCCAATGAAATTTCTTCAAGGTGAAAACCTAAAAAGAGTAAAAACACAGATGCTTAATGGACAAGTTCCTAAAGAATGTAACTACTGCCACGAGCAAGAGCAAAACGGATTTTACAGTACAAGAAATCTTTATCGCGATCACGTCAAGTCCAAGAGATGGTTCGAACCTAGTCGTAGTCTAGAATTTAAAACTCCTGAAGTCCTAGAAGTTAGATTCAGCAATCTATGTAATATGCAATGTCGTATTTGTAGTCCAGACTGGAGTCACTTAATAGGTAGAGAAGTTCAAGAATCAGACAATAACGTTCTTAAAAGATTTTATGCAGTATCTAGTAAAAAAGTAAATGAAGATCCACTGCAAGAGATACCTGATGAAAGTGTTAGTGAAATAATAGAACTAGCCAAGAAAGCCAACCACGTTTTTATAACAGGTGGTGAACCCACCATACATAAACAAACTATACAATTAATTGATACACTAATAGAAACTGGCTGTGCTAAAAAACAAACGCTACATATAAACACAAACTGTAGTGCTATCAATCCCCGACTACTACAAAAATTTAAAGAGTTTGATAACATAATTCTCAGCATTAGTATTGATGGCACTGGGGATGTGGCAAATTATCAAAGATACGGCACTAAATGGGAAGTAGTAGACGCAAACGTTCGTAGTCTGGGGGATCTTAAAAACAACAGTCCTGTGATTTATGGGGATGATGTCACGCATAGTATTATCCACACTGTGAGCCTGGGAGTTAACCTTGCAGTAAGTGCCTACACAGTACTAGACATTGACACTACAATAAAATACCTTATCGACGTCTGGGACTATTGCAAATTAAGTATAGGCGTTAGTGTGGTACATTATCCTTTTAATCCTCTGACACTTCGTGGTGAATGTAGAAAACTAGCAGTACGAAAACTAGGGGCGGCAATAGAACTGATACAGGACAAGATCGCTATAGAACCTAGGTTTGCCTTGTATATAAAAAACAGTGCCAACAGCCTAGAAGAGTTGCAAAAATTGCAACAAGCCTTGGGTCAACCCGAAGATTCCAGTCTGGAAGCAGTAAGATATTACAATAACTTTATCTACAAGCCCACTTTGGCACTAGACCAAGTAAGAAACCAGAGTTTCGAACAACTCTTTGGTCTCCCCCTAGATCCACCAATCTTACCAGAATGATCTAGACCATTTGACTTTAATCTGGGCCACGCATATAATGGTGGTCCGATTAACTAATTGAGTTCACTCTTATGGGACTTGATCAATATGCCTACGTAGCAGCCCGCGCCAATCAGCGCGATGATTTTTACAATTCCGGCGAATGGGATTCAGACCTTAAACAATATACTAATCCTAAAGTAGAAAGCCCCCGAGAAATAGCCTACTGGCGCAAACACCCTAATCTTCAAGGCTGGATGGAACAACTTTGGAGGAAAAAAGGTTGCCTGAATGGTGACAAAAATAATTCCGATGACTGGACCTTCAATGGTATTGAACTGGAACTAACCTGGGAAGATCTTGATGCTTTGGAACAGGATATATTGAACGGTCAATTGCCCTACACAGAAGGTTTCTTTTTTGGTTCTCCTGCTGACGAATATTATCGAAGACAGGATCTAGAATTTATTAAAAAAGCTCGCGCAGAACTTTTTGTTGGTCTTAAAGTGTTTTACAATTCAAGCTGGTAATTTAATTTTAATCAAGGAGATAATTATGACCAAGGTACAACGCTATGCAGATGAAGCAGTATTTCAATTACAACTACCTACTTCAGCAGCAGTGAAATATGTAGTCCACAATTCCGGCGCAACTCAGGAACTTGCACGTCAAGCTCTTAAAGATACAATGACCGGTTACAAGAATAAAAAGGTCAAGTAATGTGGCCCACTGTGGCTCTAACAGTTATCGCTCTAGCCTTTGGTGAGACACCCGAGCAACGTCTAGAAATAGAGAATGCTCAGTGGGCCAACAAGACTGGTTACAAGAGTACTCTCAGTGCCCTGGCTCCCTATAGAACACACGATCAGTATAATCATACTGATGGTGCTATACTAGAACGAGCTAGAGAAAAAGTAATCAAGATCAAAGTTATTAATGATGATCTTAAACCTGTTATGAGTTGCACTGATATGAAGTATGTGGTAAAGTTTCTGGAATCCGAGATAAGCGATCAGAGTTTTGATCCTGACAAACTCAAGCGTGAGGCACGTAGGCTTAACAGTGCGACACGCAGCAAGATCTGGCATACTCGTATGGTTTGTGGAGGACTTGAAGGTGCAAACAACAGCGACCTTCCTGACGTCAACAAGTCAGTTTCAGGCCAGAGTGTCAATCTGGATTCTAGCAGCAGGTGTTTCTTCGAATCTGGTAAAGTTCAGCAGGGAAGCCAGGTCAAAGAATATAAGACTGAGCACTGTGTGGACGAACCTGGTGTTAGTGTACGTCGTGTTAAGCTAGGGGAAATCGTACGGGAAGGCACAGTGGCCGAACACTCAGTGATACCAGGATACTTTAATTATAAAGACCAGAAATGCCGTTGGTTCCAGGAAAATAATGTTCATTCTGGTGATGCTGTAACCTATCAGGGTGTAATTTGTGAAACTTCTACCAAATCGGCCTGGCAGGTCATTGACAAATTCTAATGATCACATTATAATGGAGGTATTATGAAATTAGCTCTAAATATTTTAATTTTGGTTTTGTTGTCCACTATAGTGGGCTGCGGGACTGTAGGTGGTGCAGTAAGTGGTGCCGGCTCAGATTTACAAAAAGCCGGCGAATGGATTAAAACTCGTTAAGGAGTACTAGATGAAACTCAATAAAATTGTATTTGTTACTGCCCTGGCCAGCGTACTAGCTGCTTGTGGTACCACTGATCCCTACGAAAAACGTGCCGAGCAGGAACGTGAGCGTCAGGAAAAGTATGTGGAACGTAGCCTTAGTAAATCGCCGGACTGGATGACAAAATTGCCCAAGAGTAACAGTGCAGTCTATGCCAATGGCACAGGTGTAAGCCAGGATATGAATATGGCTGATGAAAAAGCTACCTTGATGGCCTACAGCAAGATATGTATGGCAGCCGGCGGTGAAGTGGACAAGAATAGCAAGATGTTTCTAAGCGACAGCGAACGAACTACTAGCGAACGTAGCGAACTAGCCATACGTGCAATGTGTAAAAACACTGACATAAGTGGTGTAGAGATTGTGGAAGTAAAACGTGTCAATGAAGGAACTAGATATCGTACCTTTATGTTGGTGAGCTTGCCACTGGACGACGCTAATCCCTTGGCTGAACGAAATGATCGTAAACGTCGTGAGTCCAAGACTGATCAACGTAGCCGTGAAGCTTTTGATGAACTAGATAATATCACACGCGGTAAGAAACAATAATTTCTAATTTTACCGGGCAGTTCAGCTGCCCGTTTTTCTTTGAGGTGATTATGAGTGGGCGTGGATTTATAGCTGAAGAACCCTTGACAGTCTGTGAGTTTTGCGGCAAAATAGATGAATGTCGGCCCTACGGTCCAAATGATGAACAAATATGTTTTGAATGTGGAATGCAGGACGAAGAAACAACAAGAAAAAAGATGATAAAGTATATATTTGGAGAAGAATAAAGATGCCGCATTTTGTACCAACAGTATTAGAAAAAACTTCCAACGGCGAACGTGCCTACGACATTTATAGTCGTCTGCTAAAGGAACGCATTGTGATGCTGGACACTGATGTTAACGAACATTCAGCCAGCCTTATAGTAGCCCAATTACTTTTTCTAGAAAGCGAAGATAGTGAGAAAGATATTTACTTCTATATTAACAGTCCCGGTGGTGTTGTTACTGCTGGTATGGCAATCTATGATACTATGCAGTTTATTCGTCCTGATGTTAGCACCATCGTGCTGGGCCAGGCCTGTAGTATGGGCTCGCTCCTTGCACAGGCAGGCGCTCCTGGTAAACGTAAGATGCTCCCGAATGCTAGACATATGATTCATCAGCCCAGTGGCGGTGCTGGTGGTCAAGCCACAGATATGGAAATTCAGGTACGTGAGATTCTTAAAATGAAACGTAACCTGACTGAGATCTACGTAAAGCATAATAGTAGGGGCAAGACCTACGATGAATTAGCTGCTGATATGGAGCGTGACTTCTTTATGAGCGCACAGGAGGCTGTGGCCTACGGTTTAGTTGACGAGGTAATAGTCGACCGTAAATAAAGGATGCCGCTTAAAAATAATTTTTGCTCTAGCCCGTGGTTCCATATGAAGGTAGGGAACGACGGGTCTTTTCATTTCTGTCGCTGGGGAGAAAATAACAAGAGCACTAGTAATATTAAAAATACTCATCCAGTAACGTGGTTCCAGAATAGCACTGAACAAAAAATCCTAAGACAGGGAATGATTAATGGTGTTCAAAATCTAGACTGTCACGGTTGTTATACTATGGAGTCTCACGGTAAGATAAGCGGCAGACAACGACAACTTTTAAAGACTGGCATACAACTGGATCAGTTTGACAAAACTATGTTATCTAGCCCCTGGTTGTCTGTGTTTAAAAGATCTGAGAATGGAGACACTGATCAAGTCCCACTGGACTGGCAAATAGATCTAGGAAATTTTTGTAACAGTGCCTGTGTGTTCTGTGTACCTGAGTCCAGCAGTAGACTGGCTAGCGAACTACATAAACTTAAAATAATAGATAGTTTGCCTGAGGAAAACTGGAGTAAAAATACCAACCAGCTAGAAAAATTACTGGATGCGCTGGAAAAAGCAAATAACACAAATAGCCTACGTTATCTGCATTTTATTGGTGGTGAAACTTTAATTATACCAGCCTTTAAGTCTATACTGCAAAAAATAACCACCCCCACAACTCTTGGTTTTACTACCAATCTCACTGTCTGGGACGAGGAGATAATAGATCTCCTTTCTCCACATAATGTACATCTGGGAGTGAGCCTAGAAACAGTCAGTCCCCTAAATGATTACATAAGGTGGGGTAGTAGACTAGAACAAGTATTGGAAAATTTATCTAGATGGCAAACTGTGGCACAACAACGCAACTGGATAATGAGTCTACGCATAACCCCCACAGCGTTAAGTATAGGGGAACTAGACTCAGTCTACGAATATGCCTGGCAGAATAATCTTCTAGTAGAGAGTTGTAACTTTATACACGAGCCTGCATTTCTAAGACCCAGCGTTCTACCCCTGAGTCTAAGATTACAGGCTAGACACAGACTCACCAGCTGGATTAAAAACAAGGACACCGAGCAGGATCACACTGTCATTAACACTAGGGACACAAACAAGACCAAGCAGGTGTTATTACAGGATGCTAGAAGCTACATAAGTTATCTAAATACAGCACGTGATGAAACCTCACTACTGCCTAGACTTGTAGACTACATTAATAAACTAGAAACTAGCCGCAACAATTGTATACTAGACTATCTACCACAATATGCAGACACTTTCCGATCTCACGGCTACTCTAAATGAAAACTATGTGCGTGTGGCACTGGATCTAAGATTAATAGGTCAGCCACGCTATAAAGTTAAAATAAACAACGTAGTTTATGAACATCTAGCGGTAAATAATCTAGGACAAACCAGTCTAATAGCTAATTGTCACTTGTTAGAGCCCATAAGAATTACTATAACATTATACGGCAAGGATTACCTGGAAGATAGTACTAGAGCTCTAGTGATAGAAAGCCTTCGTCTGGACGAGTTTGATATAGTTCCCAATTGGACTCAGCTGGCCATCTACGATAATGACAAAAATTGCAATCAACCCACAAATCATCTAGGCTTCAACGGACACTGGACTCTGGACATAGACCAACCCTTTTACCTCTGGAAACATAGTATAACCGGGCAGGGCTGGTTATTTCAACCAAAACTATCATAAATACTGTGTAATGTCTAGCACCCTGATGTTAAACTGTTGCACCTGCTAGCGCAGTCGCGGAAACAAAAAAGCAACAATAATTCAAACTTTTAAACGCAGCTCTGCTGCGTTTTTTCTATCTTGCTTACAAACTAAAACTACTAAATACTAAGATAATGCAGTAAAAATGCACAAGATCTGAACATTTTAAGGTAAAGTTATGCGACTCAGTGAATTTAAAAAAGCCAAAAAACGTATGCTAGGGGGATTTGAAGTGACGCCTGTTAATATTGAACAGGATAAAGTTCGAGAAGCTATTAAGCTTAATGCTCCCAGTAAAAAAATAGATCGCGATGAACTACAGTCCTATGCTGATAGAATCAAGACCGATACTAAAACCAAACAGGATAAATTCAAGCCTATTATTCACGGCAGCAACATCAAAGCAATAGTCAAGGACGATGGGGAGACTGAATGGGATCTAGATGATCTAGCCAGTCAGATTACTACAAGGCCCACTAAGTTGCTAGACACGAATGCTAAAATGAAGAAAAGTCAGGCCGAGGGAGAAATTCTCTACGACCTAACTTTACCTGCACTGGCTGGTATTGTGGTAGATGAAGAAACTGGAGAATTTGTAGAGATAGAAACCTGTCCGGGTGCTGGAGAATGTCAGTTGTTCTGTTATGCTCGCAAGGGTGGTTATGTTATGTTTCCAGCTAGTTCAATGAGCGCAGCACAGGCTTTAAACTTCTTGGTAAATGACCCTGAAGGTTATATGGCACTAGCCAATAAAGAAATAACTGCCATTAAGGCTAAGGCAGCTAAAAACAAAATTCGTCTAGCAGTACGCTGGCACGATGCCGGAGACTTCTTTAGTAAAGAATATCTAGAACTTGCTTTTAACGTTGCACGCCAACATCCTGACGTTAAATTTTATGCCTACACTAAAATGGGAGATGTAGTAGCCAGCGCCAACAAACCCAGTAACTTTATTATTAATTTTAGTTCAGGTGCTAAAAGCCGAGAAGTTAAAAAAGTAGAACTACATAGACAGGCAGGCAATGTCATCAAGCAGGGTGTCACAGTGCCCAAGAAAATGTTCTTTGATCTAATTGCTCGTGATGGAAATAAACTAATTAAAGATGAAAAAGGTCGAACACAATTTAAGGATCAGGAAGCATTAGACACATTTAAACTACGTCTGGCTCAGGAATATAACGTAGATCCTGCTAGCATTATTACCTACGATCAAATGTTAAGTATTCCCGAAGGGCCACAACCTAAATGGAATGTTATTGTGCAACCAGGTGCAGGTGATCGTGCAGCGAATAGACTGGATGTAATTGATAGTTATTTAATGTTCCACTAAAATGAAAGCAACTGAATTAATTACCGAACAACCTTTTGTACCAGTAAATCGTGGATTTACCTACAAGGGCTATCCCTGTACTAAAGATTGTAGTGGGCATATGGCTGGTGATGCCTGGGCGGAGAAAAAAGGTATACAAACAGCCAACCAATGTCCCCCAGGCTGGAGTAACAGTTTCTGGGAAGGTTGTAAGAGTAACAGTGAATATACAGCTGAAGATCTAGAAGAAGGCCTGCGTGTAGACGTGCCTAATGAGGAATGGCTACAGCGTAAAATAGAATATGCAAAGTCACGAGGAAGAGATAGTTGGGGTGTGCCCTATCGGGGCACCAGCACCGCCTACATTGATGGAGTGATGCTACCAGTAAGCCTACTAAAAAATCTTCCTGGTATGCGAGCTGAGCAACAGAATGTACGTCAGGAAGATCTAGCGGCTATAACGAAAATAATGCGGGACACTGGTAAACTTCCTCTGGGCCGCAGCGGAGAAGAATATCTTCCTTTTATTAATGTAGCCTATAACGGTGAAGCCTGGGTAAATGAGGGTAATCATCGTATTATGGCAGCAGCCCGACTAGGCTGGGATAGAATGCCAGTTGAGTTAAGATACTTTGATGGTGGAGAAAGAATTAAGTCAGGTCCCCTCTATCCTAAAAAGATAGGACTGGGTGAGCAAGCTATAGATGAGATGGCTGGTGATGTTCACGTGGGTGTTGGTCAAGAACTAGCTAGACAGGGTTATGAATACCTAGGTAGTGGAATTGATAAACAGGCCTACCTAGAACCTGAAACAGGAAAGGTGTTAATAGTATTTGGCTATCGCAAGGGTTTTAAAGATTTTAGTCCGGACCAACGTATGTTTATTAGCTGGATCGATTATTGCAATAAAAATCAAGACAATCCTCATCTACCTAGATTCAGTGGTTTCGTAAGTTTTAAATTTCAAGGCAAGAATTATATACAGGCTAGGATGGAAGCATTACAGGAATTACCTGAATCAGTTGCCTATCTAGTTGGCAATATTGCTGATGCAGTTAAGAAAACTGGTGCTAAAAATTATAAGGAAGCATTCCATAACCTAGCAATGTGGAGCTCCTACGACAGTTGGGAAGGTGATAATCCTGAACAGTATGATATTAAGAGTGTAATTAAGTATCTAGGCGGAGAAAATAAAGCTATAGGTTTATTAAAAACAGTTCATAAAGTATCAAAGTTTGCAAAAAAACACGGATATAATATTGATCTTCACCGCGGCAATTATATGCAAAGACCCAATGGTACTATTGTAGTAAATGATCCATTTGTTTTATGGATTAAGGGAAGATAAAAGATGAGAGCTAGTGAGTTTTTAAGATTTTTAAGAGAGTTTGCTCCCGACGGTTATCAACAATATACACTCTATGTTGGTAGCCCCCGACGACATAAAATTGGTACGTTTGCCAGTGTAGACGATGCTGTAGAAGAAGCGCATTTTTTGTGGAACGTTGATCCAAGAGCAGGAACGGACTATTGGACCGTAACAGACTTAAATGATACTGTGGTGTGGTCACACGACCCAGGAGAAGTATATGATCAAATGCGCAGCGGTAGCAAAATAAAATATCGTAAACCTGATGATCTGAAAGAAACTGATGAACAAGATTTAACTGCTCTTAAAGAGGCTTGTGAGAATTGGATGGAAATGTATTTTGATGCCAACGATATCAATACTATTCTTACGCATCCTTATAGTCAAAAGTTTAAGACTCCCGGCACTGATATAGAAAATCTCTATCGTGGATTAATAGTCAAAGGTAATAAGTTCAAGGCAGTTCCGAAAAAAAGTAACAGAAAATTTGTGGCTTACGCTACAGATTCTTACGGTGCTGAAGCATTTTTAGCTAGTCTTGATATTGGTGGTCGACAAGTTATCATTGAAAAAGAGTATCATCCCGAAAATTTTATTTTAGATTTTACAGGTCTCTACGAAAGTTTATTTCCCGATTTGGGGTATCATAATCGTTACCAGTCAGAATATGAAGTCTGGATGCAGGCTACTCCCTATTATACTTCAGTTGACGAAACAGAAATAATATCAGATACTGCCTGGGATGATACTGACGATGGCGAACCTGGAAGAGGAAATTTATAAAACCTATGCGATACAGTGAACTAAAAGAATTATTTGAGCCTAAACCAGACGTCACAATAAACTGGAGCAAAGCCTTCAGTGATGAAAGTAATGCTTCTATAGCGACTCCCTCGGGACAAGCTTTAGAAGTAAATTTTTGGGAGATAAGTCCTGGTGTTGTATCTATTGATTTTACTGTAAATGAATCACACGAACTCACCAATCACAAGGAAGAGATTGCAGTATTCAACGGTGTTATAAACAGTATACGAGAATACATCAGTAAACATCCTGTTAAAGATGTTTTGTTTCAGGTTAAAAAAACAGAAGAAGGAAAACGTTTAAGTGCCTACGTCAAAATGGCAGCCCGCCTAGCCTCCAGTCTGGGCTTCCGTCAGGGTAGCATAGAAGAACTAGAAAGTGTTGACCCTAAACTCTACAGTCGTTTTGACAATCGCTACAGTAAATTGCTCTGGTACACCAGAAGTGGTGCGCCTAAATTAGATATGCAGGAAGATCGTCATCCCAACGAACGTCCCTACGGGCCAGAATCTAGACCCACAATGCCAGCGGGAACAGTAAGAGTGGATGTCAGTGATGTCTATGATTGGTATAAACTAGGTCAACATATAAGTGATCTAGAAGGTCTAGGTCATCACGATTTTGGCAAAGGCCCTCCCAGTACTATTTTAAGTTTTGGTAGTGAAGAGGAAGAACACAAATATATTGGTAATCTAGAAAAAATAGGACTAACAACTACAGACATAGATCCAGTTGATCCCAAACAACCAAAAGGTATGAAGCGCCAGAAGACTGACCCAACCTATAATGTAAATGAAGGAAAAGTTATTGGTGCCAATCAGCTGGTTAATGTCTACATCCGAGGTAAGCACAAGGGAGAAAGCTATAGTAAATTAATTGCACAAGATTTTCCCAACAAACACATTGATCAGCTTATACAAAAATTAGTGGATAAACATAATGTCAATCCCAATGCCATAGTCTATGGGATTCCTGGCCAGGATCTAGAAGAGGACTGGAAAAGTGCTATTGCCAAGGGTGCTCTAGCAGGTGCAGTGGCACTTGGTGGCGCAGCACAGGCCAAGGCGCCAGCCAATCCCTATCAGAGTTACACTAATGATCCCATAGCACAGATTATACAAAAACGTCAGGACGAATTAAGTGCCAAGGATAAAAAAACTATTCAACAGGTCACACAACACGTGGCCCAGGCTAAAAAATCTCCCGAGGTAAAAAAGACAAAAGAAACTCCCTACCAACCTATCACAGGTAGTAAACTAGAAACTAGTCTATATAATTTTGCAAAAAAACTTGGCCTTAAAGGCACTGAGCTGGCAGCATTTATGGCGCAGACTGCTCACGAGACTGATTATTTTAAAACACTGAGTGAATACAGCAGTGGTGAACAATATGAAGGAAGAAAAGATCTTGGTAACATCTATAAAGGCGATGGTGTTAAGTATAAGGGAAGAGGTTTTATACAGATTACTGGTCGCTATAATTACACGCAGGCAGCCAAAGATCTAGGTATTGATCTAGTTAAGCATCCTGAACTAGCGGAACGCCCAGACGTTGCTGCCAAAGTAACCTGGTGGTACTGGAAAAATCGTGTACGTCCTAATGTAGCAAGTTTTGCTGATGTTAAACAAGTAACCAAACAGATTAATCCTGCTCTGCGTGGGCTGGAAAAACGCCGACAGTTTACTAAAGATTTTAAGATAGCACAAAAATAAGATATGCGAGCAAACGAATTTTTAACTGAATTATTCGATCTCCAAACAGCATTCGAACTGGAATGGGACGATAGTTTTGCTCCTGAGGAATACCACGCCCTGGCCTACGACCGCCAGGGCAGAACTATTAACATAAGTTTTGTGCCTATTGGTGCCGATGCAGTGGACATTGAATTTACTCGTGGAGGCAGTCACGATGTCACAGGACGTGGTGATGCTGAACGAGTGTTTGCCACTGTAATAAAAGCAATAGCAACTTACCTAGAAGAATATCGCCAACCTTCCTATGTACTTTTTAGTGGTAAAGAAACAAGTAGAAATAAATTGTATCAGAGTTTGGTCGTTAGATATGCAGCTGGTTTTGGATATGAGGTAACTTCTCAAGAAAAGTTGCCGGAAGAATTACGCAGTATGTCACTACCTAAAGATGTTTTTATATTATCTAAAAAAGCAATAACAGAAGTAATCAACACTAAACAAATCGAACCTGACTTTCATCTAGAGAAAGAGATTGACCTTGACGGCGTAGGTACATTAAAATTAGTGGCTGACAATCTTAAAGAGTGGCCCAGTGTTCCACAGTTTACAGTTAAAGTATTTTTACCCACAGGAGAAAATATTGGCTATTTTAGATTTGTGGTGATGGACTACGAGCCTGAACCAAGGTTCAAGATGTTTGCTAAAAAAACTGATCCCTACGTTATAGGCGGTAATGTTAATGTCTGGAGTGAGTACCGACGTCGCGGTATAGCCAGTGCTGTCTATAAATGGGTCAAGAGCTGGGGGAACGATATTAGACCTAGTACTACACAGACTGATGCTGGTAGAGCAATGTGGCGCGGTCTAGAGCGCAACCTAGCGGAAAACTTCAAGGACGGAAAAAATCCCGGACGTAAAGGATTAGCCAAACGCAGTGGTGTTAATTGTAAAGCCAGTGTGAGTACTCTCCGCCGCGTGGCAAAAAATAGTAGCGGCGAAAAACAACGTATGGCTCACTGGTGTGCAAATATGAAAGCAGGACGTAAAAAATGAAAGCCTCCGAGTTTATATCCGAGGGTAGAAATACACCAGTAATTGTGGTAGACGTTCAGCCCGAATATTCTGGAATACTTGACGGTGATGAAAATCCAGTGTTTGGTGAGATAATTAAGTTTGTAAACAATCAAACAGGACCTGTGTTAATGTTTGTTAATGCAGAACGAGATGGACTTACAGGGGACACTATTAATGATGTGTTATCCTACTGGGAAGAAACTATAGCAGAAGAAGATCCCAATTGGTATGATGACAATCCCTTCGCTCCTAGAAGTCCCATAAACTGGAATCGTTTTCACATTGTAGACAAAGGGTATGGTTGGTTTAGACCCTGGATGGATCAAGGTGTACAACCTAAATTTATCATACAATTAATTCGTTATATGTATCAACATAAACTTAACGATATACGCGATGATATAGAAGGCGTCTATGAATATATGACTCACAATCCCATTGGCGGACAAATAATTGACTGGCAAGACTGGATGGAAGATGAATCTTTCGTAATTAACTGGACCAGTGTAGCACAACTAAAAAAATTTAGTGGTTCCTACATCGTGGGTGGTGGCAGGCAAGAATGTCTTCGTGAAGTTGAACTACTAATGAACGCATTTAATATTAAATACAAACGTATAGACAGTTTGGTCTACTAAGAGAACAATAATGAAATCCAGTGAATTTACCCGTAAACCTCGTAAGCTAGTCATTTTTGACATAGATGACACCCTAGTACATACTCAGACCAAGGTTAAAGTTATACGTGACGGTGAGGTAGTTAGAGAACTTAATAGTCATCAGTTTACACATTACAAACTAGCACCAGGTGAGAGTTTTGATTTTGGTGCTTTTAGAAGTGCTAGAGAATTCTTTCATCATAGTCAGCCCATAGTACCTATGATCAAACAGCTTCGCGACGACATCGCCACAGGCAATCGTGTGGCAATGGTCACAGCACGTGAAGATTTCGACGATAAAGAAATATTTTTAAAAACATTTGAAAAGTGGAACGTGGATATGAATCGTGTCCACGTTCATCGTGCTGGAAATCTAAAAGGCCCCGAGGGCATACACGACAAAAAGAAGATTATTATACGTAAGTTACTGGACAGCGAAGATTTTACTAAAGCTATTATGTACGACGACAGTGTACCAAATTTAAAATCCTTTCTGGAACTCAAACAGGAGTACCCGGATACAAGTTTTTATGCCTGGCACGTGGACCAAAGTGGTAGCACACACGAACTAGCCCGCGCCAAAGAATAAACCAGCTTGACATTTATAACATCTGGTGCTAGACTGGGCTTTTCAGTCAAGGCGGCACTATGTTAACGAAATCACAACTAGCCCTACTAACCATTCTGGTCTGCAATCTTGCAGCGGCGCAGGAACAGGCCTGTCGCTGGGAAGAAGTAACTGTGATATTACCACCAAAAGTCTATCACGCCAGTCCGGCGGCAGGCACCACACAACAAGGTCTTAGAGAAGAAGCCTATTGTGAAACTCTGCCCAAGGATCAGTTAAACTGGCGTGCCTATCAAAAATGTGTAAGTGAAGCCTACGTGCGCGATGCTGAGCGTCGTACTGCCACACAGGGGCGACCTGTTTCTGAAGTTATTAGAACTAGACGCTGTGTGCCTATACAATCTGGTGATGTTAATGCCAAGACAGAAAATCTAGACCGGCTGAGTGAATAAAATGCAGATCATTGATCACGATTCTAGAAATCGTTTAGTAAATTCCGGCATTAGTTTTATGCAAACCATAACAGACATCTATGGTGCCGAGAAAGGAATGCAGCTTTGGGAAGTAATTGCAGACACTGTTAGTCCAGATCTTAAAGGTGACATCTTTATGGCCTTGCTCACAGGTAATTACCATCAGGATAGAATTCACGTTAGACAACCTTTTCAAGGACCAATGGCTAGCAAAGTAAGTCTTATCAAGTGTATTAGAAATTACGATAAAAGAAGACTGGGACTTAAAGAAGCCAAAGACATTGCTGACAGCCTGGAAACTGGAGCTATACAGGTATTAGAAGTACAGCCCGAGATACGATCCACCTTTGTTGTTGAACTACGTAAACTGGGTATGGTTATTTAATTAACAACTTTGTTGCTTTTTAGCAACAAAAAAATCTGGTTGACAATAACTACCAAAATGGCTATAATAGCGGTATAGTAATTAACAAGGAGCAGAAATGATACTAGCTGACCAAGTTAACAAATTAGTAACACTTAGCCGCCACGATCTTAGCCAGATTCTTGCCCGTACAGGTTATACAGGCGTAAGTTTTAAATCTGTTAAGTTTTTGGGTATTACCAACAGCGGTGACTTTTGCTATTCTGCAACTTATTTTGACGAAGCGGGCACTGGCGAAGAAACTTGCAAGGTTTATGTTAGCAAAGATGCAACAGGTGACCTCACCGCGGAATTCTAAATCTGGTTGACTTTAATTACCAATTCGGCTATAATAGCGGTATAGTAATTAATAAGGAGCGTAACAAATGAGCAAGCTTACTGCCTACACTGTTGTAGTTTACAAAGCAGACCGTCGTATTAAAAAAGACGAACGGTATGGTCGCAATAAAAAAGGTCTGCGTTTTGTTTCAGAGCGTGACTTTGCACCTAGTACCAAGGACTATATCAATACGGTGGCAAATGCGGACCGCAGAGCAGGCTATATTGTGGAAGTTTTTGAGACTTATGTAACTCGTAAGAATCTTTTGTCAGGTAATGAGTATCAGGAGCGTTATGATACTCCTAGTTTTTGTTCCCCTAGTTCTGAATCTTTTTGGAGTATGTAATATGAGAGTAGCACACGATTTTGGTAAGGTACGTATTGTCCATCTAGGCGACCCAATGGATTTTGCCAGCGACATACTAGTAGAAATTCAGGAGGCAGATGGTACCTGGCGTCGTTATGCAGGCTTTAACAGTTTAAGTGATGACTGGGCGCATACCAATGCTAGAGAGGCCGCGGGTCGTGCTATAGCAATGCTGGCCAAACAGGCAGCAGAATCATTTTCGGAGTAAACAATTATGACCAAATGGATCTTTATAGGCTTGATCGTGATCTATGTGGTCAGCCCACGTACTGCTCAAAAGTTGGTTGATAGTACAGCCACAGCCGTGGTGGGAACCGTCAAAATGATTGCTCATAGCACAGTAAGTGCAGCACAGAATTAAAATATTTGCAATCTTTTTGGTAAACAGAATCAAAATAGTGGTTGACTTTATATGCAGTTCCAGCTACTATGCTGATACGTTGGCTAGTACCAACACATTTTTATTTCAACAACCTTAATACAAGGAGTATCAAAGATGAGTAATGACCGTATGTTTACAGTGGCAGGCGTTGCTGTTCGTAAAGGTGAGTACAAGACCCGTTTCGGCACTGATATGGTTGTCAAGACCAAGGCACTACACAAGGCAGGTATCGAAGATATCAATCTTATTGAGCTGCCTAAGCCTATGAGCCGTGGTGAGGCTGCACGTTTCCTCAAGGGCACTGAGCTCTATAAAAATCCGGTCTACGCCGCTGCCATCGACGCAGCCGACGAGAAGTACCAGGGTGCTGGCACTATGGTTAACCGCGCTAATGCTGTCAAGGTTAGCAAACCTGGCAAGGCCAAGGCTGAAAAGCCCAGCCTGGACAGTATCAAGGCCAAGGCTGGTAAAAAGCAAGCCGAAACAGTCTAAGCAGACTGTAAGCCAAGACAAGCGGGCCTAGTGCCCGCTTTTTCTATAAATATGGTATGGGAACCGAGCAGTTATATTTTATTATTGGATTTTTGCTAGGCACAATGCTGACTGGTTGCGTACTAGCTATTGGCGTTATTCTCTGGTACGAGTGGTATATCAAACCATCTAGACCAGAAGATCCGGACACACCTTAGGACCGTGTGTGGGCGGCTGCTGCCCTACCCAGAGGAGTCGTGCCCCGAGGGTAAGAGTGAGCTAAAATGAAAGTAGTCTGGGTTTTAGTAGTATTAGTCTTTGCAGATGGTGAATGGCGTGAATGGAACAGTTATTCACGTCGCGAAGAGTGTGAGGAAATAATACCGGTACTAACACATCATCGAGAAAATCAACTACAGGCTATATGCCAACCAAGGCAAGTAGACAAACAATATGAAATTAAAAGAGATAATTGAATCTGCAGATGGAATTTTTAACAAGATTCTAACTCACGAGACCACCCCTGAGGCTGCACGCCAAATCCGGGCTAGGGGTTTTGCACAACCTAGATTTGGACAGGGTATTTTCTTTAATGCCCAGGGTCTAAGCTACAGTGGTGGCGGTTACGGCGGCGCCGAGGTACAGGCTCAGATAATCGGACCCAGCAAGGGAATTTTAAACCTAGAAGACGATGATAATTTACCACTAGATCTTGATGAGTATGCCGACGGCGAAGAAATAGCCCGTTATGCTCGTAAAAAAGGTTACTGGGCCTGGACAGATGGTATGCAGTTTGTGGTATTGCACAGTAGATACATCAAGGTGTTATAATGTGGGCACTTTTTGTAGTAGTTTTTTATCTCCAAACCCCAGATAGTGTGGGCAAGGTAGCGGGTAGTTTTGAGTTAAGAATGAGATCGCAGGAAAGTTGCATTAAATCCAAAGAACAAATGGAAAAGAACTGGAATTACGAAAAACATAGGATCAATGCTAGTTGTACTTACAAAGGTTATCTACAATAAATGTACCACAAAACTCTATTGACATTAGCTATATGAGCTGCTACAATTATAGCCTAGATAGGTTATTTTTTATATAGGTAACTGATTTGATAATTTGTATTTGTCGTAACATAAAAGAATCTGATTTTGAAACAAAAGAGGAAATGATCCAACGCATAATGCAGCTGGATCACAACTGCGGACAGTGCCAAGAGTATGTCCAAAAGTTAAAAGAATTGTTGTATGAAGTTGAATGAAAGGTGTTCTGGACCCCGGTTCGACCCCGGGCAGGTCCACCAGAAGCATTCTCCTCAAGTATCTGATGACAATCGTTCAGGGGACGAGAAAGAGTTTAGAGTGCTTCTGATGGGCCTGAATTTGGTTTCGACAGGGCACGGAGTAAGGATATGGACAACACGGTAGGCGATCTCCGTAAAAGAAGCAAATCTATAACTGCAAACGCAGCTAATGACGAGGTCTTTGCTCTAGCAGCATAACCTCTGGGGCAACTATGCCTTATTACCCAAAATAGTATAGGGACTTCGGTCCCTATTTTTTTGAATAAATACTGTAACAAATGCCCAGACCTAAATGAAAAAAACAGTAGCATTATTTGTACATCAACCACGATGCTGTATAGAGAGTGTGAATGGTATCCTAAGTGCTCTGGGTAACGATTATAAGTTCAAAATTTTCACACGCCACGAAGTAGACGATGATTTTTTTGACGACGTAGATCTTTTCTGTGTGCCCGGAGGTGTTGGTGACAGTGATAGCTGGGACTGGTTAATGGACTACCATATTGATCTCATACAAAGCTATTTAAATCGCAAGGGTAAGTATTTGGGAATATGTATGGGGGCCTACTGGGCTGATAGTTACTATTTTAATATCCTCAAGGACATAGAAGTGCATCAATATATAAAACGCCCGAATGCAGATACTCGTAGGCCACACGCCAAGGCTCAACCAGTTCGCTGGCGTGGCGAAAATCTAAAAATGTATTTTTACGATGGCTGCGCCTTCTCTGGACCAGGTGTTGTAAACAGTGAAATTTGGGCTACCTACCCCAATGGTGACCCAATGGCACTTATACAGGGTAATGTAGGTGTAATAGGATGTCATCCCGAGAGTGAGCAAAGTTGGTATGATGACTATAGCTGGCTACCCAGACACTGGCACAACAAATATCATCATAAACTTTTATTGGCCTTTGTAAATAGGCTAATTAAATGAGTCACTATGAAGTAAATTGGACCTATCGACACACTTTAGTTGATAAGGAAAAGCTACCAATTATCTATCGTGAGTTAAGGTACCTCTGGGACTTTTTAAGAGAGGATACCGCTGTTTTAAAATCTCGTTTTTATTTTGCACCTTTTGACGATATTTTTCAACGTATTTGTAAAACTTTGTGTGTTGAACTTAGACGTTTACGTCTCTATGAATTTTGTACTGGTACTGGATATTTTGCTGTTCCTCCGGGAAAAATGACTCCCATACATATTGACCAGGGGTATAATTATGTACTTAATTTTCCTGTGATAAATTGTAGTAATTCCTACACCGTCTGGTATAATGATGTAGAACAGATAACCTGCACCTCCGTTAATTCCTACGTAGAAGAAGATACAATTTTGTATAAAGGTCACAGAACAAATGCCACAACAGAAAGATTAAAAGCAGCAGCAAATATTCCCTATTTTAAACTTGATCGTAAAAAGGAAATAGATAGAGTAGACAGTAATCAACCACTCTGGATAAATGGATCTATACCACATAGACCCGAGGTGCAACATCTAGAGTTTAGATTAATGGCCACCTTGAGATTTACTCCTTTACCTAGAGAAATATTTTTTAAAAACACAGGTATAGATCTGGGGGATTAATATATGCCATACAAAGATTATAGCTGGACTTATTTGGGCTGCGCTGTTGAAAACAACGTAAAAAATAAGATTCAAAAAGAATTAAAAAATGTTTGGATAAATTTGTGTTAAATTTAAATATTACAACTTGTAGATTTTTTTATAATGCTTATGACAATTATATTAGGGAAAGATGTCCCACATTATGTTTATTTTTAAAAGATAAAGAAATAGATAAAATAACAACTGGGATAGGTTTTATGGCAGTTCCACCAGGTAGTTATACTCCTTTGCATATCGATCTAGGTGCTTGCCCTATAGTGCTAGGTCTCCCTGTTATAAATTGTGAAAAAAGTTATACAGTTTGGTATAAAGATCCGCCACCACTTAAATTACCTAAAGTTCTAGATTGCCTACAATCAGACAGTATGCTTGGTAATCCAGAAGATGGGGAATGGCACTATCTTAATACTAGCGTTACAACTAGCAGTGTTCCCTATTTTGAAATTATACCCGAATTAGAAATGGCTAGAGTCGAAAGTACTAATTTTAGCTGGCAGAATTCTGGTATTCCACATAGGGCTGAGGTTAACTGCAATAAATTAAGGGTTTTCGCAACTCTAAGATTTGATAGATACCCTCCATCTTTGTCTTAATTAGACCTAACCTTTTCAAATTATTTGACAGTGGGGATATTTTAAGTTATACTAGGCTATCAACTAATTTACAAATAACCAATGAGCTATTTTCTAAAATCTGGTAATACCTTTAGAGTGTCTAGTCGTGAAGCACTGGATCTGCACGAGAGTCTACCCACCGCGACCTACGTGGTCAAGTATGACGACCTACGCAATATGTTCTATCTTGAGTCTATAGATAATTTTGAACTTGCGGCACGTAGCTACGGCGATAACAATCGTAATGCAGAACGCATTCTAGACACCTTCCTTAAAAGACCCAACACCACTGGTGTGTTGTTAACTGGCGAAAAAGGCAGCGGAAAAACCCTACTAGCCAAGACAGTTTGTGTACGTGCTGCTGAAGCAGATGTGCCCACTATTGTGGTTAACACTGACTTTGCTGGTGATGGGTTTAATAGTTTCATCCAAAGTATTGAGCAGCCCTGTGTTATCCTGTTTGACGAATTTGAGAAAGTCTATGACAGCGACAAGCAGCAACATATTCTCACTCTACTAGATGGTGTGTTCCATACCAAGAAGCTGTTTATCCTTACCTGTAATGATAAGTGGCGTATTGATCATCATATGCGCAATCGTCCAGGACGCATCTACTATATGCTGGACTTCCGTGGATTAGAAACAGAATTTATTCGAGAGTACTGCCAGGACAACCTGAAAGATAAATCACATATAGAAAACATCTGTGACATTGCTAGTTTATTCAACGAATTTAATTTTGATATGCTCAAGGCTTTAGTAGAAGAAGTTAACCGTTATGGTGAAGATCCTCAGACTGCCCTGCGTATGCTCAACATTAAACCTGAATTTGACAGTGGTAATAATTACAGTGTCAAACTACAGGTAGCTGGTGAAGAGATTGACGCTGAAAAACTAGAATCAACCACCTGGCACGGCAACCCTCTGCAGAACAATATACAACTAGACTACAAGGTTGTGGATATGGAAAATGACGAATGGGACTGGGAACGTGTTCGATTTAGTCATACTAATCTACTTAAAATTGATCCCAATCAGGGTCGATTTGTGTTTACTGACGAAAAGGGCAGTGTACTAACGCTTACCAAAGTCAAAGAGAAAAAATACAACTACTACGCGGCATTTTAATGAGTTCTCAGTGATGTCGCTACACTTAATCAAGAGCGAACGGTGACCACTTATGTGAAATGTGGTTCGGATTGGTTGTCTGAGGTTGGGTGCATAAATCCTTTGACTCGAAGAAGGTGGCACGGCGAAAGAAATTTCGCACCGAATGCAAAAACCCGGCAGGTGGAGTCGTTAGGCTGTGAGGAAGTGATGGGAACAACACAGTTATACATCTTTTCCGCAGTATTTGTCGCAGATCATCATTCTACCTTGCGCATAGGTAGGTTGAGACCAAGATTCTTGAACTTTATGGAACCATTTAACAGTGTGTTCCGTGGGATAGACTGTTGCATCGTTTTCCGTGGCTAGTGCCGCTATCTGTTTGTTAATTTTTTCGTGCCAGAGATTTTTACCAAACGTTTTAGGGAAGCTGCCAGTATAACAACAGGGATAGACTTCGCCATTGGCTGCTATGAAGATACCACTATGTTGTACAGTATCACATACTATTTTGTCCCTGGGTTTAACATATAATTCGGCATCTCTTACAGGTATGTTGTTTTTAACATTATACTTAAAATTTTCTAGTGTATTGGTATGATCTTCATTATTGAAATTGTCAACCACGTGTAATAGTTTACCTTCTTTATCGTAGGTAGGCATATTTGAACCGTAGCTGGGACGAGTAATAAATTTAAAGCCGTGTTGATGAGCGAGTTGTTCACATTGATCTATTTGATGTTTGTTATGTGAAAAGACAGTAAGTTTCCAAACTGCTGTGCCACCACTGGCTCTAAATATGTCAGCATTTTTTATAATCTGACGCCAGCTGGTGTTTTGGCGATAGAGATGATGTGTATCTTCCAGTCCATCGAGACAGAATTCTACAGTAATTTTAAGTCGTCCCAGACGCTGCCAGAATTCTCTATCGCGACCACTGCCGTTGGTGCTACACACAATATAGAGTCTGGGATTGATGCTTAAAAAATATTCCACTATTTCTGGTGTTTCGGGATTCATTATCATATCACCAAAGTTACCGCTTATTTGGATATGGTTCAATTGATTAAGAAACAGTGGAGTAAAAATTTTTTTGGTTTGCTCTAGTGTGAGATTGGTTTCAGGATAACCGCCATTGTAGGGATATCCACCAAAATTTCTAGGACAACCAGGACAACGTGCATTGCAAAAACTAGAAAGTTCTAGATGAACACTTGTTATATTACTAAATTCTATCATAGAGATATTTATAGGCGTAGTTTTTAATAAAAAGATTCTATAAAGTCCATTAAAAAATAAAATGGAAAACCTATTGAAAATGCTTGATTTATAGGTTAAATAAAAGTATAATATTTTATCGATTAATTTTTACATAAGGAGAAACTTAATGAAAACCGTAGGACATAAAATTGAGAAGTTTGCAGTAACTGGCGTTAATCCCGGTCGAGATGATTTCTTTACCATCACTGATGAATCATTTGCCGGCAAGTGGAAAGTAATTGTTTACTATCCAAAAGATTTTACTTTCGTATGCCCAACTGAAATCGTAGCATACGATAAACTATTCCAGGACTTTGCTGACCGTGACGCAGTATTGCTAACAGGTAGTACAGACAATGAGTTCTGTAAACTAGCCTGGCAAGCAGCACAAGAAGATCTAAAAAAGATCAAACACATTCAGTTTGCTGACACACAGCGTGGTGAGTTAAGCCTAATCGAGCAACTAGGTGTATTCTATGCACCAGCAGGTGCAGCTCTACGTGCCACATTTATTGTTGATCCCGACAACGTTATCCAGCACGTTACTGTCAATAACTTGAACGTGGGCCGTAGCCCAGAAGAAACACTTCGTGTTCTTGATGCACTACAGACCGGCGAACTATGTGCCTGCAATCGCACAGTTGGCGGCGAAACACTGTAAGGTAAACTATGAAGCCAGTATTAATACAAACTTTAATAAAGAAAATGCGTGGACGCATCAGTAACCTACCAATGCCCAATGCTGTGGAAATTCCCACCAGACGGGATAGATCGGGTACATTTATAATAGTTTTTTTAGTACTGGCATTAATTGCTACTATTTTAATTTGAGGTTGTTATGTTAGAATGTCTTATTCTAGGAGACAGCATTGCCAAGGGTATAAGTGATGTAAGAAGGGAATGTGCTGCCTTTGTGCAAAGTGGTATCAACAGCAGTGACTGGAACGACAAGTATGTTAAGAAAATCGTACCTGCCCGTAGTACAATTATAAGTCTAGGCAGTAACGACTACCGCAACCTTAACACTGAAATTGAATTAGTAGCATTAAGAACGCACGTAAATTCCGATCACGTTTACTGGATAGTACCTGCAATTAAACCAGAAAAACAAGAACTAGTTAGAAAAATTGCTAGACACTTTGGGGATACTTTTGTCAATATTCCTGAACTTTCCCCTGATAAGGTACACCCCACCTATCGTGGTTATAGACAACTAGGAGTACTTACTAAATGAGTTATAGAGAATATTTTGACTATTTAAAAAATTATCATTGCCCCAGTTGTAGGAGTAACAAACAATGAGCAAGGGAAGTAAACCTAGACCCTACAGTGTGGATCAGAAAACTTTTGATCAACGATGGGACGCAATTTTTAAAAAACAAGATACTGATACAGATCTAAAACAAAAAGAAAAGGAAAAGAAAAATGAGTTGGATAAATCAAATTAAAGAAAGTTTGCCTGAGTATGCCAAAGATACAAAACTTAATATCGATGCTGTTATTACTCGTAGCAGTCTTGATATTACCGAAGCTAATGGATGCGCTCTTGCAGCCGCAATGGCGACCGGTAATGGAAAACTCGTTACGTTTATACAGTCAAATATGGAAGATGCCCTTGAACGAGACGCCGCACTGACAGCAGCGGCAATTATGGCACAGAACAATGTCTGGTATCCCTATGTTGAAATGGCTGAAGATGAAAATTTAAAAGGTCTACCAGCGCAACTACGTATGAATGCAATTGCCAGTCACGGTGGCACTACCAAGGCAAGATTTGAAGCCTATAGCCTCGCTGCAAGTATTGTGGGCAAGTGTCATTTCTGTGTTAAGGCACACTACGACACACTCAAGAAGGAAGGCTACACAGTAGAACAACTTCGTGACATTGGACGTATTGCCGCAGTAATCAACTCAGTTGCCAAGGTTTTAAATAGTTAAATATCACCATAATTCTTGATTTACACTCATTGTTATGTATAATAAACAATATGAAAAAACAAACATATAATTTTGAAATAGCAATGAGTGCCCTACTCAGTCCTGAGGTTGTAAAAGAAATGGTTATTAAAGAAGCAGAAGCCCACACTGGAAAAAAAGTAATTGAAATAGCTGCTCTTTATAAGTCCGGTGAATTCGATGGCTACCAAGTTTTCTTTGAATCTAGCACTACTCCTAAAAAGCCAGTATCCAGCAAGGAATTTATCAAGATGAAATGGGACGGGGAATAAATACCCAGTAGTTAAAGGAGTAACTATTATGCGTTATGTTATAATGGTTTTCGCCCTGGCTGGCTGTGCAGACAAATATGCAGATTGCATCGAGCAACAAAAACAAGAATATCGTGATCGTAATCCCAAAGCTAGTTATAGTCAGGTGCAAAACAAACAGTTTGAATTTGAGCTAATGTGCTCTAAATTTAAAAAAGGAATGTAGTTGGAGTACCACGCACATATTTATTGGAGAAATGATCAAGAAAGAGCTCGTGCTATTTCTTTTAGAAATTATCTCGAAGAATCAGGATGTGTGATGGGTAGAGTTTGGGATTGGCCTATTGGGCCGCATCCATTGCCAATGTATCAAATTGTATATAATAGTAGTAATAAAGAATTAGTTGAACAGTTTCTTAGAAACCATAGGACGACTAATACCGTATTGTTGCACGAAAGTATTAATGACGATTTACGTGATCATACTGAGGGCGCAAGATGGTTAGGCGAAGCATTAGAATTAAAGTTAGACATTTTTAAAGAATAGGAGAATAACAATGGCCTAGATAGCTTACCAATGTAAAGATATAGTATTTCACTTCAACAAACGACACCTAGAGGACGACACCATCCCTATGTGGGTAGTTAAAAGTCACGGTGTAACCTTTTACGTTAATCACGTAACCGCAGAAGTTCCCTGGAGTACCAAGGAAACTCCAGATAATTCCCATACCAAAGGTAGTTTAAAGTTTAAAAATTGTAAGTTAATCATCGACGATGATAACTGTGCTACGATTACAAAACTTGGGCTATTAGATAAAAAATTACCTCACCCAAGATTAATCTTTAGGATTCTTTTCTATAATAACGGTGAAGTTCATAAAGCATTAAAAGACAATGAGTTTGAGCATACTGAATTTAAGTTTGTATCTGGTGGTTGTGGTACGTCCTGGACTATCTGTGATATCCTGCACGAACACGATCAGACTATGTTAGGTTTAAAGTATGCAACCAAATTTAGAATTCTTAGTCCTAATGAAGGCTACTATAAAGCCTATGACGAAAAAGGTCAGTGGATACAAGAAGATGAAGATTACGAAGACGAACTAGATGACTGACGTAGTTCATCATATGTTTGAACAATGGCAATTTTACTAGGATCAGATTTACTGTCGCTAGGTACTGGTAAGGTTTGCCATTCTTCTTCGCTGACGTCACAGACTATAACTAGTTCGTATTCGTGTCCATCTGAACTGTAGCATCGGACGGTTTCTAGTCCCGCTAGACCCTGGGCGGCATCTTCTAGATGTCTAGCCAGGGATCTTAGTGCGGATCGTTCTGCTACAATATAACCTCGTGTACCTGGTCCTTGGTGTGAATGTAAGTGTATTCTTGATTTCATTGTATGTGTGCTATGTCGATTAATTTTAATTTTTTAGATTTAAACACTGTAACATATTCTGTGTTGTTTTTGTAGCCAAGTTTACCGAATCCCCACAAAACTGGATGATCTTGAAAACTTGCCGCGTGTGGTAGCACAACATCTAGGTAACGGCCATTACCAGTACCCAGTGTGACAAAGGTTATATAATCTTTCGCTCCTGATTTAAACACACGATAGTTAGCCACTAGACCACAAAACTCCACCTGGCCGGGCTTGCGTATTTCCTGACAGGCTGGTATAAATCTTGAAGAACGCCAACGTCCCTGTTCAATGAGATCACTTACCTCGCCACCTTCTCCCAATGAGGGAACTGCGCCAGCTAATTTGGCTTCCTGCCAGTAGACCCAGTGTGCGTAACTACCCTGGCAGTGTTTGAGTGCAGCTTGCCAAAACTTTTCTGGGTTATGAGCTTTTTGGTAGGCCAAGGCCCAGATAAGTCTGCCTAGATTTATGGCGTGTGCTCGGCAAAGTCCGAAGTGACTGAGTTCTCGTAGTGCTAGTAGTACATCATCTCGTCTTGGATGATCACCCACTAACTGCATAAACTCAAACATTTTTTCTTCATTCTTTTTTGCAAATGCACGACGCCACATATCAGCTTCATACTGATCACAACCTAGTATCTGTCCTATTAGTTCAATGGCATCATCTTCAAAGACAATAGTTTCTGATAGGTTATCTTTTGTCCAGTCCTGGAAGGCACTGGCTCGGCGGCGGCCTTGTGTGGCCACTGGTCTTATTAGTGCTGTGGCCAATACGCAGTCGGCACGACTAGTGGGACGTATGGCTCTAAATAATCTTTTCATAGCAGGACTTTCTGCCTGCGTAACACCCAGTATGTCTCCACGACTTAATAGAGCTGAGGTTTTGTCATCTGTTTCAGGATAATCCAAGAGGTCACGTTGCTCTATTTCCCAGAGCTGACTAAGTCCACGGTTGGATAATATGTCTATTTTAAAATGCTCAAGATCTTCTATCTCATATTTGTCTAGTAGTATCTGATTCTCACCGTTGATTAAACTTTTAGGTACACTACGATCAAATATCAGTATGCCGCCACAGTGTTTAGAGATACATCGTTTTTTGCCTAGTAGTTTATCTGCTAGACGTTCTGCTTCATCAACGTATTCTTCTGCCACAACGTCTGATAGTTTAAAATTACGTTTGAGTTTACCCTTGGCGCCGTAGCGTTTGGCAGCTTCGCGTCTTGCTGATTTTTCTTTGTAGGTGACATAGTTACTTACACGGGCACTCTGACCGGGCCAGCGGCGGAAGATTCTGTTCATTACAGTTTCTTGTTGATAATGCGGAAAGTCAAGATCAATGTCGGGTAGATCGTCCCTCTTGGGATTCATAAAACGTGAAAGGGGTATACGTTCTTTTATGGGATCTACATCACTGATGCCCATCACGTAACAGATTAAACTGCTGCCTGCTGAGCCACGAGTTATATGTGGTATGTCTTGTGTTAGGTCTAGTATTTCTCTTACACGTAAAAAATGTTTGGCAAATCCCAGTTTAGCTATTATCTCTAGTTCTTCTTCAAGTCTTTTAGTATATTCTTCAGTGTCGGGTATTGATCTAGTAAATTTTTTAATTAGTTTTTCGAGTTCGTCATATCGGTTCATTGATCACCTATGTTAGATTCTAGGTAGAAATATTTATAGTTCTAAAACTAGTGTTAAGAACTTTTGGATCATATGCTAATGAAATCACTTAGTATAAAATAATGATTCACTGGATATGAATCTTGGGAATTTTTAGTTATAATTGGGATACATACAGAGACAGTATGTCAATTTTTATCAAGGAGAATGAAAATGGCTTGGACAACACCAGCAGCACAAGATATGCGTTTTGGTTTCGAAATCACAATGTACATCGCAAATCGTTAATAAAAAATTAAGCCCCGCAAGGGGCTTTTTGCTGGTTACGAGTTCCAGCGGCGCTCTATCAACACACCCGATTTCAACTCCAATATTTAGAATTATTGTTATCCCAATACTTTGTGTTATTACGATTTATAAAATTTTTAATCAAATACCAAGCCATACCTAGGTATCCCATCTTTTTAAACCTACGGGAATCCTGTCCAAAATAATGATCAACAATTTTAAACTTCTTAGGATGATACATTCTTGACAAGAAGAAATCTTCTGAAGTGGCAAATTTCTCAGGGAACCCTCCATATTCTTCAAACTTGTCTCTACGGGTCAACATAAATGCACCCACAGCAAAAGGACTAAAATATTTTAAAACGTCATTAATACCATTAAAAATCATAAATCCAATAGCTGCTCTTACATCATCGTCATAACATCTAATTTTTAATCCAACTAAATCTAAATTATTATTTTCTAGTTGTTCTACTGCGTCACGAATAGCATAATTATCGAAAAATCTCACATCCGAGTCAATAAATAATATATAGGGTGTGTTTACTAGTCTTGCTCCATTATTTCTTGCTACAGAAACAGGCCCACCATCAATAATTTCAATGTTTAAAAAGAAACTGTTATTTTGTATAATCTGTCTTGTATTATCAGTAGAGTAATCAGCAATAATAATTCTAGTTGAACCTATTTCCTGTTTTCTAAGATCGTTAAGTAGATGCCCGATATACTTTTCCTCGTTATAACAGGGAATCACAATTGTAATTTTATCTTTTAATCTCATTTTTAAAACACTTTCCGTCAATTTTAAATGATTCAAACTTTACCCAATAACTCATTGATTTTAAACTTTGTTCGCACGTTGTCTGATCAGGAAATTCCAGAGTTAGTTTTGCGGGAACGTCCTTTGGATCGTTTACGTGTACCGCTATCAATATCATCAACCACATCATCTTGCTCCTGTGTCCAAGTTACTATTTCCCAAGTGCCATTGTGATATTCTACTAGAGCAGTCATTGATTCCACCCAGTCACCGTCATTCATATACACAACACCGTCTATGTTCTTGATCTCTGCGTGATGTATGTGCCCACATATAACACCATCAAACCCACGTTTTTTACAGTATGCGGCTAGATTCTTTTCAAATTGAAATATAAAGTCTACCGCTTTCTTAACTCTTCCTTTAAGATATAGACTAAGACTCCAATAACCAAAACCAAGGCGATGACGTATCCAGTTGAATCGTGAATTAAGTCCCAATACACAATCATATGCACGATCTCCCAATAAAGTTAACCAGGGGGCTAGTCTAGTAATACCATCAAATAGGTCGCCGTGTGTAACTAGATAATGCTTCCCATCAACACCAATATGTTCAAATTGATTATGTAATTCCACCATTCCAAAATTTAAATTATACTGCAAAAAGGGTCTTAAAAATTCATCGTGGTTACCAATTATATACACAACTCTTGTGTCACGCTTTGCGTGACCTAAAATACGTCGAACAACGTTGGTGTGGCTTTGTTTCCAACGCCATTTGTTTTGCTTGATTTTCCAAGCATCTATAATGTCACCTACTAGATAAAGAGTTTCACAGGTGTTATGTTTCAAAAAATTATTGAGTGCTTCAGCTTTACAATCTTTAGTACCTAGGTGAACATCACTAATAAAAATACTACGATAAGTTTTGTTCATACAAATATTTAAGGTTTACCAAATTACAAATCCATTACATAGTCAATAAAAAAGCCCCTTTCGGAGCTTTTTTAATTAGAAGTTCAATTGACTTCTAAACATTATGGCTCGATCACCAGTTACTCGACCACCTGCAGAGCCTACAAGTTGATCAAACTGCGTGTCAACATAGTTAAGCATAAATCTCATATTATCAGTAGCGAACCAAGTTAGACCGTAGGTAATAGCTGTAGCACGATTTGATTTACCTGTAGCTACGGTGATGTCGCTAGCATCAAACTCGCTTAAACGTACACCTATTTGCCAGGCACCGCGACCACCTTTGTCTAGAGGATTGTTGGGTTTAACTGCACCGAACACTCCATCCTTGTAGTTATAACCTTCGCCTGTCAGGTTGTACACAGCCAATACATAGTAACCTTTAATTTCCTTATCTGCACCTGTTGTAGGATCATATTTAAAATTAAATTGTTCTGCTTGTACTTTGAATGCGTTATAGGCAAATGCAGCTTCTAGACCTTGACGTGTTCTTGTAGTGATGCCACCGAGTGCTGGACCAGTAAACCAGGCATTTTGTGAGCGTGATTCTGTCCTAGCACTAGCAGGTGTTACACCACCTTTTATCTCACCTGTACTGTAAGCAGCACCCAAATGAGCAACATACGTCTTACTGCCAGTAAGATCAGCAATGTTAGTAGTAACACGACCAATATAGTCTAGACCATCTGATACAGCATCTTTGTTGCCACGACCACGACTTACTGCTAGAGCGTAAGTTAATCCAGTTTTTGGTACACCGTGTAGCATAAATCCAGTTTCTTTTGCGGGAATTAGTTCGCCTTCCGCTTGACCAACTAGGCTGCGTTCCATCATATCAATGTTGTTAGAACTTTGTAGTTGTTCAAGACTGAATGGCATCTTGAACAAACCAAATTGGTATTGTAGTTCTGGATTAGCAGCATAGTTGACCCAGGCTACGTCCATATTAGTTGACGAACTAGCTGCACCTACATCGTTACCAAAGTTACCAACTAGTTCGTATTTGAAGTCTTTGGCAAATTGTCCACGCACTCCAAAACGTGCGCGGCGCATTTCTGCTAGGTCCTGATACGAATCCGTGGTTTGACCTGCACCGTAAGTCGGGGAGTATTGACGATAGTCCATATGTAGTCGACCTGTAAGCTGAATGGTATTGTTGCCATCTTTGCTTTTGAGACCGATTCCGTTTTCTGTGACTGCGCCGTCGTTGACTCTTGCGATTCTATATTTGTTTGATTCGCTGACATCCTTGTCTATTCTTTGTTCTATGAACTTACGGTTTTCTGCTCGTTCTTCGTGAGCTTGTACTTTACTGTCATATTCACTCTGCGTCAATATACCTTTGTCCTTTAAAATTTTTAAAGTATCAAGGTAATCGTCTGCATAGGCTGGTACACAAAATGCAAGACTAAAGGCCAGAGCTAGTGTTGTTAATTTTTTCATTTTTTTCCTTATTTCCAAATTGTTGTATTGTCTGGACCTTTAAGATCCTTTTTCCAGTTATCCTGTACTAACTTGATAACTGACTGTGGCAAGTGAACATACTCTAGCTCTTCACTCATCTTAGCACCGTTCTTATAACTCCAGTCAAAGAATTTAAGAATTGCACGACCTGTTAGTGCATCAGTTTGTTGCTTGTGCATTAAAATAAAACTTGCACCTGTAGCTGGCCAAGCATCCTTACCTTTTTGATCTGTTAGCAACAAATACATTCCTGGAGCATTAGCCCAGTCTGCATTAGCTGCTGCCGCTTTAAATGTACTATCATCTGGTTGTACAAAATTACCATCACGATTTTTTAATTGTGCATAGGCAATTTTATTTTTTTTAGCAAAGGCATATTCAACATAACCAAACGAACCTTTAACACGTTGAACGTTAGCTGCCACGCCTTCGTTACCTTTGCCGCCTACGCCCACTGGCCATTTAACTGCGGTGCCCTCACCAATGGCCTTTTGAAATTCGGCATTAACTTTACTTAGATAGTTTGTCCAAATAAATGTTGTGCCCGATCCATCTGCACGATGAATAACTGTAATATTGATTGCAGGTAGATTAACACCAGGATTCAAATCAGCAATTGCTTTGTCATTCCATTTTGTAATCTTACCTAGATGTATATTAGCAATGACATCGCTGGTTAGTTTAAGTTGTCCAGGTTGTACTCCATCTAGATTAAACACAGGCACTACGCCTCCTATGATGGCAGGGAACTGTACAAGTCCTTCTTTATCTAATTCCTCAGGCTTTAGTGGCATATCACTGGCACCAAAATCAACTGTCTTGGCTTTGATTTGACGAATACCGCCACCTGAACCAATTGATTGATAATTTAATCCAATACCAGTTGAAGCTTTATAAGCCTCGGCCCATTTAGAATATATTGGATAGGGAAAGGTAGCACCTGCTCCAGTTAGGTCTGCTGCCTCAGCGGATATAGCTAGTGAGGAAAACAATACCAATAAAAACTTTTTCATATATAATCTCCATTTAATGTGCATTGCACAAAAATATTTAAACACAGGCATATTACCGTTTAATTACAAATCTGCAATTTAGGCAGTAAACTGGTAATATTACTTGACTTTTTCTACCAAAAACTGTAGACTACTGGTATTAAATTAGAAAAAGGTTATATGAAAAACAACATAGTATTTTATCTTAAATGGTTTGCAACATTTATTACTATTGTGGGCGCAGTATGTACGGCACTGAATATCTACCCCGCCAGTCCCATTTTGCTTAGTATAGGCAGCGTGGCCTGGCTGGCTGTAAGTATTATCTGGCGTGAATGGAGTTTAATTGTAATTAATGCAACTCTGTTAGCAATTTATACAGTATTACCTCTAGTAAAATACTTCTTGCTATAGGAGCAACAAATGATCTGGATATTTGTTATATTTTTGTTAATAGTTATCTGGGGTTACTTTGCCCATAAAGACGGCTCAGGACATAGTTGACAAAATGGTGCCTTTTTGCTAGACTGTAATTACAGTGAAGAAGGAGCCTAAAATGAAACGAGGCGAATTGTTAGATAAAGCACTACTAATTGCCACTAATGCCCATCACGGACATTTTGATAAAGGTGGCGCACCATACATTCTGCATCCGCTTAAAGTTATGCACTATCTAAAAAGCGATGACGAAGAATTAATGGCAATGGCACTTATGCACGATGTAGTGGAAGACACCAGCACCACCTACACAGACCTTCGTGAAGCTGGTATGACAGAAAGAGTCATTGCTGGTGTAAGGGCACTTACCAAAGTTCCTGGGGAAACTCTAGATGAGTACAAGGAAAGAATATTCGCAAACAAAGATGCTATGCGTGTCAAATCAGCAGACCTTAGACACAACAGCGATATCCGCCGCCTCAAGGGCGTAACAGAAAAAGACATTGCCCGTATCGCCAAGTACCATACTTTTTATCTGGAAATTAAAGAACGCCTGGCAGCTATTAAAGAGTAAAATTTAAACACTTTTAAAAATAAATTAAACAGGAGTATATATGAAATTTGATCGCCGGGTAAATTTTATAACAAAAACAGATGGTAAAGGTTATTGGTCCGAGACAAAAAAAACTGTAAAAATCAACCGTGTGGTATTAGCTAGTATTAGCGATGATAGTAGCTACGGTGAACTTCGTGCCTACTTTGATCCTAAAGATTGGAACGTTGATCGCGATGGCTTAATTTATTCTGATATTTTTTGGAAACACACATTCCTTACCTGTATGGAAAAAACTTTTGGGTTCAGTCCTGATGCCATACTGGATGTTTCCTACACAGAGCAAGGTATGCAGGGTGTGGATTATGTGAGTCTAGATGTTGGCGAACAGTTTATTACTGAATGTGATGCACTTTATCGCTTTGCAATTAAAAAGGAATCAGTTAACAATTAAGCAACTTAGTTGTTGGCCTAGCAATAAAGAATCTGGTTGACATTAACCTCCAAATTGGTTATAATAGCGGTATAGTAACTAATAAGGAGCGCAAAATGTCAGAGCGTATAATTAAAGCAATACCCGACGTGGGCTATGTCAGCGTGGACAGAGAAGCAAGCCCTGGGAACGGTCCTTTTTGTGTTGTATATTTTGCAACAGATTACGACGCTTGCGGCTTTGACACCTTTGAAGAAGCCTGGGCTGAGCTTGAACTTTTGGTTGACATTAATTCCTAATTCCACTATAATAGCGGTATAGTAATTAACAAGGAGCTAAAAAATGAGAACAGCATTCCAAGGCCTTACTACCCAAGAAATCCGCGAAGTTTCGATGTACGGTTGCACTGAAGCGCAGATGCGCGAAGCAGTGGAGTCTAGTATTACTTTTCGACTTTCTGGTCCTGAGATGGTTGTTGCTGGTATGATGAGCGACGCACAGGAGATGATGGCTTTTGAACAGCCTGACTTTAATATAATTGAGGATCAGCGTCAACTTCTTAATCGTGCAAAATTTGTGTTATTTACCTACATTATGGATCGTAAATAATATGAATAAAACTTTACTGGATTGTCTCTACGAAGAACTTGTTATGCTGGATGAGCAGGCTGGTTGCTTTGATGAAGAAACTAACGCTCGTATTGATGAACAGCGTAACAAACTCTATAATCAAATTAAAGAACTGGAAGTAAATTAATGATTATCAATAATGCACCCCAAGAACAGGCAGTGGTAAGCAATGTTAACGAGATAGGGGAATTCCGTATCCGTAACAGTGCAAAAGCTTTTAACATTCTTTCGTCAGGTCTTTATGCCAACAAAATTCGTGCAATTATACGAGAGCTATCGTGCAATGCTGTGGACAGCCACGTGGCTGCTCAGCGTGGTGATCTACCTTTTGACGTCCATCTTCCTAATGCGCTAGAACCCTGGTTCAGCATTCGTGACTACGGCACAGGCCTTAGCCACGAGCAGGTCACCAACATCTACACCACCTACTTTGAAAGCACCAAGACCGAAAGTAATGATTTTATTGGTGCTCTTGGTCTGGGTAGCAAGAGTCCCTTTAGCTACACTGACAACTTCACTGTGACCGCGGTGCAGAATGGTCAGCGTGGCATCTATACTGCCTTTATCAATGATCAAGGTGTGCCCAGTATTGCCCTGATGATGCAGGATGCCAGTGACGAGCCCAACGGTGTTGAGGTTAAGTTTAGCGTAAACGATCGTTCGGACTTTGATCGTTTTCGTCAGGAGGCTATCTTTGTCTATCGTTACTTTAAACTACGTCCCATAATTTCAGGTTGTGAAGGTTTTACATTTAGCGAACCAGAATACCTTGATCAGGATATCATTCCCGGTGTGCATACTTCCTCCAAGTCGCGGCACGGCGACAGTGTGGCTATTATGGGTAACATTGAGTATCCAATCTCTGTACCTAATGCAGACAAAGGACTTGGTGATCTAGCTAAACTTCTAGAATGCGGTCTTGTTATGGAGTTTGACATTGGCGAACTGGATTTTCAGGCCAGCCGTGAAGGTCTTAGCTATGTTCCGCAGACTATTCTGGCTATCAAGAGCAAGTTAGAAAAACTCAAGGCTCAGCTCACTGTCAAGGTGGCAGAAGAAGCTGACAAAATTGACAACCTCTGGAAACGTAGCTACTACCTTATTGAACGTAGCCATCACCTGCTCTGGCGTCCCGCAGTGCAACAATACATAGCTGACAGTGGTTTTAAATTAATTAATGCCCAACAATCTAGTTATGTCAGTGTCCATCGTTTTCGCCCCTACGTTGATGATCTTGCTGCTAATTTTAATATTGTTATTAAAAGTTTTAGCAGATCACGTGGTATGGACACCTGTCAGAGTCGCAAGCCCCATAAAGAATATAAACCCAACACACCAGACCAACTGATGTTCTGGGAAATCCTTGCCAGCACAGTTACTCATTTTGTAGTAAACAAATCCAAACTGGGTGGATTGGAGCGTACTAAACATCATTATCGTAGACATAGTATAATCCCCCAGGGCGAACATAATGTAGTGGTCTATGTCATTGAAGCCAAGGATCATAGCCAGCCAATGAAACTAGATGAGTTCTGGCAGTATCTAGAAAATCCTCCTGCCGAGCAAATGTTTGACATTGACGATCTAGACAAAAAACCACGTGCTAGCACGGGCCTAGGTCAAAACGTTACTCTGCTCAGTCTGGAAGAGCGTAGTGTACGTGGAGGATACAGTCATCAGAAAAAATATGTCTGGGCTGATGCTGGTAAACTTACCAGCTACGACAAGTCACAGCCCTTTTACTATGTGCCTCTAGTTGGTTACCAGGCACAGGGTGTATTTGATGATGCCAAGGATCTTAAAGATTATTTGGTAAAGGCTGACATCTTCACAGGTCGTATTTTTGGAGTAAGAAAAGCTGATCTTAAGACTGTGGAAAGTCAAAAAAATTGGATAAACATAGACCAATTTGTCCGGGAAAAATTGTCCGAAGTGAACAAGGACTCTGTGATGGGTATGGTCAAGTCAGCCATTGACTTTAAAGAAGTTTTCAAGCATAATGATGCTATTGCGCTGATTGATGCTCGTAGTCCCTATGTACAATTTTTTAATATTTTTCGGGATGTACGTGCCGTTAACAGTCGTGTGGAAAGTGCTCAGCAATACTTGTTCAAGAGGTATGGTATTAACTCACAGGTGGGTGATCCCGGTCAGTTAATTACAAAGTATCGTAAGGAAATTGAAGAGATAACTAAAAGATATCCTCTGTTGTTGAATATAAGTTCCTACAGCACCACTAACGAAGCACTAGCAGAATATATTAACGCAATTGATCTAATGAAAGGTATTTAATATGAGCTACCCTTATATAATCCAGGGCAAAAACATCACTGTGGTCATTGATAATGTACCGCATACTATTAGTAATACTCACATCACCTACCAGAAGGTTCTTGATGCTATCAAGGCCGAGGACTGGACACAGGTGCGTGACATCATTGAACCACGTAAGGTTGTGTTGAACTACGGCCAGGGCAATGTCAGTATCCAGGGTGAAAAGATGTTCTGGAAGGGCCGCGAGTTTCATAATGCTATGAGCCGGCGTATGATTCAAATGCTGCAAGAAGGTTTCAGCATCGAGCCTCTGGTTAACTTTATGGATAACCTAATGGAGAATCCCAGCCATCGCAGCGTAAACGAACTCTACGGTTTTCTAGAAAAGAACAACCTTCCTATCACACCCGACGGCCATTTCTTAGCCTACAAGCGAGTGCGCGAGGATTACCGGGATTGCCATACTGGAACTATGGATAACAGTGTGGGTAAAATTGTAGAGATGGAACGTAATTCAGTGGATGACAATTCTAGCAACACCTGCAGCTCGGGTCTACACTTCTGCTCACAGGAATACCTGAGTAGTTTTGGTGGTGAGCGAACAGTGATCGTCAAGATTAATCCACGCGATGTGGTTAGTATTCCCAACGATTACAATAACAGCAAGGGTCGTGCCTGCCGTTATGAAGTAATTGGTGAGGTTGGTGTACGTCAAGAAGATGAAGAGCAGGATTTTACTGCACCAGTACAGGAAAATGCCAACTCTGTACCTGATAGCCTATACTAATTAGAACTTTTTGGTTACACTGAGGTGGTTGGAAGAGATTCCACCACCTCTTGTTATATGTGATAGTAAGATGCGATTACAATGTCATTATCATCAACCTGATGGAAGAGCCAGGCCACAGCCCTGGTGGGAAAAGTTTCGTACTGACACCTTTGGGCTAACACATCATTTTTATATTGACTCAATAGCACCACAGTACTATGTGGTTAGATTACGAGAGCGATTACAGGATTACAATGGTTACCTAATAGAAACACACTTTGGTGAAGTCTTGGAGTTTGACGACGAGCAAGACGCAACCTTTTTCCTGTTGACCTGGGGTTAGCGTGAACAGCAAACAGCGAAGACTGGATCGTAGAAAATGGCGTTATAATGTTAGCGTTAAAACACCTAGCTTTCAAAGATACATTGATCAATGGAGCTGGCTGGATGAACGTTTTGGTAGAATAATCGCGGAATGTGGCTGGCGTGAGCACCGAGAAAATGCTGACTGCTGGGACATTACAGGATATTCCATCTGGGAGTTTGAACGTGAGCGTGACGCAAGTGAATTTGCTCTGAGGTGGTCCTAATGCCAAAAATTTATAACAAAAAAACTCTATGTGATGGCCAGAACATTTACCTGATGGGCTGGATCAAGCCCTACGAGTTTAGTAAATTTTATCGAGAATTCAACCAGGATGCCCTTATTCACAGCTGGAGTGATCAGCAGCAGGCGCATATGGCTATGGCCCGTGCCATTAAATTTCATCTTCCCCAGCTGGCTAAATGGTTAGGGGAGAATAATGCCAAGACCACGCACTGGATAGATCCTGAAATTTTTGAGGTTTATCCCGAAGCTGATGGCAAGGGTTTCGACTGGGGAATTGGTTTTAAACCTGGTGATCCACTAGAAAGCTGGTTTGTAGTAAGGTGGTCCTAGAATGATTAACAAAATTTTTCCACTAAGAGTTGCAGTACCTATTTACGGAAACGATGAATGGCGCAGGGTCGTAAACTGGCTGGAAGATCAGGCTGCTGGTAAATGGCATTATATAGGAATCAAGACCAGTGCTGACAGTCATCTTAGGGTATTTGCTTTTAGGCAAGAACAAGATGCTATGATGTTTTCTCTAAGGTGGTCCTAGATGGTTTTTAGGTATAGACCCAATGAGTATGATTATAAAATTACAATTCCCGAGACAGACATACAGGAGACAATAGCCTACCTGTCGGAACTCTGGGGAGAACCAAACTGGCAAGATAATGAATTTGTGGGTAATGATGTCTGGTGTGTAAGTACCATACATCAAGTAGACGTAGATCTTTATACAGTGTGCAGTCTGGGGTTTAATTCTGGTCCGGCACTGGCCTGGGCATTGTTAAAATGGGAAACTTATCAATAATATGAATAAATCCTATCCCTTGTTCAAATGTAAGGTTGCAGAAATGTATGCCAAACTCAGCTGGTGCGAACAATATCTTGGTCCCAGCGGCGAGCGTTGGTATCGCGATCGTGGCTATCTCTGTTTCTGGGAGGAGAAAGATTATATGTGGTTTAAATTGCGTTGGTTAGGTGACAGCAAGATACTGGAATGGCGTGAGCTATCTTGAAATTTAAATATAAAGTTAGTGTTAGCAAACGACAGTACCACAATCTTATGGAGATGATGGACTGGTGCCGTGATAGCATTGGTGGTGGAGGCTATATAGCACATCACGATTGGGATTCCTGGCATATAGAATCTGTGTTTGGAAATTCGACCTTTAGTTTTCGGCGTGAACAGGATGCAGTTATGTTCGTGCTGAAATGGCCTAGTGAATGAGTAAATGAGAACGAAATGGATAAAGATAAACGACAACTATTATTTTCTGTAACCAAGGACGACTGTGACTGGAGTTATACACGAGGAACTGGTAATGGTGGACAAAAAAAGAATAAAACTAACTCAGCAGTTCACTGTCGCCATAGAGCGTCAGGTGCCCGTGGTTACAGTGAAGCTAGCCGTAGTCAGCTGGACAACCGAAGAGACGCCTTTGTCAAAATGTGCAATACCGACGAGTTCAAACGATGGCATAAACTCGAAACCCTCAGACGAACAGGAATGATGGATCAAATTGATCGCAAGGTTGCAGAAGAGTTGACAAAGATTAAATTAGAAATTAGAATAGATGGTAAGTGGACTGAAGTTAAAGAAAGCCAGTTAGTTGATGATCCTGACGATTTTAAATTTGAGGTAAGCGTATAATGAACGAACGAATCAAAGAATTGATGGTAAAATCTGGTGCATACAATCATTATGAAATTAATGAGGGTGTCAACGGTGATGAACTACCAATGGTTAAGTTCGCCGAATTGATTGTGAAAGAATGTGTTGAGTTGTTTGATGGAAATGAACAGTCAGAATTAGGCTATCGTATCGGCGACAGGATTTATAAACATTTCGGAGTTAAGTAATGAAAATTATTACAGTACTTGTATCTTGGATTATTATGCCCATCGCTATAATTGTGGTCGCATATGATATAGCCAAATGCTTTGTAGAGAGTAAGGTACTCAAATGAACGAACGAATTCGGGAATGTATGTATAATGCAGGTTTGAATTCTAATTACGTTGAAGGATTTAATAGCATTTATTCCGAGCAACTAGAAAAGTTCGCCGAGTTGATTGTTAAAGAATGTGCTGAACTATCAGTAACTGACTGGACTGGCTATGCTATCAGTGAGAAGATTAAACAACATTTCGGAGTTGAAGAATGAATGAAAAACTAACATATGAAGAATGGCGTAAACGATACACAGTGTCATTTGGTGATGATATAAAGTCTCAACTGCAAGAACTTCATAATATTGATGCTGATGCGGAAATTGAAAAAGCAATGCGTCTGGAATACGATTTTTATTTGAAAGGAATTGACTAATGAACAAACGAATTACTGAACTAATGATAGAGGCTGGACGAAATATTCCAGGAGATAAACACATTGATGCTGATTTTTGCGACAGGTTCGCCACACTGATAATATGTGAATGCTTAGATGTATTTGGCAAAGATCTACCCGAGCCCAGTGCTGATCATCGAATGATTGAGGTAATCAATCGTATTTGTAATGTAACAGATCATTTTGGAATACAATAACAAATGGATTTACTAAAAGATATAGGCTTATTTTTTCTAGTGCCTGGTATTGTTGTTTTATGGGCAGTATTATGCTATAGGGGTGATGAACCTAGTAATTATAAAATTATTCGCGAAACTAATTCACTGGGAGAGACGAGATACGAAGTATGGTTTGAATATCCAGTATTTTTTTGGAATCCCCATACCTGGTGTTTAAAGGAAATATTTGATACTGAGCAACTAGCAATGGAGTTTGTAGCTCGACAAAAAAACAAAAAAAGAGAAGTACTTAAACAGGGTCAACTAAATTAATCCAGTTAACAAACTCGATGGGGAATATATCTTCAAGTTTATGTTTAGAAGTCTGTTGATAGATTTTGACAAATCGTGAAAGATCTTTTCTAAGAACAGTGGCATCTCCCACAAGCAAACTATTTTCTGTTTTTAGAAATGCTATTATTTCTTCTATATGACTTAATTCGTTATGATCTAAAAAAGATTTATTCTCATCTAACCAGGTTATAAATTTTGTAGCTAGATGTTCTTTTATATTAGTTGGTAATAGGGCGACGCATTGAAACTCTGGTTTTCTTACCAGTGAATTAAAATAATGTGCAATTTTATTATTATATTTTTCTCTCAGTGATAAGTGATAACTAATTGCATCTAGAAGTCCCCATATACTAAAAACATTTGTGGTACTTTGAATATACAAATAAAAATTTTCTGGTGTGTTGTCTAGGTAATAGGATACATTATCATAAAAGGTTTTAACATCAAGGCCTTGTCGTGTAAATTCTGCTATAGGCCCATCTGCATCCAGACTAGCAGCAATTATTATCCTTTTAAATTTTTTTGTTTTTTCAATAAATTTGTCTAGGGTACTCTTATCACAACTTAAATTACTGTTAATTGATATATCTAGTTCCGGAGAACTTTCCGACAGTATTTCCAAAAATTGCCAGAAATTATTACTCAATAAAGGCTCACCTCCACTAATACGTAGATATTGAACTTTATCCTGAATGAGCGGCCACCACTTCATCCAGGCGTCAAAATATTCCTGTTTAGTCTGTCCAGGTTTAATCCAGACCTTATTGTATTTGTGCTCAGTGTCAGATTTTAATAAAAAAGGTCGTTTTTTAATAATGGTTGCCCAGCTGGAACTCTGTCCGGAATCACAATAACTACAAGTAAAATTACAAACATTATCAAATATAACTTCTATAAACTTGGGTATATGATGAGGATCAATTGCCAGTGTATCAATATCATCCTGCCAGACGTCATTGTGTAATAGTCTATCACTTAAAATGTTGTCTCCAAGATCTTCTATTTGCCAACAACTATAACATTCATTGGGTCTATGACCATCTAGCATAAGCTTCTGCATTTTGAGTTTATGCGGTGTATTATGTAGTACAAAGGGATCGTCTAGAAGTTCCTGAGGAATCTGATGTGGTGGCGGAAGGCTGCAACTATTGCTATTTCCGTGATTTAAATAGAGAAATAAATCGTTCCATTTTCTAGGACAAAAAAATTTACTTCTTGTTTCTAGCTTTTTGTAGATGGCAAGGTCTTTTTGATTCATAATTATTGAAATATTTATAGATGTCCTAAGCTTGATTTTTATAATTGACAAAATTATAAACTATTGCTAGAATTTGAGTGGGGGTTAATATGAAACTAAATCGTTTTCCTGCGGAAAAACACGAACAAATTGAACAATTAATAGTCTTTGCCAAGCTTATGGGACTTTCTGGTCGCGACCTAGTTGCCATTGGTGGTAAAATAGATCGTGAGGAACGGAAAGCTCTTGTTCAGTCAAATATGCATCTGGTTAACACATTCCAATGTTTAACCATTGGTTTTGACAGTGTCCACAACCTTGATTCAAGATTTAAACTTAAAACTGGTCGTGGAGCCTATAATTTTCATTCCATAGGCTGGAACAGTTGGTTAATTACTAGTTTAAAGACCAAGATAAAACAGACATATACTGTAGACGTCTACAGTTATGATCTGCCTCGCATAGATTTCCGCACCAAGTGCCGCTATGCCATACTGCTAGATATTGCCCAGGGTAAATTAGTGTTAAATTTTTAGCAATATTTACAATCTAGCAACATATTCTGTTGCTAGTTTTGCAATGAAAAAATCTGGTTGACAATAACCTCCAATTCGGCTATAATGGCAGTATAGTAAATGATAAGGAGCTAGAGATGAAATTACTTATTACTACCCAGGTTTACGAAAACTATGCTGCCCACGATTGGGACGGTAAAGGTGATTGCCCTGAGTACTGGAAAGCCAAGGGCGGCAACGACTATGTGGTCAAGAATTTTCAAGGTAAAGATGTAACTGTGGCTGTGATGGCTTTGCGTAGCCAGATTGAAGAAGATAGTGTTTACTTCCGTGAGCACATTGTGGACTTCAATATTGTAGCAGACGACTACCTTACTGAATTTGAGCGTGATCAACTTGAGTTTGAT